>OLWA01003186.1_pt1 | contig 12953 bp, 11 predicted proteins | sample 1673251 | NCBI WGS metagenome assembly OLWA01 (sample SAMEA3178937, study PRJEB25190) | human gut metagenome | biome: human gut; feature: human-associated habitat; material: faeces | place: Austria | collected 2013
ACCGGGTGCTCATCGCCACCCACGACGGGCAGGCGGTGTGCTTCGACGAGACGGACGTGCGCGCCATGGGACGCACCGCCGTGGGCGTTCGCGGCATACGGCTGCGGGAAGGCGACTTCGTTATCGGTGCCGCCCGCGCCGACGAGGGGAAAACGGTGCTGTCCATCACCGAAAACGGCTACGGAAAGCGGACGCCCATCGAGGAGTACCGCATTACCAACCGGGGCGGGCTTGGTATCCGCAACTACATGGTCACGGAAAAGACAGGCTGCGTGATCGGCATGAAGCTGGTGGACGGCACGGAGGATCTGCTGCTGGTGACGGAGGCGGGTATTCTCATCCGCACGCCGGTGGAGAACATCCGCGTAGCGGGGCGCGCCACACAGGGCGTTATCGTCATGCGCTTCAAGGAGGAGGGGGATAAGGTCATCTCCCTTGCCCTCGCCGACCCGGAGGAGAAGGACGAGACGCCGGAGGAGAACGCATGAGCAGCGCGCCCAGAGAAGCCACGGTGCCCCTGACGCGGTGGCAGTATTTCACCAAGACGCTGTATCATAACGCGGCGGCAAGGAGCAATTTCGTGTACAACAAGGTCATTTACGAGAAGGACGAGGAGCTTTGCCGGATCGAGGAGGGCAACGGGCGCATCAATATGGGTCTGCTGCTGGTGCTGCTGGCGATGTTCTTCACCGCCGGCACCGTGCGGAACATCTGGATCATCGTGGCGGGAATGGTGGTGATCGCCGCCGGGGAGCTGGCGCGGCTGTTCCGGCTGCCCAAGGACATCACGGCGCATTTGACCGACACCGGCATGAGGGAGCGATAACATGACCGAGATCACACCCATCGCCTATATTGAGACGCCCTTTGACGAGAAGTTCGGCGTGCCGCGGCAGAGCGGCATTGCCGACTGTCCGGGACGGATCGTGTTCGCGCCTGCGTTCCGGGACTGTGACGCTGTGCGGGGGCTGGAGGGCTTTTCCCACATCTGGCTGCTCTGGCAGTTTGACAGGGCGGCGGGACACGGCTGGTCGCCCACGGTGCGCCCGCCGCGGCTGGGCGGAAACGAGCGCGTGGGCGTGTTCGCCAGCCGTTCGCCCTTCCGCCCCAACGGACTGGGGCTTTCCGCCGTGGAGCTGGAGCACGTGTCGCTGGACGAGGCGGACAGCCCCGTGCTGTACGTCCGGGGCGCGGACATGGTCAGCGGGACGCCGATCTTCGACATCAAGCCCTACTTGGCGTATGCGGACAGCTATCCCGACGCGGCGGGGGGCTTCACCGGCGGGGACGCCGGGGAAATGCTGGCGGTGGACTTCCCGCCGGAGCTGCTGGCGCAGTTCGACAGCGGGGAGCGGCACGGGCTGCTCAGTGCGCTGGGCGCCGACCCGCGCCCGCGGTATCAGGAGGACAGCGAGCGGGTGTACGGGATGCGCTACGCCGGGAGAAACGTGCGCTTCACCGTGGGCGACGGCGTGGTACACGTGGTAGAGGTGGAGACGTGAGCCGCTCCCCCCGGAGAGGCGGCATGAAATTTCCGGACAGATGGGCTGGAAAACCGGAGAGACAGCGAGAAATGAGAGACGTATGAAAACAGTTGAAATTTACACCGACGGCGCTTGCAGCGGCAATCCCGGGCCCGGCGGGTGGGGAGCGATCCTCCGCTACCGGGACACGGAGAAGGAACTGTCCGGCGGCGCGGCGGAGACCACCAACAACCGCATGGAGCTGACCGCCGTGATCGAGGCGTTGCAGCTGCTGAAGGAGCCGTGCATCGTGGAGCTGTACTCCGACAGCAAGTATGTCATCGACGCGCTGGAGAAGGGCTGGGCGCGGGGCTGGCAGAAGCGGGGCTGGGTCAAGAGCGACAAAAAGCCCGCCTTGAACAGCGACCTGTGGGAGACGCTTCTCGCCTTGGCGGACGTTCACCAGCTGCGCTATCACTGGGTCAAGGGGCACGCGGAGAACGAGAAAAACAACCGCTGCGACCAGCTGGCGGTGGCGGAGAGCAGAAAATTTCGGTGAAAAGCGGGCATAATTCACAGAATGTTCATTGACGATTCAAGATTCAGCCAAATTTACCGGGTAATATAACATCATCCAAAGGAACAAAGCTTCCTGATGTGATTTTCTCTCTCTCCTAACACAAACACACACACGGAAAAACCCCCACCGTTCGGTGGGGGTTTTTCTGCGTCTTTTTTCGTTACTGCGCCAGCTCGCCGAACAACGCCCAGGTGTTGCTGTCGGTGATCTTGATGGAGCGGTATTCGCCCACGGCGGACGTGTCGCCGGTGCAGTGCACCAGCCGTCCGCCAGCGGTGCGGGCGGTCAGCGGCCAGCGGGCGTCGTCGCTCTCGCCGTCCACAAGGCAGCGGAGCGTCTGCCCCACGTACTGGCGGTGCAGCTCCTCGGAGACGGTGTTCTGCACGGCGCAGAGACGGTCGAACCACTTCTGCTTTTCCTCCCGGGGCACAGGGTCGTCCATCTTGGCGGCGGGCGTGCCGGGGCGGGGGGAGAAGATAAAGGTGAACAGTGCGTCGAAGCGCACCTTCTCCACCAGAGCCACCGTCTCCATGGCCTCGTCTTCCGTCTCGCCGGGGAAGCCGATGATCACGTCGCTGGTCAGCACCAGATCGGGCATGACGCTCCGGGCGTAGGTGATCAGCTCCATGTATTTCGCCACGTCGTAGGGGCGGTTCATGGCGCGGAGCACCCGGTCACAGCCGGACTGCACCGGCAGGTGCAGCTGCTTTGCCACGTGGCGGCAGTTCGCCATGGCGTCGAAGAGCTTGCAGGTGGCGTCCTTGGGCTGGGAGGACATGAAGCGCAGGAGATAGTCGCCCTCGATCTCGTCCAGCGCGGTGAGCAGGTCGGCAAAGTCGTAGCCGGTGCCCAGATCCTTGCCGTAGGAGTTGACGTTCTGCCCCAGCAGCGTGATCTCCTTGAAGCCCTCCGCCACCAGACCGCGCACCTCGTCGATGATCTTCTCCGGGTCGCGGCTGCGCTCCCTGCCGCGGACGTAGGGCACGATGCAGTAGGAGCAGAAGTTGTTGCAGCCGTACATGATGGACACCCACGCCCTTGTGCGCCCCTCCCGCACCACGGGAAGCCCCTCGGCGATGGAGCCGTGCTCGTCCGCCACGGAGAACACGCGCTGCCGCTGGGTGTAGACCTGATAGAGAAGCTCCGGGAACTTCCACAGTGCCTGGGGTCCGAACACAAGGTCCACGTGGCGGTAGGACTGGCGCACCTTTTCCGCCACCTCCGGACGCTGCGCCATGCAGCCGCACAGGCAGATGACCTGCGCCGGGTTTGCCTTCTTGGTGTGGGTCAGCGCGCCCAGATTGCCGTAGACCCGTTTCTCCGCGTGGTCGCGGATGGCGCAGGTGTTCAGCACCACCACGTCCGCCTGCGCCGCATCGTCGGTGAACGTGCAGCCCATGGCCTCCAGCATACCCATGATGTGCTGGCTATCCGCCACGTTCTGCTGGCAGCCGAAGGTGTCCACCATGGCGCGGAGGGGGCGGTGGCTGTGCATTTCCTTTATTTTTGCTTCAAAGTCCCGCTGGCGTTCCAGCTGCGCGGCGGGGATCTGTACCTGCAATCTGTCCAAAGTGACCTCCCTGCCCCAAAGGGCGAAGTTTGAATTTCGGGGATATTGTAGCATAGTTGCGGGAGGAATACAAGGAAGGGAACGCAATAAACGTTGCAATCCTGCGGCAAATGGGCTATGATAGGGGTACTATTTCTCCGGGAGGAAGCAATATGTGGTATATGATCCTGCTGGCGGCCTGCATCGGCGGCGACCAGCTTTTGAAGTGGTGGGTCACCTCCCACCTGACCGTGGGGCAGTCCGCCCCGCTGCTGCCGGGTATCGTGCGCCTGACCCGGCTGCACAACACCGGCGCGGCGTGGAGCAGCTTTTCCGGCAAAACGGGGCTGCTGGCGGTGGTGACGGTGGTGCTGATGGCCGCCGTGGTGTATCTGGTGGTGAAGAGGATCGTCCGTCACCCCTTGGGACTGACCGCCGCCATGCTGGTGCTGGGCGGCGGTGTGGGCAACATGATCGACCGGGTCTGCCGGGGGTACGTGGTGGATATGTTCGATCTGGAGTTTATCAGCTACCCCATTTTCAATCTGGCGGATATTTTCGTGGTCATCGGCGTGGTGCTGGGCGCGGTGTACTACCTGTGGTTCTACGAAAAATACGACAAGCGGGAAAAGGAGCCGAACCATGACGCGGGAGCTGACAGCCACAACTGAACAGGCGGGGCTGCGGCTGGACGCCTTTCTGGCGCAGGACGGCGCGCTGTCCCGCTCCCAGGCGGCGCAGCTCATCGCCTCGGGACACGTGCGCGTGGACGGAAAGCAGGCGGCGAAAAGCTGCCGCCTTGCGGGCGGGGAGCGCGTGAGCGTGGACATCCCGGAGGTGCGGGACACGGCGGTGACGGCGCAGGACATCCCTCTGGACGTGGTGTACGAGGACGGGGACGTTATCGTGGTGAACAAGCCCAAGGGGCTGGTGGTGCATCCCGCGCCGGGGCACCCGGACGGCACGCTGGTGAACGCGCTGCTGCACCACTGCGGCGACAGTCTCTCCGGCATCGGCGGGGAGAAGCGTCCCGGCATCGTCCACCGCATTGACCGGGACACCAGCGGGTTGATCATCGCCGCCAAGAACGACGCGGCGCACGCCGCCCTCAGCGCACAGCTCGGTGACCACTCCCTGTCCCGGACGTATGAGTGCCTTGTGAGCGGCAATATGCGGCAGGACAGCGGCACCGTGGACGCGCCCATCGGACGGAGCAGCAGCGACAGGAAGAAGATGGCGGTGGTGGCGGGCGGCCGCCGCGCCGTGACACACTGGGAGGTGGTGGCGCGGTATCCCGGCGTGACCCACCTGCGCTGCCGTCTGGAGACGGGGCGCACCCACCAGATCCGCGTCCACATGGCGCACATCGGACACCCCATCCTGGGGGACACGGTGTATGGCGCGAAAAAGCCGGTGCCGGGGCTGACAGGGCAGTGTCTTCACGCCACGGGGCTGCGGTTCGTCCACCCCCGCACGGGGGAGACGGTGGAGCTGCACTGTCCTCTGCCGGAGGAGTTCACCCGGATGGTGGAAAAGCTGGAAAAGAGATGAAAAAAGGAGCACAGAGATGTGCTCCTTTTTTCATCTCAGTACCACGTGACGCCGTCCATGTGCTCGGTCTGGGTGCGGAGGTCGCCCAGCAGCGTCTCCGCCGCCGGGGAGAGGGCGCGTCCCTTGGGCGTGACCAGATAGAAGCTGCGCTCCGCCGGAGGGTGCGCCAGCGGGTAGATATGCACCGGGAACAGCCGCAGGTACAGCTCCGCCGCCGCGGCGGGGATTATGCTCCACCGCTTGCCGCAGGCGGGCAGCGTCTCCGCCAGCTGGGGCATGTCGGTGTACAGCAGGGGGCGGGCGTCCACACCGAACCAGTAGTCGTGCCACTGGAGAATCTCCGGCTGCCCGTAGACCAATATCTCGTCCTGCGGGCGCAGAACGGCGGCGTCCACCGGCGCGTCCAGCACCATGTTCTCCGGCACCACCAGAAAAAACGCTTCCCGGAACAGGGGCTTCGCTTCGATTTGCAGGTCGTAGTGGAGCCCGCCGTCCACGATCGCCATGTCCGCGTCGCCCCGCGCCACGGCGGACACCGCCTGATCGGTCCGCATGGACTCCACCCACAGGTTCACCGACAAGCCGCGCTCCAGAAAGTGCTGGTACACCGGCGGCAGGATATACTGGTTGGCGGTGTAGGCGGCGATGACGTGGAGGAACTCCCACTGCTCCGTGGCGGAAAAGGTCTTTGTCTCCGCCATGAGCTTCTGCCAACGCCGCGCCAGCGGCAGGAAGTGCTCTCCCGCGTCGGTGAGGGAGATACGCCGCTGTCCCTTGCCACGGTGGAACAGGGACGCGCCCACCTCGTCCTCCAACGATTTCAGCCGTGCGGACAGCGAGGGCTGGGTGATGAACAGGGAATCGGCGGCGGCGGTCATGGTGCCGTGATCCAGCACGGCGAAGAACGCCTCAATATCCTGATTGTTCATGGGACACCTCTCAAATTATAGGATTTGCCTATATTCTACACGGAAATAATCAATTTTACAAGTAAAAGCTCTTGTGATATGCTTTAGCCATAACAAAGAAAGGAGTTGTTCCCTATGACAAAGACCAGAACCAACATCATCACCCTCAAGGCCATCGTCTTGGTGCTCGTCACCGCCATCATCGTGTATACCCTCGTGTGCCTGCTGACGGGGAACATCACCCCCCTGAGCCGCGTGACGGCGATGCTGAGCCCCCTGTGGCTCGTCGCGGAGCTGAATCTGCTGTGCACGCTCCTGTGACGGCGACTGTTCCCTGACGCTCACTCCCATCATCATCCCAACAGAAAAGGAAAAAACGCGGACGCGGAAGCGTCCGCGTTTTTCCCTTGCCGGGGAGGGGAAAGGGGCGCGGCGGAGGTGCTATTTTCCGCCAAAGCCCTGTATTTGTAACGCTTTCGTGAATTATCCGCCCCCTCTCTTGCAACTTCCCGGCGGGAATGATACACTAATTTAAAATCGGAGTTTTGCGCCCTTCGCGGGCGGGGAAGGAGTGAGGATATGGCGGGCTTCAGCGTGAAAAAACCGTTGACGGTTTTCGTGGCGGTGCTGGCGGTGATCGTGCTGGGCGTGGTGGCGTATCTGCGGATGACGCCCGACCTGCTGCCCAACATGGATTTCCCCTACGTCATTATCGTCACCTCCGACCCCGGAGCCAGCCCGGAGGCGGTGGAGCAGACCATCACCAAGCCGGTGGAGCAGTCCATGGCGACGCTGGACAAGATCAAGGAGGTCACCTCCACCAGTCAGGACAGCGTGTCCATGGTCATGCTGGAATTTGAGGACGGTGCCAACATGGACACCATCAGTGTGGACATCCAGCAGAAGATCTCCGTGCTGCAGGGGGGCTGGGCGGACACGGTGTCCGCGCCCTATGTGCTGAAGATCAATCCCTCCATGCTGCCGGTGATGGTGGCTGCCGTGTCCCGCGAAGGCTCGGACGTGTACGCGCTCAGCGACTTTGTCACGGAGGAGCTTACCCCGAAGCTGGAGGGCGTGTCCGGCGTGGCGAGCATCAGCGTCAGCGGCGCGGTGACGCGGGAGGCGCACGTCATTCTGGACGAGGCGAAGCTGGACGCGCTGTCGGAAAAGCTGGTGGACGCCCTGCGGAAGCAGCTGGCAAAGGCGGAGCAGAAGCTCAAGGACGCCAAGGCGGAGGTGGAAAAGGGCGAGGAGGAGGTTGCCAAGGCGAAACGCTCCATCGCCTCCGGCGTGGCGGGCAAAGTCGGCGACGCCGTGGACGATATGTACGACAAGCTGAAGGACGTGTACTCTGTGCTGCCGGACGTGGACTTCGGCGGAGGCGGCAGCGGCGGCGGGATGACCCCCGAGGAGCTGAAGCAGTTGCAGGAGACGCTGAAGCAGCTGAACAAGACGCTGGTGGAGCTGCGGCGGACGCTGGGCAATCTGCTGGCGGACATGGAGAGCGGCAGGCTCCGCGCCCAGGTGGAGGGCGAGGTCTACGACGCCGCGCTGTCCCTGATCGACGGCTTGACGCAGCTGACGGAGGCGGACATCCAGCTGGGGCAGGCAAAGACCCAGATCGAGAGCGGTCTGGAGCAGATCAAGAAAGCCTATAAAACCATCGTCGAGGACACGGACGTGGGCGGTATGCTGTCCCTGTCCACCGTCAGCCAGCTGCTGACGGCGCAGAATTTTGATATGCCCGCCGGGTACATCGAGGACGAAAGCGGCGTGAAATACATGGTGTCCGTGGGCAGCAGCGTCGCCACCCGGCAGGAGCTGGAGGATATGGTGCTGCTGGATCTGGGCATGGAGGGCATCGAGCCGGTGACGCTGGGCGACATCGCCACCGTGGTGGTCACGGACAACGCCGACCAGCTCTATACCAAGGTCAACGGCGGCAACGGTATCCTGCTCTCCTTCACCAAGCAGTCCAACTACGCCACGGCGGCGGTGAACAACAACATCACCGACCGATTTCAGGAGCTGACGGAGGAGTACGAGGGGCTGGACTTCGCGCCGCTGATGGATCAGGGCGATTATATCTATCTCATCGTGGAGACCATCACCTCGTCCCTGCTGTGGGGCGCGCTGTTCTCCGTGGTGGTGCTGTATCTGTTCCTGCGGGATTGGCGGCCCACGGTCATTACGCTGGTGTCTATCCCCATCAGCGTGATTTTCGCCGTGGTGCTCATGTACTTCACCGGCGTGACCATCAACATGATCTCCCTAAGCGGTCTGGCGGTGTCGGTGGGTATGCTGGTGGATAACTCGGTGGTGGTCATCGAGAATATCTACCGGCTGCGGGCGAAGGGTGCCACCGTGGTGCAGGCGGCGGTGTCCGGCGCGCAGCAGGTGCTGGGCGCGGTGGCGGCGTCCACGCTGACCACCGTCTGCGTGTTCGCGCCCATCGTGTTCGTGGAGGGGCTGACGCGCCAGCTGTTCACCGACCTGGCTCTGACCATCACCTATTCGCTGCTGGCGAGCCTGCTGGTGGCACTGACGCTGGTGCCCGCTATGGCGTCCGGTATGCTGCGCCGGGAGAAGGTGCAGAAGCCGGGATTGCTGGATCGGCTCTATCCCGTCTATCGGAAGGCCATCGTCTTTGCGCTGGATCACAAGGCGGGCGTGCTGCTGCTGTCCCTTGTGCTGCTGGTGACCAGCGGCTGGGCGGCGGTGAGCCGCGGCTTTACGTTCATGCCGGAGATGGACATGAACAACCTGTCCCTGACGGTCACCATGCCGGAGGGCACCACCCGCGAGGAGGCGGTGAAGCTGGCGGACACGGTCATCCAGCGCGTCATGTCCGTGGAGGACGTGGAGGACGCGGGCTTTATGATGGGCGGCGGCGACATGGGCGGACTGAATATGGTGGGCGGCGAGACGGGGGAATACGACGTCACCGGCTACATCACCATGCCGGAGGGCACCTTCGGCTCCGTGGCGGGGAAGGAGATCGAGACGCTGTGCGCCGACCTGCCCTGTAAGGTCACTGCCGCCGGCGTTATGAGCGAGATGATGAGCTATATGACCGGCAGCGGCGTGTCGCTGCAGGTGTTCGGCAGCGACATGGAGGAGCTGCAGGACAGTGCCCGCGCCATCGCCCAGCGGCTGGAGCAGGTGACGGGCGTGGGCGAGGTCAACGACGGGCTGGATGAGTCCGCTCCGGCGTTGCAGGTGGTCGTTGACCGGAAGGCGGCGGCGGAGCACGGCATGACCGTGGCGCAGATCTACATGAAGGTGGCTGCCGCGCTGCAAAGCTCTGCCAGCGTCTCCGACATTACGCTGGACAGCAACAGCATGGATCTGACCGTGGACGCGGCGGAGGGCAGCGTCCTCACGAAAGAGAAGCTGCTGGACATGAAGATCACCCCGGACAGCACGTCGTCCGCCATGGGCGACGCCTCCGGGCAGCTGAGCCAGATCACCGGCGAGGACGAGGAGGACAAGGACAAGACCTTCGCGCTGGGCGACGTGGCGACGGTGGAGGAGACGGTGTCCATGAACACCATCTCCCGCGACCAGCAGCGTCGCTGCGTCACCGTCACCGCCACGCTGGCGGAGGGCTATAACATCACCCACGTGACCAACGCGGTGCAGCAGGCACTGGGCAGCGTGACGCTGCCCAAGGGCGTCACGGTGGAGTACAACGGCGAGAACGAGCAGATCATGGACGCCATGGGGCAGCTGATGCTGATGCTGCTGCTGGGCGTGGTGCTGGTGTACCTCATTATGGTGGCGCAGTTCCAGTCGCTGAAATCGCCGTTCATCGTCATGTTCACCATACCGCTGGCGTTCACCGGAGGCTTCTTCGCGCTGCTGGCGGTGGGGATCGAGGTGTCAGTCATCAGCCTGATCGGCTTCGTCATGCTGGTGGGTATCATCGTCAACAACGGCATTGTGCTGGTGGACTACATCAACCAGCAGCGTCTGGCGGGAATGGAGCGGCGGGACGCCATCATCGACGCCTGCGTGACGCGGCTCAGACCGATCCTGATGACCAGTCTGACCACCATACTGGGGCTGATCGTCACCGCCGCCGCGAAAAACGCCGGTACGGCGTTGATGCAGCCCATCGCCGTGGTCTGCATCGGCGGACTGCTGTACGCCACGCTGATGACGTTGTTCGTGGTGCCCTGTATGTACGAGATTATGAACAAGCGGGAGCTGCGGAAGGTGGACGAGGACGAGCTGAAGCTGCTGGATATATGAGAAAAAAAGAAAGAGCCGAAAAGGTGCCTCCCGATAAGAAAACATCGTGGGGCAAGAGAGAAACGGTATAGCTTCGGCTATGCCGTTTTTCTCATTCTTGCCTTGATGAAGTGACTTTGGATACTTCCAGGGCCCCAATGCCCTTATAGTAGATGTCAATTTCCTGGGTACGGTTCTTGCCCTTCGAATCGCTGGCAGCATGGACAACAATCTTCTCGATAAACTCATGCAAGATACACGGAGTCAATTCGGGAATTTCCGTATACCGTTCGACAACGGAGAGAAACCTTTCCACATTGGCGCTTTTGCGTTCCTCCGCCTCGATTTCACCACGAAGGGTAGCCGCTACCTCTTGAAGCTGATGCTGCTCTTGCTCGTAGCCGACGGAGAGCTTTTGAAAACGCTCGTCAGAAAGTTTTCCAGAAATGGTATCTTCATAAAGACGCTTGAAGATGGTATCCAGTTCTGCGATCCGCTTTTCGGCATAGACCAATGTTTTCTGCCGTTTTGCCAAACCTCGGTTACGCTGGCGCATATCCGCATCCATGACCATCTTCACAAAATCGTCTTTGCGCTGTGATGCGAAGGAAACAATCTCGCGCAGATTTTGCAGAACTAATTCTTCCAGGATAACAGTTCGGATAGAATGTGTCTGCCCACATACATCACGGCTTTTCCGATAGCCGGAACACAGGTAATATTCCTGATCGCGCCGGAAATTGGTTGCCCTGCATTGGTACATGATGGAGCCGCAATCGGCACAGAACATCATGCCGGAGAACATTCCCATTTCTCCCATCTTTGTAGGGCGGCGCCGCGATTGCCTTGCGAGCCTTGCTGCATCGGCAATCGCCTCCGTCCAGATGGCTTCGTGGGTATTCTCAAAAATCTTCCATTCGCTTTCAGGATTGTGCAAGGTCTTTTTACTCTTGTAGGATTTTTTACGGGTTTTGAAATTAACTGTGTGCCCCAGGTATTCACGCCAGCGGTCCATGATGTCGGCAATCGTAGAAGAATCCCAAGCGTAAGGAGAACCTTTCTTTGTGACATTGGTTGTTCTGCCCTTGCTCGCATAGTAAGCAGCCGGAGTAAGAATTTTTCTTTCCGTCAGTTTTCTTGCAATCTGCGAGGGTCCCAAACCATCCATGATATAGAGACCAATTTCATAAACTACCTGGGCGGCTTCTTCATCCTTCACCCATTGCTTTTTGTCATCAGACGATTTCATGTATCCATACGGAGGCAAAACAGTCAAATGTTCTCCTGCATTGCCTTTCACTTTCATAACGGCACGGATTTTTTTGCTGGTGTCTTTGGCGTACCATTCATTGATGATATTGCGGAAGGGCGTAAACTCGTTGTCACCCTGAGTGCTGTCCACACCATCATTCACCGCAATAAAGTGAATATCATGTTCGGGAAACATGATTTCCGTATATATGCCGACTTGCAGATAATCACGTCCGAAACGTGACATATCCTTGATGATGACCCTCTTGACAAGGCCAGCCTCAATGTCTGCAATCATCTGCTGAAAGCCTGGGCGGTTGAAGGTCGTACCTGAGATGCCATCATCAACATAGAATTTGAAATTGCTGTATCCATGCTCACGGGCATATTTTTCCAGGATTTTTTTCTGGTTTACAATGCTATTGCTGTCACCCTGCAATTCATCATCACGGGATAAGCGACAATACAAAGCTGTAAGTTCTTCGGAGCTCATAGCCGTGTAAGGGAATTGAAGCGCGGCAGCGGTGTTTGACTGATAATACATAAATACCTCCTATCCGGCAGTCAAACACGATATTGAAGTCCAACTTCATTATACCGCGCTTTCTTTTCCCTGTCTGCCTGTTAGGAGGTTTTCAAGTCACAGTTTGTTTCTGAATATCGGCTTTTATCAGGTTCTCCAGTTTGGAGGCTATCGTCTGATTTCCCGTTTGAGGGAAAAAGGAATTGACGATAAAGGTCGTGTTGCCGATCTTCTTTTTGCTCCGCATAGGCGGGGCATATTTATTTTCAGATTGATTTTTCTGCATGATAAAGCCCCTTTCATGCCATTTCATTAAAGCTATAAAAGAGGCAGAAAACGGATGGCTGCTGGCCGCAGCTCCACGGGAATCTCACCCCGGCCCATGCTGATGGGTGTGCCGCGCAATGCTTTGAGGGCGTTCAACGCGGGAGTCTCATTATCCTGCCTGCGCGTCCTCGCCCACAGGCTGCCACACCTGTTTTGCGGCCTGATGTTTGTCGCTCTCCTGTTTGGTAGGGGTCCCGTCCTGCGGACTTGCAACAGGGTCATGGCGCACCGGCCGACCGGCTCAACGCAGACAGATCGTATCCGTCTGCCTTATACTGCGCCGGAGGCCTCCCGCCGGGCTTTCTTTGTCAAAGAACAATAAAGGCTTTGTCGGCCTGTAAAAACACATCGTTTCCGATATGCTTTTACGGAACGACAAATAGCCCATAACGGGAAGCATGGAAAGGGGACATGCTTCCCGTATGGACTAAAAGATTATCCTACATGAAAAGCAAGGGTGCGGGTAATAAGGCGCACTTGCAGCCTGTTACGCATTTCCTCGTCCACATAGGAATAGGTATTGCCCGCGTCGTCTTTCAGCGTGCGGGTACAAAGTTTCGCTATGTAA
>OLWA01003199.1_pt1 | contig 12904 bp, 10 predicted proteins | sample 1673251 | NCBI WGS metagenome assembly OLWA01 (sample SAMEA3178937, study PRJEB25190) | human gut metagenome | biome: human gut; feature: human-associated habitat; material: faeces | place: Austria | collected 2013
TATTGAGTTGCCCGGACCTTTGCCGACTACATTGCTGGTAGCAATGGCGATTCGGGCGTGTGCTATCTGTGCGTCTTTATCAATATCGAACTTGGCGGCAGGTACCTCTTTATTTTCGAAGAAGCCGGAAACACGGTTCTGCCAGGTCTCGAAACGGTGAAGTCCCGGTGTATTGTGCAGTGTCTTTCCGGGAATGGCCATTAGTATTCCCACAGCCACTATGCCTACAAGTGCCATTAGCCCCAGCATACCGAACAGTTTCTTGGAAGATACCCGTCCGATGAACATCATCATACATACAACTCCGAATAGCAGCATGGCTGTTGAAAGGTTTTCCGGTGCAATAAGCAGAAAGACCAGTCCGGTAAGAATCATAATGTATTTGAAGGCTTTCGGGTTGGCTCCGTATTCGTCCTGTTTCTTGGACAAGATAAATGAGACGGCAATGATAACCGCCATTTTTGCCAACTCCGACGGTTGGAACTGTAATCCCATAAAGGTCATCCAACGCGCAGCTCCGTTGACACGGTCGCCTGTAATGATACCCATCAGGGTGACAAATGCCAACAGTACCAGAGAAATCGGATACAGGAAGACCGGAAATACCTGAAACCATTTGTAGGGTATGTTGTGTAGAATTACCACTACTACTGCACCCACCATCAGAATAACAGAGTGCTGTGTAATCGGTCCCCAATGGTCGCCACTTTTATAGGTCAGTGTCGACGCTGCCGAGAACACCTCGATTATCGAGATGAGGCAGAGACAAAGGAAAATAATCCAGATTACCTTGTCGCCTTTGAATATGTTCTTTAATAAATCCAATCTTGCAGAAATTAAAAATTATAAATTAAAAATTAAAGGGCACGGACGCATTCTTTAAATTGCTCGCCACGATCCTCGTAACTCTTGAAGAGGTCGAAAGAAGCGCAGCAAGGACTTAATAATACGGTTTCACCTTTCTTCGCCAATTTATAGGCGGCTTCTACGGCGTCTTTCATGCCGGTTTGTACGTCTGCTACGGGCAAACCGAAACGGTCGAAGAAATCATGCAGTTTCTCGTTGTGAAGTCCCATATATACAAGAGCCGAGCACTTTTCGCGTACCAGGTCTTCAATTTCCGTATAGTCGTTTCCTTTATCTTTTCCACCGAGAATCAATACTGTTTTGGTAGTCATGCTTTGCAGGGCATACCAACACGAATTGACGTTTGTCGCTTTGGAGTCGTTGATGAACTGGATGCCGCGTACGGTCGCCACCTTTTCCAGACGGTGTTCCACACCCTTGAAGTCGGACAGGGCTTTGCGTATATCTTCTTTCCTGATGCCTGCAAGGTTAGCGGAGATACCGGCCGCCAATGAGTTATAGAGATTATGGGTTCCGTGCAGGGCAAGTTCCTCTTGTTCCATATTGAAAGCGATAGGTTCGTTGATTTCCACTTCGCCGTCTTCCACATAAGCGATGGCTCCGTCCTCTTTCACGGCGGCAAAAGGATAGAGATGCGCTTTCAGACCGTGCTTCTCCAATTCCCTGCGGATGATAGGGTCGTCGTTCCAGTAGATGAAAGCGTCTTCCGGCGTCTGGTTTTGCGTGATGCGGAATTTGGCGTCTACGTATTTCTGCATACAGTGATCGTATCGGTCCAGATGGTCGGGAGTGATATTCATCAGTACGGCGATATTGGCACGGAACTTATACATATTATCCAGTTGGAAGGAGCTGAGCTCGATAACATAATAATCGTGCTTTTCCATTGCCACTTGCAAGGCGAGGCTGTTGCCGATGTTTCCGGCCAGCCCCACGTTCAGTCCCGCACTCTTGAAAATGTGGTAAATGAGCGAAGTAGTGGTAGTCTTACCGTTAGAACCTGTAATACAAATCATTTTAGCGTTTGTATAACGTCCGGCAAATTCTATCTCGGAGATGATAGAGATACCTTTCTCTTTCAATTTCAGAATCAGCGGCGCGTCATTGGGGATACCGGGGCTTTTTATCACCTCATCGGCATTGAGTATCAGCTCTTCGGTATGCTGTCCTTCCTCCCAAGCAATGTCATGCCTGTCCAGCAGTTCCTTGTATTTGTCTTTAATGGCGGACATATCGGATACGAATGTATCGAAACCCTTAACTTTGGCGAGTACGGCAGCTCCCGCGCCGCTTTCGCCTGCTCCTAAAACTACAATTCTACTCATACTTTATTATAATTAAGAATGAAGAATGATGAATGAAGAATTGCCATGCAGTGTAATAGTGCGCAGCCAGATTCTTCATTCTTCATTCATAATTCTTCATTTAATTGTTATCTTATCTTTAACGTTATAATTGTTATCGCTGCCAATACGATGGTTACGATCCAGAAACGGACGGTAATCTTTGATTCATGGAACAATTGCGTCGGTTGGGTAAATACCACTTTGCAACCGGGCTCTATCAGGTTCATGCCGGTGCGGAAGTGGTCGTGTATCGGCGTTCGTTTAAAGAGACGCTGCTTGACGCCTTTCCGTTTGCCGGCTTTGTAATATACCCGTTGCAGAATTACCGACAGGTTCTCTACGAGGAATATACCGCAGAGAATCGGTATTAATAGTTCTTTGTGAATAATGATAGCGTATACGGCAATGATGCCGCCGATGGTCAGGCTGCCTGTATCACCCATGAATACTTGTGCCGGGTAAGCGTTGTACCAGAGGAAGCCTATCATGGCGCCGATGAAGGCGCAGATGAAGATTACCAGTTCTTCCGAGCCCGGGATATACATGATGTTCAGATAGCCGGCATATTCGATGTGGCTGGATACGTACGCCAGTATACCCAAAGTCAGACCGATGATGGCGGAGTTGCCCGCTGCCATGCCGTCCATGCCGTCATTCAGATTAGCGCCGTTGGAAACGGCGGTCACTACGAAGATTGTAATGAATACGAACAATATCCATCCGGCCGTTTGGGCGTGCTCTCCCATAAAAGATACGAGGTCGGCATAGTCCAGGTTATTGCTTTTAAAGAAAGGAATGGTCGTCTGCGTAGCTTTGATTTCTTTAGCGGCATGTACTACCTCTATACCTTGTCCCGGCTTTTCCACTTCGATGTTTTCACGAATAACGACCTGCGGGCTGAGATACAGCGTCAGTCCTACGATGAGCCCCAAGCCTACCTGGCCGATGATTTTGAATTTACCGTGCAGACCTTCCTTGTCTTTCTTGAAAATCTTGATATAGTCGTCGGCGAATCCCAGCGAGCCTAACCAGACTGTTGTGATAAGCATTAGAATCATATAGATATTGTTCAGCTTACCCAGCAACAGACAGGGAATCAGAATGGCAAAGATTATGATTACTCCACCCATGCTCGGCACACCCACCTTGTTTACGCCGAACGGGTCGATGTCGGCATCCCGTTGCGTCTCGGTGATTTGCTTGCGTTTTAACAGATTAATGAACCTGTCACCCCAGATACTCGAAATGAGCAATGCCAGGATGATAGCCATTAACGCCCTGAAAGATGTATAACCGAACATACCCGCACCGGGGAAGTCGTATTTATCTAACCATTGGAATAAGTAGTATAACATGTCTTTTCTAATTATGAGTTATAAATTATGAATCGGGATGCATACGGGGAATATCGTACGATACGCTGCATTGAAATTCATAATTCACACTGCTCAATTCATAATTTCTTTAAGTACTTCTTTATCATCGAAATGATGCTTCACTCCTTTTATCTCCTGATAGTTTTCGTGTCCTTTGCCGGCAACGAGGATAACGTCTCCCGGTTGCGCCAGCAAACAGGCGGTCTTTATGGCGTATTTCCTATCGGTGATACTGATTGTCTTCTCCAAATCGTCTTTGTCCAAGCCTGCCAGCATGTCATTGATGATGTCTTGCGGCTCTTCGAAGCGGGGATTGTCGGAAGTGATGATAACACGGTCGCTCAGACGGGCGGACTCCTTGGCCATGATAGGACGTTTCCCTTTGTCGCGGTTGCCACCTGCGCCAACTACGGTTATCACTTTCCCCCTGCCTGCCAATACGTCGTGGATGGCATTCAGTACATTTACCAGAGCGTCCGGAGTGTGGGCGTAATCTACAATGGCGGTGATGCCCTTCGGGGAGCGGATAGAATCAAACCGGCCTGTTACAGGATGTAAAGTGCTGAGGGCAACAAGCACATCTTCTTCTTTCTTGCCCAATAACACGGCTGCGCCGAATACGGCGAGAAGGTTGGAAGCATTGAACTTGCCGATAAAACGTACGGCCAGCTCGTGATTGTTGAAATCGAGCAGCATGCCTTCAAAATGAGACTCCAGTACTTTCCCTTTAAAGTCGCTGAGGCTTCTCAATGAATAAGTATATACGCGCGAGCGTGTGTTCTGAGTCATGACCAATCCGTTCTTATCATCCAGATTGGTCAGGCTGAACGCGCTCTTCGGCATATCATCGAAGAATTTCTTCTTTGCTTTGAGGTAGTTTTCAACTGTCTTGTGATAATCCAGGTGGTCGCGCGTAAGGTTGGTGAAGATGCCGCCGGCAAACTTCAGACCGCTGATGCGCCGCTGCGCGATAGAGTGGGAGCTGACTTCCATGAATGCGTATTTGCATCCGGAGTCTGCCATCTCACCCAACAGGCGGTTAAGGGTAACCGGGTCGGGAGTGGTGTGCTCGGTTGGAACGGGCTGGTCATCGATGTAGTTGCATACGGTGGAAATCAGTCCGACTTTATACCCGAAATAACGGAATGTATTATATAATAAGGTGGCAATGGTTGTTTTGCCGTTAGTGCCGGTTACGCCTACCAACTCCATTTTGGAAGTGGGGTCGCCGTAGAAGGTGGTGGCAACCTTACCTACCGCATTTTCGCTGTCTTTTACCTGGATATATGTAATATCGGGGTTGGGTTCTTCCGGCATGTCTTCGCACAGTACGGCTATAGCACCTTGCTTAATGGCTGTCGGAATATATGCGTGCCCGTCGGTCTGCGTGCCGCGCATTGCCATGAACAAATGTCCGGCCGCAACTAAACGGGAGTCGATGTTTACTCCTGTTATATCTTTTTCCGTACTGCCGATAACTTGTACCGGTTGTATCGCTTTTAATAGTTCGGTTAATTTCATACCTTATTATATATATGTATATTCTTATATTAACGTAACGTCAAGGCTATCGTCTGACCTCTTACCAGCCGGCTTCCACCTGCAATGGACTGGCTTCTTACTTTGCCGATGCCGTTGAGGCGTACTTTAAGCCCCTTGCTTTCCAGCAGATAAACGGCATCTTTAGCCCCCATACCCACTACGCTGGGCACTATGCCTGCGGAAACTTTCTGATTTTGCAGGATAACGGCAGACGGGGCGACCTGACTGTGTCCCCATAACTCTCGCCCTTTCTGTGCCTCGAACTGCTTCTGCACCGGAACATCCAATGTGTTGAGCACACGCAACGCCTCATTCATCTCTCCAGCTTTTACCGCGGGAATCACATTCGTGGTGCTGTCTATCGCACTGCGTATATCGAACCGCAGATTCTTGGCATATACCCTTTCCGCAATCTTGCTGAATACGCTGCCCGCCATTAAACCGCCCGATGCCGGAAGTCCCGGTTTCTGTATGGAGACGATACAACTGTATTTGGGAGCCTCTGCCGGGAAGTATCCGCAGAAGCTGACGAGATAATTCACCCGTCCCGCCTTATATCCGGCGGCGCCTTGCGAAATCTGCGCCGTACCCGTCTTGCCGGCTACGGCAAACTGTTTGCTTCCGGCCGGCTTGGCCAAACCTTCGGAGACTACTTTATGCAGAATCTCCCGTATCTGCGTCAGCGTATTGTCCGAGCAAATCTTAGGATTGATGACTTCCGTAGGGAATTCATGCACAACCTCGCCGTCTTTCACAGCCGCTTTCACGAATTTCGGACGTACCATTGTGCCGTTATTGGCGATGGCATTGTAGAAAGTCAGTATGTTCAGCGGCGGTACCTGCGTTTCATATCCTATACTCATCCAGGGCAACGTGGTCTTGGCAAAATAGCGTTCTTTCGGACCGCGGATGTTAGGCTTGCCCTCTCCGGCTATTTGCAGATGAAGCGGGCGGTCTATGCCGATACGCTTCAATCCGTCTACAAACTTTTGCGGATTGTCGCTGTAATGCTTGTCGATAAGATAGGAAACGCCGATGTTGGATGATACTTCCAGGATACGTGTCACATCGATTTTACCATATCCGCCCCGGTGCCAGTTATGGTCTTTCATCGGGCGGCCGTGCATCATCATGATGCCGTTACCCGTATCGACTTCCGTGTCGGGAGTAATCTTCCCGTCTTCAAGGGCTACCATGATAGAAGCGGTCTTGAAGGTAGAACCCGGTTCCAGCATATCGCTGATGGCATTGTTGCGCATTTCGTAATAGTTGCCGTCACCCGCTTTCATCATATTGACAATGGCTTTTATCTCTCCTGTCTGTACTTCCATCAGTACGGCGACACCTACGCTGGCATTGATTTCCTTCAACTTATCTATCAACGCTTTTTCGCAAATATCCTGCATGCCTACGTCGATGGTGGAGATGATATCGCAACCGTCTACGGGAGCGATGTCCACTATGTTCAGGTATTTGTTCATCACCTTCTGGCGGTGGGTGATGCCGTCACGTCCTTTCAGCAGCGTGTCGAATGCCAGCTCGATACCGTTCTTTGCCCCTTGCGCCGTATCGGCATAGAGGTCGCCCAACGTACGGGCGGCCAAAGAGCCGAAAGGCTTTTTACGTTGGTTGTAAGTCTGTTCGTGGAAACCGCCTTTGTATTTGTTCAAGTTGAACACCGGCAATCTTTTGGCTTCCTTATACTGGATATAAGAGATGCGCTTCGGGTAAATCAGGTAATTGCGGCTGCCCTTTTTGCGTCCTTTTAGCAGATGCCTTTTAAATTCGGCAGCGCTTTTGTCGGGGAATATCCGGTGCAATCCCTCGCAGATTTCGCCCAAATGATTCATCAGCATGGTGTCTTTCTTCTCTCCACCCGCTTTGAAATCCATATAAATGCGGTACTCCGGTAGGGAGCTCGCCATTAATTTACCGTCCGATGAAAGAATATTGCCACGGTTGGGCTTCACCGTAACATTCTCCTTCACAAAGCGGTCGGCGACATCTTGCCAGTACTGACGTTCGGCAAACATGATGACGGTACCTTTTACGATAATGGCTACTCCTATCAGTCCCATAACAAGGACTACGAAGAAGTAACGGGTCATTATATTTTTCTTGTTTACTGCCAAGGCTGTTTCGATTTACTATTATACTATTTACTATTTACCGGTCTGTTTTCCATTCCCTATACTTATTTGATTAAGTACGGCGGATTGGTCGAAGTCTGCAAATCGCTTTCTTTCGTCGCGATATATTCTTCGATACGCGATTGACGGCTTCGCTCCATCAGTTCGGAACTGCGTGTCAAAGCGTCGTATTTTATGTCTATCAGCTCTTTCTTGAGCTTGTCTATCTCTATCATCTGCTGCTGACAGGCGTAGCGGTTATGGATATAGAACAGAATAAGAACCATGATGAGGACGAGCAGCTTCGTCTGACGACGGAAAAAGTCCGTAGCCAAAATGTCACCGCCTATGATGTTCTTTAGCGAAGTCCGTCTTTTTACCTTTTCGCCTTTCACCTCTTCCTGTTTATTAGCCGTCTCATTCATCGCCCTGTCACTTTATAGCTTTATCATCTTAATCACTTTATGATTTTCTCCGCGATTCTCAGTTTGGCGCTTCGCGAACGCGGGTTACGCTCAATCTCGTCGTCATCCGGAATAATCACTTTGTTGTTTACCAAACGGAAAGGCGTTTGTATGTTTCCGAAGAAGTCTTTTTCCGCCTTGCCCTCTATATTGCCGGTCTTCATGATGTTTTTCACCATGCGGTCTTCCAGCGAATGGTAGGTAATTACTACCAGTCGTCCGCCGGGCTTTAATGCTTCCGTTGCTGCATATAACATCTCCTTCAGCGCTTCCATTTCCTGATTGACTTCGATGCGCAACGCCTGAAACACTTTTGCAAGTTCTTTCTTTTCTCTTTCACGTCCGAAGAGCGGTTTGATAATATCCAGGAACTCTCCGATGGTGCCAATCTTTCGGGTGGCGCGCGCCTTGACGATAACGGATGCCAGCTTGCGGCTGTTCTTCAGTTCCCCATACAAATAGAAAATGTCGGCCAGACGCTCTTCGTCGTATGTATTTACGATGTCGGCGGCAGTGAGCCCGGCGCGCTTGTTCATCCGCATATCGAGTGCGCCGTCAAAGCGGAAAGAGAATCCCCGCTCGCTATCGTCGAAATGATGTGACGACACGCCGAGGTCGGCGAGTACGGCGTCCACTTGCCCGATACCATGATAACGCAGGAAGTTATGCAGATAACGGAAATTGCTGCGTACAAATGTGAAGTGCGGGTCGTTTACGATGTTTTGTTCCGCATCCTCATCTTGGTCGAATCCCAGCAATCTGCCACCTTCGCCCAAGCGTGACACTATCTCGCGGGAATGACCGCCGCCGCCGAATGTCACGTCTACATACGTTCCGTCCGGGCGGATGTTCATCCCGTCGACGCTTGGCATCAAAAGTACCGGAATATGATATGTTGTTTCTTCCTTCATTTTTTTAGTTAGAATCGTTTACTACTCTGCTGTCTCATCGCTTGCCTCTGTTTCTTCCCAATTCTCGTCTCCCAGAATATCTTGCAATGCCTCGCTGAATTCTTCCGGATTCATAAAAGGTTGTTCCGCCTTTTCTTTCGCCCAGATTTCGATGGTGTTGTCCACGCCGATAAAACGTACATCGCTTTGTATGCCCGCCATTTGCAAGTAGCGCTTAGGCAACAGGATACGTCCGTTCCCGTCGGGAACCATGATTTCCGCATCGCTTACAAACTGCCGGAAAATTTGTTGGTGTTTGGCGTTCCACTTGTTCAGCCGCCGCCGAAGTTGGGTTTGCGTTTTGAACCAGACGCTTTCGGGATAGAGTATCAGGCACTCCTGAAACACGTCTTTACGCAATACGAGTCTCTCTTCGGAAGCAGCCTGCAACTGTTTCCGAAAACCGGCAGGGATAAATACGCGTCCCTTTGTATCCGTTTTTGCTTCAATATTGCCTAAAAAGCGTATCATTTTCACCTTATTATAATAAGCGACGGTAAAAATACACATTTCCCCACAATTCCCCACAATGTTTTAACTAAAATCTTACTTAGAAGTTTTCAACAGCATGTTGATTACTTATTCTGTTGAAAATGAACAGAGTGTTGCGTCGCTTGATTGGTGGGGGATTGGTGCGGTCGGACGGGTTGCTCCGGCAGGCGGGACGGATGTGTGATGAAAGGCGTATCAAATGAATTTATCCTCGTAGGAAAGTAAAATATCCTCCGGGGAAACGCATGGTCTGTCGGCCGGAAACGCATTATCTGTTTAGTGGAAATACATGGTGCGTTTATTCCGGACGGATAGTGTGTTTCGGATAAAACAATGTTCGCTTATATCCCCTTCACCTTTCACGGCTTCCTGTTGACGGCGCTTGGCGGGTGAACCCTGTGATTTTGTGAGGAGCTTATAATCGTCTCCCTGTACGAATGATTTTGTCCCGTAAGACGGATAAAATCATCTTACGGGACAAAAAAATTCATCCCATGAGACAAATACATTTATCTCATGGGATGAATTTATATGGGATATTGATTAAACAAAATCTTTCAGGTCTTGTTGTAATTTCTGGCGGGTGAAGAATATACGGCTCTTTACGGTTCCTAACGGAAGTCCCAGCTTTTCGGCTATCTCGCGGTATTTAAAACCGGAAACATGCATGGAGAACGGAACTTTGTATTCGCGTGGCAATGCGTTGACGATGCGGTGCATCTCTTTCAGGTCGTATGCGCTTTCCGTACTCTCAAAAGCGGTATCGCGCGGCAGGTTCAGATGATAAAGATTATCTGTCTGGTCTACAAATGTCTGGTCGCGTACAACTTTACGATAATTGTTAATAAAGATGTTACGCATGATCGTATATATCCAACCTTTGAAATTAGTATCGGGCATGTATTTATCTTCATTATCCAAAGCTTTGAGAGATGTTTCTTGAAGAAGGTCGTTTGCTTCTTCACGGTCGGAGGTGAGCTTGTACGCGAAGCGTAATAAATCGTTTTGAACTCCGAGCAGATCTTTTTTAAATGTAATACTATTCATAATGTGCTTTGTTAAATGGTTACTTGTTCGTTTAGCCTTTCAGCATTGCAAGTTTACGAAAGTTTCGGCTTTGTGTCGGGTGGTTTTTAAGCAATCTTTGGGGTAAAAACTATCAATTGATAGATTTTAGGTGCTATTTGATAGATTTTGGGTGTAGTTTTCTATCGATTATTTGCATTTAATTAAAAAGATGCGTTAATTTTGCGCAATCATTTCATCATAAAAAGAATGGCTGACGACTCTTTATTTTTGATTGACATTGATAAGATTCTTCGGGAGAAAGCTCCGAAGCATGTGAAGTATATCCCTAAGTTTGTCGTGTCTTATTTGAAGCGCATCGTTCATCAAGATGAATTGAATGTTTTTCTGAGAGAGTCGAAAGATAAAGTGGGGGTGGAGTTCCTGCAGGCTTGCCTGGACTTTCTGGATGCCAAACTGATAGTGAAGGGCGAGGAGAACTTATCGAAAGACGGACTTTATACCTTTGTTTCCAATCACCCTTTGGGCGGACAGGACGGGGTGGCGTTAGGCTACGTACTCGGTACTTTTTACGATGGAAAGGTGAAATATATGGTGAATGACCTGCTCATGAACCTGCGTGGATTAGCTCCTCTCTGCATACCTATTAACAAGACCGGCAAACAGGCTAAGGACTTTCCGAAAATGGTAGAGGCCGGATTTGCGTCGGACGACCAACTCATTATGTTTCCTGCCGGGCTTTGCTCGCGGCGCCGGAATGGAGTTATCCGCGACTTGGATTGGAAAAAGACGTTTATTGTGAAGAGCGTTGAAGCGCACCGCGATGTAGTGCCCATTCATTTTGAAGGCCGTAACTCCAATTTCTTTTATAATCTGGCCAATCTCTGCAAACTGTCGGGCATCAAGTTCAATATCGCTATGCTGTATCTGGCGGACGAGATGTTGAAGAACCGCCATAAGACATTTACCATTACGATAGGCAAGCCTATTCCCTGGCAAACATTCGATAAGACGAAAACACCTGCGCAGTGGGCGCAGTATGTGAAGGATATCGTGTATAAATTATAAGTTGAACATTGAATATTAAAAAATAGAAGCTCGGAAGATGGAAGATATTATTGCACCGATAAGCAAAGAATTGCTGAAGGCGGAGTTGACCGAAGACAAACGCTTGCGCATGACGAATAAGAGTAATAATCAGATATACATTGTTACCGCTCAGGATTCACCTAATACGATGAAGGAAATCGGACGTCTGCGTGAGATAGCATTTCGTGCTGCCGGTGGCGGAACAGGGATGTCCATGGACCTCGACGAATATGACTTGATGGATAATCCTTATAAACAATTGATTGTCTGGAATCCGGAAGCGGAAGAAATATTAGGCGGTTATCGCTATATTCTCGGTACGGACGTACGTTTCGACGAGCACGGCGCGCCGATTCTGGCTACTGCGCACATGTTTAACTTCTCCGAGAAGTTCCTGAATGAATATCTTCCCACTACCATTGAGCTCGGACGTTCGTTCGTGACGCTCGAATATCAGTCTACCCGCCGCGACAGTAAAGGCCTGTTTGCGCTGGATAATCTGTGGGACGGTTTGGGTGCGCTGACAGTGGTTATGCCCAACGTGAAGTATTTCTTCGGAAAGGTGACTATGTACCCCAGTTATATCCGTAAGGGACGTGACATGATTCTTTATTTCTTGAAGAAGCATTTCGCCGATAAAGACAGCCTGATTACTCCGATGAAACCGCTGCAATTGGAATCTGACGAGAATGAGTTGGCTACTTTATTCTGTAAGGATACATTTAAAGAAGACTATAAGATTTTAAATGGTGAAATCCGTAAATTGGGATACAATATTCCGCCGTTGGTAAATGCGTATATGAGCCTTAGCCCGACAATGCGTATGTTCGGTACGGCTATTAATTACGGTTTCGGTGATGTGGAAGAGACAGGTATCTTAATCGCTGTCGATGAAATCCTGGCGGAAAAGCGTATTCGCCATATCCAGTCATTCATCGAAAACGAGCCGGAATCGTGTAATCTGACTTCCGGAGCGAATAAGATATTCTTCCCAAGCAGATAGTTATACCGCAGGCAGGCTGTTCCCGTTGATTTTCCGGTAGAGGTCGAGGGCAAAGACGTCCGTCATGCCGGAGATGTAGTCCAGTACGGCCTGTATTCTTTCATACAGCGCGGTCGCTTTCATATTGTATTGACCGGACACCCGGTTGATGAGCAACTGCGAGTATGCTTTTTCCGGTGAACATACCGCATCAATCATCAGCTCGAGCAAAGTGCTGATGATGCGGAAACCGGCAAGTTCTATATCCAATACATCACGCGAACGGTATATCTTCCGGAAAGACACCTCTGCGCAATGTTTGTAGGCTGCGGCAGGCCGTTCGGTAATATGTTTGATGAGGCTGCCCTCGAATTCTCCCTCTAAAATCCGCGCTTCATTGTCGAGGAACGCTTTGGTGCATTCTCCGATAAGCAGTCCGATAACGGAAGAGCGCAGATAGGCAATCTGCTCGTTGGTGTCGCTCACAATCTTGAAAGTATCGAGTATATGCGCTCTACGCTCGTCGGGGAAGTAGGATAAAAGTAAATCCTGCGTTTCTTGCGTGGTGAGAATCTTCAGCTTGTGAGCGTCTTCGATATCCATCATCTGATAACAGATGTCATCTGCTGCTTCTACCAGAT
>OLWA01003202.1_pt1 | contig 12899 bp, 10 predicted proteins | sample 1673251 | NCBI WGS metagenome assembly OLWA01 (sample SAMEA3178937, study PRJEB25190) | human gut metagenome | biome: human gut; feature: human-associated habitat; material: faeces | place: Austria | collected 2013
CGGAGCGTCGGAGTGCGAACCGCCGTTGATGATGTTCATCATCGGCACGGGCAGCACGTGTGCGTTCACGCCGCCGATGTAGCGGTAGAGCGGCACGCCGAGGTAGTTGGCCGCGGCATGTGCCGCAGCGAGCGATACGCCCAGCAGGGCGTTGGCGCCGAGATTCGATTTGGTCGGGGTGTGGTCGGCGGCCAGCAGGGCACGGTCGATGCCGGTCTGGTCGAGCACGCTCATTCCCGTGAGCAGGGGAGCCAGCGTCCGGTTGACGTTCTCCACGGCCTTCTGAACCCCTTTGCCGCCGTAACGGCGGGGATCGCCGTCGCGCAGTTCGAGCGCTTCGTGTTCGCCGGTCGAGGCGCCGCTGGGTACGGCCGCACGGCCGTGGGCGCCCGATGCCGTCGTGATTTCGACCTCGACGGTCGGGTTGCCCCGCGAGTCGAGAATCTCTCGTGCATGTACATCTACAATTTGCATAGTCGTATTGTTTTTTGCATTTGTTTTATTTGTTAATTTTAAATATTGGTCTAAAGTTAAACCTTGATAAGAAAGTTTATTCTCTACATCTTTTACCATGTTGTCTATTTCTGTTTCAATCATTCCAGATGGAATATCTAATTTTGAATCTTCACATACTGCTTTTAATACAGCTTCTTCTGTTTCATATTTTGCTTTTTGTGCATTGTCTTTTTCAAGTCTTTCTTTGATACTTGCTTCTAATTCTTTTAACGTATCAAATTCGCTTACATCTTTAGCAAATTCATCATCTAAGTTTGGTAATTCTTTTTTCTTTATTTCATGTAATTTTACTTTAAATGTTGCTTCTTTTCCAGCTAAATCTTTAGAGAAATATTCTTTTGGGAATGTTACTTTTATTTCTTTTTCTTCATCAATTTTCATTCCAACTAATTGATCTTCAAATCCTGGTATAAAAGCTCCGCTTCCTATTTCTAGTTCATGTCCTTCTGCTTTTCCACCTTCAAATGCAACACCATCAACAAATCCTTCAAAGTCAATTGTTGCTGTATCTCCATTTTCTAATGCTCTGTCATCAACTGTTACTAATCTTGAGTTTTTGTCTTGCATTTGTTTTATTTCATTTTGAACATCTTCGTCTTTTACTGGATATTCTATTTTCTTTATTTCTATTCCTTTATATTTTCCTAATTCTACTTCTGGTTTTACTTGTACTACTGCTGTAAATATTACATCTTTTCCTTTTTCCATTTGAACTATATCAACTGTTGGTCTGCTTACTACATCTATTTTGTTTGTGTCAATTGCTTCATCATAAGCTTCTGTTGCAACTTCATTAAATGCATCTTCATAAAAGATTTCTGCTCCGTAATATTTTTCTACTATATTCATTGGAGCTTTTCCTTTTCTAAAACCTGGTATATTAATATATTTAGCATTTTGGAAATATACTTTTTTCATTGCGTTTTCAAATTTTTCTGCGTCTACTGTAATTTCTAATTTTACTTCATTTGCGTTTTCTGTTTTCTCAACTTTACAATTCATTTTCAATCTTCCTTTCTCGTATTGGCTTTACTTAGCTTTTACATTATATCATATATTTTCCAATTTGCAAGCAGTTTTATAAAGATTTTCTTAATATTTTGCGATTTTTAGGGCTAATTTATATGTTATTTTTCAAATTATTTGCTTAATATGATTAATCTTGCATTTTCCATTTATCATATAGACTTCTATAACGTCAAATCTTATAGTAAATCTCGAAAAGTTATTTTCTTTTAAAAATATAGCTGCACTTTTTTTCATATGAATTTTTTTTATTTTATTTACTGCCTCACTAGCCCTTCCATATTTTTCATTAGTTCTTGTTTTTACTTCAACAAATATAATATAATTGTTTTTACTTGCTATAATATCTATTTCACCATTTCGTGTATAATAATTATTTTCAATTATTTCATATTTGTTGTCTTTTAAATATTTTTGTGCCATTTTTTCGCCGATTATCCCAAATTTTCTTTTATTCATCATCTTCTCCATTTTTTATTCTATACACTTGCCCAGGTAATTCTTCTATTAAATTTTCTAATTGTAATAACATTATTTTATAGCTAATATCTTGTATAGACATCTTGGTTTTTCTCACAATTTGATTAATATTTGCTGGCTCATTTTTTATACATTTATATACTTTTTCCAATTCTTTTGGAACTTGTTTTTCTCTTTCTTTTAATAATTTTTTCTTAAACTTAATTTGAGGATATTCTATTAATATATCTTCAACTTTTGTTACCAATTTGCTTCCATTTTTGATTAATTCATTTGTTCCTAATCCTTTTGAATTTTCTAAACTACTTGGAACACAAAATACTGGTTTATTTAAATTTTTAGTATATCTAGCAGTAACACTTGTTCCGCTTCTATAACCAGCTTCAATTACTAGTGTTCCAATTCCTAAACCTGCTACAATTCTATTTCTTTCTAAGAATTTTTTCGATTCTGCTTTAACATCTTTTTCATATTCTGTTATTATAAGTCCATTCTTTTCTAATATTTCATCAATTAATTCTTTATTTTGTTTTGGATATATATTATCAAATCCGCATGGCAAAACGGCAATTGTTTTCCCAAAATATTTTATACATATTTTATGTGCTATAGCATCTATTCCGATTGCTAGCCCACTTATAATTGTAACTTCATATTCAACTAGTTTTTTTGTAAAAGTTTTACACATTTTTTCACCATATTGTGTATTAGTTCTTGAACCCACAATTGCAATTCCAATACTGTTTAATAATTCTATATTTCCTTTTGTGTATAATCTTAGTGGTGGATTTTTTATTTCTCTTAATTTATCTGGATATAAAATATCTGCATATTCGATTATTCTTTCTTCATATTTTTTCATCTTCCTCATATCCCTTTTTAAAAATTATTTATTTAAAAATTTATCTATACTCCTATATTGAACAGCCTCAGCAATATGTTTTGCATTTATTATTTTTTCATTATCTAAATCTGCAATAGTTCTAGCAACCTTTAATATTCTTTCATATCCCCTAACACTTAATTTTAACATTTTAAAAGCTTTTTGTAATAGTATATTTGCTTCATCATCTATGTTGCAAAATTCTCCAATTAGTCTAGTTGTTAATTCAGAATTTGATTTTATCCCCAAATTCTTGTATCTTTCATTTTGAATCTTTCTTGCTATGTTTACTCTTTGTTTTATTTTTCTTGAATTTTCTGATTTAAAATTCGAATTTATTTTTTCAATTTTAGTTCTTTTTACTTCAATCTGAATATCTATTCTATCTAGCAATGGCCCACTTATTTTACTTAAATATCTATGTATTTCTGACTGTGTACATTTACAATCTTTCTCTTCATCACCATAATATCCACATGGACAAGGATTCATACTTGTTACAAACATAAAATTACAAGGATATCTATAATTTCCACTTAGTCTATTTATTGTAATTTCCTTTTCTTCTAAAGGTTCTCTCAATGCTTCTAGCACTACTCTATTATATTCAGTTAATTCATCAAAAAATAATATTCCATTATGTGCTAAACTTACTTCCCCTGGCATTGGGAGTTTTCCTCCACCAATTATTGATTTTATTGGTGCTGTATGATGTGGCATTCTAAATGGTCTACTTAATATCAATCCTTCTCTTGTCAAATTAGCTGATATACTATGAATCTTAGTTGTTTCTATTGCTTCTTCTAATGTTAAATCTGGTAAAATTGTTAAAATTCGCTTAGCTAATGCTGTTTTACCACTTCCTGGACTTCCAACCATAAGCACATTATGTCCTCCAGCAGAAGCCACTTCTAATGCTCTTTTTACATTTTCTTGCCCTTTTATATCTGCAAAATCCATACTATATTCTTTTATAAATTCCACTTTTCTTTCTATTTCTTTTTCTATAATTATCTCTTTGTTCAAATATTTTATTAACTCACACAATGTCATTACTGGAATAATATCAAGACCGTTTATAACTGAAACCTCATTTGAATTTGCCTTTGGAATTATTACTCTTTTTATTCCTAATTCCTTAGCTTCTTCACACATTGCAAATACTCCATTTGTTCTATTTATTTTTCCATCAAGCGAAAGTTCTCCAATAAAAACTGTATTTACAATTTCACTATAATTCAAATTACACAAAACACCTATGGACATTAATATTCCTACTGAAATTGGTAAATCAAATGAACTTCCTTCTTTTCTAATATTAGCAGGAGCCAAATTTATTAAAATTTTCTTGCTTGGAAATTCAATTTGAGAGTTTCTTATTGCTGATTCAATTCTTTTCTTTGATTCTTTAACTCTTATATCTGGCAATCCCACTATTTCAAATTCTGGTATTCCATTTCTTATATCTGTTTGAACTTCTACTAAATTTCCTTCTAACCCTGTTAATGATATTGACTTTATTTTTGATAACATATTTTCCTCCATGATCTTTAAAATTTTTATTGCTTTTTTTTACCATTTATTATAAAATTGAGTAAAACAAAAGAATGGTGATTTTATGAAAAAGAAAAAAACAAAAAATAAATTTGATGATATAAATGTTATTAATACAACTTCTAGTATAAAACTAAAAACTTTTTTAGTTATAATAATTTTATTTTTTATAGCATTAATTATAAGACTTATATTTTTACAATTTGTAAATGGCTCTGAACTTCAAAGTGCAGCAAGAGCTAGACAAACATTAACAGAAACTATTTCTGCCAAAAGAGGAACCATCTATGATGTTAATGGTCAAACATTAGCAATAAGCTATGAAACCGATAAAATCTACATAGATCCTACAAATATAAAAGGTGAAAATAAAGAAACAATTGCACAAAAACTTTCCGAAATCCTTGAAATAGATTATCAAGAATTGTTAGATAAAATAAATAATAATACAAAAAGATTTTCAGTTGCATCTAATGTAGAGCAAAACAAAGTTGAACAAATAAAAGAATGGAAAAATGGTTTAAAATTTACAACAGGTATTAGTTTCGAGGAAACTACCTCTAGAACATATCCATATAACACATTGGCATCAACAGTTCTAGGTTTTACTAATTCAGACAATTCTGGTGCTTATGGAATAGAATATTCTTGGAACTCATTTTTGAGTGGTACAGCTGGAAAATCAATTAGTTTAAAAGATGCTAGCCAATCAGAAATTGCAAATTCTGAAAAATCATATATAGCTGCAGAAAACGGTTATGATTTAAATCTAACAATTGATGTAAATATTCAAGGAATAATTGAAAAAGAATTAGCAGTAGCTGTTGATGAATATGAATGCGATAGTGGAATTACAATTGCAATGGATCCATCTACTGGCAAAATTTTGGCTATGGCTGACTATCCAAATTTTGATCCTAATAATCGTAACACTCCTAATAGTAAATTAGCAGAAACTTGGGATACATTATCTAGTGAGGAAAAATCTAATGCTTTACTTAGAATGTGGACTCCAAAAGCTGTAACTGATACTTATGCTCCAGGCTCTGTTTTTAAATTAATCACATCTTCAATTGGTCTTGAAGAAGATTTAGTAAAGACTGACACCGCTGGTGAATTCAATTGTACAGGATATTATTATATAAATGGCGAAGAAAAACCAATAAGATGTTGGAATTGGAGAAATCCTCATGGAAAACAATCTTTAAGAGATGCTCTCGAACATTCTTGTAACCCTGCATTTATAGAACTTGGCTTACGAATTGGTACTCAATTATCATATAAATATTATCAAGCTTTCGGATTATTTGAAAAAACAGGAATTTCACTTCCTGGTGAAGCAATTGGTAAGTTTTATGATTTAAATAAAATAAATCAACACGAACTTGCTACAATGTCTTTTGGTGAAAAATTTACAATCACTCCAATTCAAATGATTTCAGCTGTTGCAGCAATTGCTAATGATGGAGTTTTAGTTCAACCTCAATTAGTTGATAAAATTACTAATACTGATACAGGAGAAATAACTGAATTTAAAACAAAAGAAATCCGTCAAGTAATTTCAAAGTCTACTGCTGATAATGTAAAATCAATGATGGAATCTGTTGTTTTAGAAGGTTCAGGATATAGAGTTGCAGAACAAGCAAAAGGATTTTCAATCGGTGGAAAAACAGGAACATCTGAGCCAACAAGTTCAACTTCTAAAGATGGCTATACCGCTTCATTTGTTGCAATTTCTCCTGTTGAAAATACAAAAATTGTTTTACTTGTTATTTTAAAAAATCCAAAGGGAACTTTGCATAATGGTGGACAAATTGCTGCACCAACAGCAGGAAAAATGTTCTCTGAAATCTTAACATATATGGGAATTGAATCTGGAAATAAAAATGAAATAAATAATAATCTTTCAGAAAGTGATTTATATTAATTTACATATAAGATGCACAAAAGTGCATCTTATTTTTTACATTGAAAAAATATTTTTTTATAAATTATTTTTTTTATAATTTTCTAAAGCTCTTGCTACTTGATCAGGACATGATGTTCCCTTCACTCCACATTCTATACCTTTTAACATTTCTATTACTTCATCAATTGTTCTTCCTTCTACAAGTCTTGAAACTCCAACTGTATTTCCAGGACACCCTCCAACAATTTTTAAACTTTTTATTACATTTTGTTCTATATCAAATATCATCTTCATAGAACAAACTCCTTCTGGATTATATGTATATTGCATTTCTTTCATCCTTTCTTATATAAATTACCATTCTATTATACAAGATTTCACTAAATTTTACAATATTTTATTTTTTCTATTTATTTTTATTCCCGCTAATAACACATAATCTTGCATTTTTTCAAAATAATTCTTTAATTCTTCACATCCTTCACAACTTTCTTCTTTTAAATATTTCAATATTTCTATAAAATTAATTTCAGTTCCAGTTTCTAATATATGTCCCTTATTATTTTCAATTTCTAAAAATACACTTTGATAATATTTCTTTTTGGTAAGTTCTGATATTAATACTTTATTTAAAAAAATATCTCCTTCTGGATGAATCTTCTTATCGCTTATTTCTTCTTCATATATTAAACACCAATAACAAAATATTGACTCTTTTATCCTTGAATTTTTTATAGGTTTAAAATAAATCTCAACTTCATTATCATTTTCTAATTTAGCTTTTGTTTTTATTACCTCAAACTCATACTCTGAAATATTTTTTAATTTTAATCTTTTTTCTATTATTATTTTATCTACTTGTATGTTTAATATTTTTCTTAAAATATCTACTAATTGCCTATCTGACTTTTTAATTATAGTTTCTAATTCTTTTACTTTATTATTTTCTATAATAATCACTCCTTTTAATATGATTAATAAAACGTTTTATATGATTTTTTAATTTTCTTTAAAAGAAATAACAAATATTTGATTTAAATTTCTTGAAAAAAATTGTTTTGAAATATTTAACACACTTAGTATAAATTTTTTATATACATTTGTCAATATATTAATATAAATTTAAATATGTTTTCATCGACAAGTTTTGATAATTTTTTATGAAACAACACTTTTTATTCTAACATCTTCCTTATCTTATCAATATTTTTTATCGCTATCTCATACCCGTATTTATAACATATATCCATTTTATCAACATCAATAAGTCCTGTTCCATCTGTTGGAACTGTTAATACAAAATCACTTTTTTTCAATGAGTTAATTGATAATTTATTTCCCATAATATCTAGAGTCTTCATTATAATATTCATAATATCGTAATCATTATAAACAGGATCTGACTCAAAATTTACAGATATTATTTTTCCAGTATAAACTTTCTTTAATTCTTCTGTTGGAAGATTATTTAAAACTCCTCCATCCATAAATATATGATTTTTATATTCACAAGGACAAAATATTGCTGGAAAACTACTGCTAGCTCTAACAGCTCTCCCTATCCCTATTTCTGTTATATAATTATCTTTTATATTTTTTCTTGAAGCACAGTTAGTAAAAATATATTCTTTTGATTCACCAATATCAACAGCTGAAACTAATAAAGGCATTTTTATATCTCCAATTAGTCTAAAACCCTTTTTTCTTGCTAATTCATCATACATTTTTTCAAATTCATTTCCATCACTTAACCCAGCAATTCCTATTTTGTTATTTCTTATGAAATTAGTTATACCATTTATTATTGGTTTACTTCTTATATTTATAATATCTCTTGCATATCTCTTAAATAATAAGTAAATATAATATGGGCTATATCCCATAGCATATAATGTTGCAATTATACTTCCTGCACTTGTTCCAGCAATAGCCGCTACTTTTATATTATTTTCCTCAAGGGCTTTTAATACCCCAACATGTGCAATTCCTCTAATTCCTCCTCCTGCTAATGACACTCCAACTTTCATATATTTTCTCCTCACCAATTAAATAATTTCTTATATATTTATTTGCAAAATAAAATAAGTAAATACATATAAACAGTATTTACTTATTTTGTTTTTTTAATCTATTTATTTTTCTATAATATTTCCGTTAATATCTAAATTATAAGTTATTTCTTCATTATAAACTTGTATCTTTTCATCCTCAATATTAATTGTTGCATTTGAAATTTCTATAACCTTTTCCAATTTATTATTAAAAATATATGTTATATTTGTTTCAAAATTCATTGCTTGATATGCTTTCGTATTTCTTATTGTTTGTAACAAATCATATTCACAATCTATTAAAGTTTTTCCCTCTTTATCTATTACACCATATTTGTTATTTTCAAATTTTATAAAAATATTATCATTATCTGTTTTTTCAATTGTAGTATCAAAAGATATTTTTACTTCTTTTCCATCTTTATCAAAAACTTTCTTATCTTCACCTTTTGTTGTATATATATATATGCCTTTTACTTCAAGAGAATCATATTCAACTTTTAATACTTCTGTTCCTTTTTCATTAAATGCTCCATATTTTCCTGTTCTTTCTGCAATAAATAAATTAAATTCTTTTTCATAATTTATAGATTGATATTGTGTATTAATTATCTTAGCATTATTTATAAAAACTCCATATTGACCATTTTGTGCAGCAATTAAATATACATTATTTTTATCTGTAACATCAACTATTCTTAATATTTGATTATAATCTGGTGTTAATACTTCATCATAATCATAATCATAATATCCATATCTATATCCATCACTAGTTGTTTTACATACAATATATCCTGATTTTTTATATCCATTTTGTTCATTATAATATTCATCTGATTGAATTGAATCAAACTCATCTTTTATTAATTGTTTACCTTTTATGTCATAAATTTTGTATTTATTATTATCTTTTACTATAATCTCATTTTCCTTATATCCCAAACTATAAATTTGTTCATATCTAGCATCTAAAATTACTTTTCCTGTTATTGATAATAATCCATATTTTCCGTTTTTTTGATAAATTATTGCATTTCTTTCATACTTTTCTTCCAGTAAATTAGATAATCTTATTGGTTCAACTGATTCATAATCTTTAAATATTTCTGAACCTTTTTCATTATAAACTACTGTTTTTTCACCATCATTATCACATATGAAAATTCCTCTATGTTCATTAGGTATTACTATTTGTTCATATTGTGGTTTAACAATAATCTTTTCATCTTGATTTTTTACTCCAAATTTTCCGTTTTCTTCTATTACACTATATATTATTGATTTATCTTCTGTTTCATCATTTATTTTATCTTTATTAGGCAAATATATCGATAAACTTAAACTTACTATTACAATTATAATAAATACAATTATTCCTACTCTTTTTTTCATATTTGTTACTCCTTATTTACTTTTACAAATATATATTTTTAAACATATTTTACTATGTTATTACTTTTTTTTCAATAATTTTCATATATTTTTCATATTGACTTTAAACTTTCTAAAATATATAATAATTTTAGAAAGGAATTTACAAATGAATAAAAGAAGAATTCGTGGTCGAAATCATAAAGAAACAGAAAAAATAAATCATAAGTACTATCTCTTACTTTTAATACTACTGATTTTGTTTTTCTTATTAATTTTCTTATCATTACTTAATATAGGAAATTCAAAAATTCTCCATAATATTTATATAAATAATATATTAGTATCATCATTATCAACAAATGATGCAAACGAAAAATTAAATTCCGAATTAAATACCAGTCTTAATACTACAATAAAATTATCATTTGAAGATTATTCAATAAATTTTTTACCTGCTGAAATAGATTTTTCTTATGACACTTCATCAGCTCTTGAAAAAGCATATAGCATAGGTCGTACTGGAAACATATTTTCAAATAATCTCCAAATCTTAATTTCATTTTTCAAAAAAACTAATATAAGTTCTGAATATTCTTACAATGAAGAAAAATTAAATAAGATTATAAATAATATAAGTGTTGATATTCCTAATATTGTAATTGAACCATCTTATTATATCTCTGATGATACATTAGTAATTACTGATGGTAATGATGGAAATGAATTAGATAAAGACAAAGCAAAAGAACTATTATTATCTGTAATTGCTCAAAATAAAGATAGTCTGACTTTACCAGTTAATCATACTGTTTCAACTTCTATTGATATAGATAAAATTCATAATGAAATATATTGTGAACCCCAAAATGCTTCTGTTACAAAAAATCCTTATAAAGTATCAGCAGAAAAAGATGGGATTGATTTTGCTATTTCTATTGATGAAGCAAAAGAACTTGCATTAAATAAAAATGCTTCCGAAATATATATTCCATTAAAATATACAAAACCAGAAATTACAATATCAGATTTAGGAGAAGATATTTTTGGAACTAAATTAGGAACGTCAACAACTATATATGATTCAACAAATTCAAATAGATCAACAAATATTACTATTGCCTGTGAAAAAATTAATGGAACCATCCTTGAACCTGGTGAAACTTTTTCATTTAATAAAGTTGTTGGTGAAAGAACAACAAAAAGCGGTTTTAAAGAAGCTTTAATCTATAATGGTGGGGAAGTTGATTATGGAATTGGTGGTGGAATATGTCAAATATCTTCTACACTGTATAATGCTGCATTGAAAGCTAATTTAGATATTGTGGAACGAAAAAATCATAGTATGACAGTTTCTTATCTTCCTATTGGGCAAGATGCATCTGTTTCTTATGGTAGTGTAGATTTTAAATTTACTAATTCAAGAGCATATCCTATAAAAATTACTGCTACTGCTAATGCCGGAATTGTTACAATTTCTGTTTGGGGCGTTCTAGAAGAACAAGAATATGTTGTAACTTTAGAAACTGAAATCTTCGAAACAACAGACTATAAAACAACTTATGAATATTCTTCAAGCATTCCTGTTGGAAAAGAAGAACTTAAACAAGTCGGAAAAAATGGATATAAATGTTCAACCTATAAAATTCTTTCTTTAGGTGAGAAAGAAATATCTCGTACTTTGCTTTCCACAGATACATATAAATCTCAAAAAGAAATTATTTTAAAACATAAATAATACAAAAAGACTTTCTTTTTTAAAATAAGAAAGTCTTTTTTATTTATTTTTCAATATAAATTTTAGCACCTAATTTTTTTAGTTTTTCATCCATTTTTTCATATCCTCTTAAAATATAATGAACATTATCAACTTGAGTAATTCCTTTAGCATATAAGCCAGCCACAACCAATGAGGCTCCACCTCTTAAATCTGTTGCAACAACATTTGCTCCTTGAATTCTCTTTGTTCCCTTTATTATAGCTGTTCTACCTTCTACATTAATTTTGGCTCCCATCCTAATTAATTCTTGAGCATATTTATATCTGCTTTCAAATATATTTTCTGTTATAACAGATGTACCTTTGGCCATAATTAATAATGCTCCAAATATTGATTGCATATCTGTTGGAAAACCTGGATATGGCATTGTTTTTATATCAACTGACTTTACTCTTTTGGGTGCAATTATTTCAATCTCGCTTTTATTAATATTTAATCTACAGTTTGCTTCATCTAGCTTATTTAAAATTGGTTCAATATGCTGTGAATTAATATTAAGAAGTTTAATATTTCCACTTGTTATAGCTCCTGCCACTAAATATGTTCCCGCTTCAATTCTATCTGGCATAATATTATAACTTACTTCTGATAATCTCTTTACACCTATTATTTCAATCTTATCAGTTCCAGCACCATTTATTTTTGCTCCCATTTTATTAAGATATTTTATCATATCATCAATTTCAGGTTCTCTTGCAGCATTTGTAATTACAGTAGTTCCTTCTCCTAAACATGAAGCTAAAATAATATTTTCAGTTGCTCCAACACTTGGAAAATCTAAATGTATTTGTGCTCCAATTATTTTCTCAGTATTACAATATATTTCTCCATATTCTTCTTTAATATCTACACCTAATTTTTCAAAACCTTTTAAATGTAAATCTATCGGTCTTGATCCAATATCACAGCCACCTGGATATGAAAATTTTGCTTTATGATATTTTCCTATTAATGCTCCTGCAAGAATTACAGATGAACGCATTTGTCTCATTAAATCATCTGGTATTTCATATGTATGTACTTTATTAGTGTTTATAATTATTTTATTATTCTTTCTTTTTATTGTTGCTCCTATTTTTTTCAAAATTTCAAACATAGTATTAACATCTTGAATATCTGGGACATTATATAATGTTGTTGTTCCTGAATTTAACACAGTCGCTGCAATTATAGGCAGTGCCGCATTTTTAGAACCAGATATATTTATTTCACCTTCTAGCTTTTTTCCACCTTGGATTATAAATTTTGACATCTTCTCTCCTTTCTCTGTCGTTAATTTTCATACTACATTTTATGTAATTCAATAAAAAATGTGATTTTATATAT
>OLWA01003207.1_pt1 | contig 12869 bp, 11 predicted proteins | sample 1673251 | NCBI WGS metagenome assembly OLWA01 (sample SAMEA3178937, study PRJEB25190) | human gut metagenome | biome: human gut; feature: human-associated habitat; material: faeces | place: Austria | collected 2013
AGAAGCTCCCTTAACGATAGTTTCTGCTGGAAGTCCCTTCTTAGCTCTTTTCTTATTACGCTTTTCAACATTCTTTTCTACAATCTTATCTGTTCCAATCTTATCATAATATCTGTTAATAAAGATAGTCTGGATTGTCTGTATAACAGCAGTTGCAATCCAGTAAACACCAAGACCTGAAGGAAGACTTATTGCAAGAAATGCTGACATAAGTGGCATGAAATAAGTCATCATCTTCATAGATGCTGCTGCTGGATTATCACTGTCAGGCTGCTCCATGCCAGCCTGTGAAACCTTAACAGATATAAACTGTGTAACACCTGCAAGAATTGGAATTAATATAGCTATATGAAGACCAAAACCTGGATTCTGAGACATGTTAACGCCTAAGAAAGTATTCATATGGTTAATCTTATCAAGATTCTGTGTAATCATATCAGAAAATGCTGGAAATGCTTCTTTTAACTTAGTCCACTGGTCTCCAGTGAATGAATTAAGTGTTGTTACAGCTGTGCTTGTATTGCTCCAGTCAACAGTCTTTCCGTATATCTCATTAAGAGTATCAGCATATCCTGAAACAGATGAGATACCATCAGCACCATTAAGTCCAAGTATATTAAGGAAAAGTACCTTAATCTGTGAAATATAAAGTGGTATCTGCTGGAATACTCTGTAAAGTGCAAAAAGAATAGGCATCTGGATAAGAAGCTGCACACAGCTTCCCCACTGTGAAACACCATATTTTTCATAAACAGCCTTAGTTTCTGCCTGCATCTTCTGCATAGCTACTGTATCACTGTTCTTTCCCTTATACTTCTCCTGAATAGCCTTTATCTCCGGGTTCATAACTGACTGTAACTTAGTCATCTTCTGCTGCTTAATCTGTAATGGAAGCATTAACATTTTAACAAGCAGAGTAAAAATAATGATTGCTATTGCAATATTACCAATTCCTATTGCATTAAGACCCTTGAAAAGGATGTCTAAAATGTAACCAAGTAACTGTGCAATTGGCTTAATAATACTCAAATTGTCACCTCCGCATAATATAGCACTATCCAAATATTCAGTTGTTTATTGCTTTTTTCGTTTCCCATATCTGCCTACCGGCACAGGATCAAAGCCATAAGCGTTCTTATTAAATGGATTGCACCTTAATATTCTTTTAAGTGCCAACCATCCACCTAAGAAAACTCCATACATTTCAATAGCTTCAATCGCATATTGCGAACATGTTGGAATAAAGCTGCAGTATTTTCCTCCTTTGTAAGGAGATATTGCGAGCTGATATAATCTTATCATCTTAAGAACTATGAACTTACCCGCATTCTTTAACTTAATCTTTATATCCTTCATATTAACCGCCTGTTTAATCCTGCTTATAAAGCTTATGAAGTTTCAATAAATGAATCATTGATTCCTTAGTTTCGAAAAAACCCTTATCTTTCAAACCGGCCCTGGCTACGACAACATAATCATATCCATCGGGTATACATTCTGTACTAAGGCGGAATGCCTCTCGTATCAGTCTTGCCAGTCTGTGTCGGACAATACTATTCCCGACCTTCTTACTCACAGATACACCTAATCTTTTAGTATCCGTTCCATTCTCAGAAATATACATTATAAGATTCTTGTTAGCAAAAGACTTCTTATTATTGTACACCTTTTTAAATTCCTGATTACTTCTTAATGTTTCAAAATCCTTATATTTCATATCATTCACCATTCTTATTAATTAAAATGTTACTTAAATTCAATATTAATATAATCTGAAAAAAGCAGATGAGAAACTCCCATCTGCCAACAAAATCAAGAAAATATTAATTAAGCTGAAAGTTTCTTTCTACCCTTAGCTCTTCTTGCTGATAAAACTTTTCTTCCACCTGCAGTACTCATTCTTGATCTGAATCCATGAACCTTAGATCTCTGTCTGTTCTTTGGCTGAAATGTCATCTTCATAGTCTATGCACCTCCTTCATTACCATTGTAGTTTATTATGGTAAGAATATTTTCATATAAAAAATTTCAAAACACAGAACTGATTATATTGTGTAAACATTATAAAGTCAAGAAAAACTTGATATTTACTGCATATATTTTTAAGTATACCAATTATATAAAAATGACTTTCAACAGGTTTTTCACAATACATTTATCCGCATAAACAGGACATTTCTTGTAATTTTTAGTAAGAATATAAAAGAGTTTTCCACAAAATGTTGATAACTTGTGGAAAACTCTTTATAATTATGTTAGTTATTAACGATATTTTTGAAAAAGTGCCTATTTTCGACCTTTTTCGCGTTTATAATATTATCCACACTGATGTTAATACATTTCTTTCCAGATAATTATCCACAAGGCTTAATCTGCCCAAATATTGAAAAAATTTTATAAATGATATATTATATAAGGGAATGTATTTTTATGATTAGACAGGCGAATTAACAAGCCAGAAAGGCCTAAATTTTATGGATGAATTACAGACATTGATTGATAAATGGGATTTAATTCTCTCTACTTTTAAAGAAGAACATGAAATTATTGATGTTTCTTTTAAAACATGGATTAAACCCCTCAAAATATATAAGCTTGATGGTGATGTTTTAACTCTTACTTTCTCATCTTTAGATGATGACTCTTCTGCTGATGAAAGAAGTATTATATACGTTGAAAAGAGATATCTTAAACACCTCACATGTACAATCTGTGAAGTAATGAATAAAGAATACTCAGTAATAATCATGTCTTCTGCTGAGAAAAAAGAAGATGAATTAAAGAAAAAGACATCATCTGTTTCTACTACTAATAACATTGCTACACAAAATCTTAATCCTAATTACACATTTGACACATTTGTAATAGGTACTAATAATAACCTGGCCCACGCTGCATCTTTAGCGGTTGCCGAAACACCTGGACAGATATATAACCCTTTATTCATATACGGAGGTGCCGGACTTGGTAAGACTCATCTTATGCAGGCAATTGCACATTTCATTATTGCGAGTGACCCATCTAAGAAGGTTTTATATGTAACTTCGGAGACTTTTACTAACGAGCTTATCGAATCGGTTAAGACTAATAAAAACACTGAATTCAGAAATAAATACCGTAACATTGACGTTCTTCTTATTGATGATATTCAATTTATAATAGGAAAGGTTTCTACTCAGGAAGAATTCTTCAATACTTTCAACGACCTTTATATGCTTGGAAAACAGATTGTTATATCTTCTGATAGACCACCTAAAGAAATGGAAACTCTGCCAGACAGATTAAGAACACGTTTTGAAAGCGGACTTCCGGTAGATATCCAGATTCCTACATATGAAACTAAGATGGCTATTATTAATAAGAAGTCTGAGGCTTTAGGAATTGATTTTCCTTATGAAGTTAAAGATTATGTTGCAACTAATATTACTTCAAGTATCAGGGAGCTTGAAGGAGCGCTTACCAAACTTTCAGCTTATTCTAAGCTTTCACACACACCTCTTACTGCAGAGTTTGCTGAGAACACACTTAAGGATCTTATATCTCCTTACTCTAAGAAAGAGATTACACCTGAATTAATTATTGATGTGGTTGCTGAACATTTCCATATCAAGCCTGAAGATATAATATCTCATAAACGAAGTGCTGACATAGCAATGTATCTGTGCAGACAGATGACACAGACTCCTCTTGAAGCTATTGGTAAAGCCTTAGGAGGAAGAGATCATTCTACTATATTATATGGTTCAGAAAAGATTGCCAAAGAAACAGCTACTAACGAAACTACCAAGAGTACTATTGATATATTAATAAAGAAGCTTAATCCATCCTGAAAGTTATCCACAATGGACTTAGGATATTTTGTTAATTAATTGTTATTTTTTTGTTGAATGTTCTTTATAACTTTTTGTGGGAACATTTTTATTTTAATCCTTCATTAATTTTTCACTGTGAATTAACACCTTAATTTATGTTTTCTAACATGATTATCATTGATGCTAATCCAGTATTTATAAGGCATTGCATGATTTTTAACATTTTAACAACCCCTAAGACTACGGCTACGACATTAATATATTTATATATATTTCTTCTCCACTACTATTTTCTTGAAAGGAAGTTATCAACATGAAATTAGTTTTTACTAAATCAAACTTAAACAAAGCTGTAGGTATCGTAATGAAAGCTGTACCTACAAGAACTACTATGAATATTCTTGAATGTATTCTTATTGATGCTACTACTAACGAAATCAAGTTCACAGGTAACGATATGGAACTTGGAATCGAAACTATAGTAGAAGGTGAGATTATAGAAAAGGGTAAAGTTGCCATTGACGCTAAGCTTTTCTCTGAAATCGTAAGAAAGCTTCCCGATAATGATATTACTTTATCTACTGACTCCAATAATAATGCTCTTATTACATGCGAAAAGAGTAAGTTCAATATTGCCGGAAAGTCTGGAGATGATTTCTCTTACCTTCCAGCTATTATTAAAGACAAAATGATAACACTTTCACAGTTCCAGTTAAAGGAAGTTATCAACCAGACAATTTTCTCTATCGCTATTAACGATAATAACAAGATGATGACAGGTGAGCTTTTTGAGATAAGCGAAGGTACACTTAAGGTTGTTGGTCTTGACGGACATAGAATTGCTATCCGTAATATTAAGCTTGAAGGAAGAGCTGATGATGTAAGAGTAGTTATTCCTGGTAAAACTCTTCAGGAGATAAGCAAGATTCTTAATGCTGATGCAGAAAGTCTTGTTAATATATATTTTACTAACAATCATGTTTTATTTGAATTTGATCAGACACATGTTGTTTCCAGACTTATTGAAGGTGATTACTTCAAGATTAATCAGATGCTTTCTAATGATTATGAAACAAAAGTATCTATTAATAAAAAAGAATTTCTTGACTCTATCGACAGAGCAAATCTTCTCATAAGGGAAGGAGACAAGAAGCCAATTATTATTAATATACAGAATGGCTTATTACAGGTAAATGTTAATTCTGCAATTGGAGCCCTTAACGAAGATATTGATATTGATAAAGAAGGTAAGGATATTATGATTGGTTTTAATCCTAAGTTCCTTATGGATGCTTTAAGAGTAATTGATGATGAAAATGTTACTATGTATTTAGTTAATCATAAATCACCTTGCTTTATCAGAGACAAGGAAGAAAATTATATTTATCTTATACTTCCTGTTAACTTCACAGCTTAACAAGAGAAAGGAAAGTTATGGAAGAAATAGTTTTAAGAGATGAGTTCATCAAACTTGGACAGGCAATAAAAGCAGCCGGATTAGTAGAATCTGGTGTTGAAGCTAAGATTGTTATTCAGGATGGTGAAGTTAAAGTTAATGGCGTTGTTGAGACACAGCGTGGTAAAAAACTTTTTGGTGGAGAAGTTGTAGAGTACAACGGCTCTAGTATTCTTATTAAAAAATAGGTGTTAATGTGATAGTCGAATCTGTTGAATTAAAGGATTACAGGAATTATGAATTTCTAGATATGAAGTTCAATGCGCATGTTAATATAATATATGGTGACAATGCACAAGGAAAGACTAACATATTAGAATCAATATATATGTGTTCAACTTCCAAGTCACATCGTGGCAGTAAAGACAGAGAAATCGTCAGGTTCGGTGAAGATGAATCTCATATTAAGCTGAATGTTTTAAAGCATGGTATGAAATATCGTATAGATATGCATCTTAAGAAGAATAAATCTAAAGGTATAGCAGTCAACGGTATTCCAATTAAAAAGGCTGTTGATCTTTTTGGAATTATTAATATTGTTTTCTTTTCGCCGGAGGATCTTAATATTATAAAAAACGGACCTTCTGAGAGAAGAAGATTTATGGATATGGAACTTAGCCAGCTTGATAAAATATATTTAAGTAACCTTGTTAATTACAACAAAGTACTTAATCAGAGAAATAAGCTTCTCAAAGATATAGCATTTTCACCATCTGAACAGCTGATGCAGACTCTTGATATATGGGACATGCAGCTTGTTAAGTATGGAAGCCTTATTATTAAAGGCAGAAAAAGTTTCATAGAAAAGATTAACACAATAATCAGTGATATTCATTCAAAACTTACTGGTGGTATTGAGAATATTAAAGTATGTTATGTTCCTGATGTTGATGTGAATGATTTTGAAGAAGAAGTAAAGAATTCAAGACAGAAGGATATTAAATACAAGGCTACAAGTAAAGGTCCTCACAAGGATGATCTTATATTTTTAGTCAATGACAATGATGTTAGAAAATATGGTTCACAGGGACAACAAAGAACAGCTGCACTTTCACTTAAGCTGTCTGAGATTGAACTTGTGAAACTTGTAATTAAAGATACTCCGGTACTTCTTCTTGATGATGTTTTGTCTGAGTTAGACAGTAACAGACAGAATTTTCTGATAAACAGCATAGGAGATATACAGACGATTGTTACATGCACCGGACTTGAAGAATTTATTAATAACAGAATGAATATTAACAAAATATTTAAAGTAACAGATGGTCATGTAGTTAATGAGAATTAATTACATTTTGCTTTGTAAAACAAGGAGGAATTAAAGTGGCAGATCAGAATGCAGAGAAGAATTATGGTGGAGACCAGATTCAGGTACTCGAAGGTCTTGAAGCTGTAAGAAAAAGACCTGGTATGTATATTGGAAGTACATCAGGAAGAGGACTTCATCATCTTGTGTATGAGATAGTTGATAATGCAATTGACGAAGCTTTAGCAGGTTTTTGTACACATATTGAGGTTATGATTAATAAAGATAACTCTATCACTGTAATTGATAATGGTAGGGGTGTACCTGTTGATATTAATCATAAGACAGGAAGACCTGCCATTGAAGTTGTATATACCGTTCTTCATGCCGGAGGTAAATTCGGTGGTGGAGGATATAAGGTGTCAGGAGGACTTCACGGTGTTGGTGCATCTGTAGTTAATGCTTTGTCTGAATGGCTTGAAGTTCAGGTAAAGAGAAATGGACACATTTATCAGCAGAGATATGAAAGAGGAAAGATATGTTATGACCTTAAGATAGTAGGTGACTGCGATATTGAGGATACAGGAACTCAGGTTACTTTTCTTCCTGATTCAGAGATTTTTCAGGAAACAACTGTATTTGAATTCGATATTCTTATGCACAGATTAAGAGAAATGGCATTTCTTACTAAGGGAATCAAGATTACTCTTACAGATTTAAGAGAAGGTCTTGAGCAGCAGAAAATATTCCATTATGAAGGTGGTATAAAGGAATTTGTCCAGTATCTTAATAAGAGTAAAGAACCTTTATACAGCCAGATTATTTATTGTGAAGGTGTGAAAGACAATGTTCAGGTTGAAGTAGCATTCCAGCATAATGATGGATACAATGAGGTTGTAGATTCATTTGTTAATAATATTAAGACACCTGAAGGTGGTACACATCTGACTGGTTTCAGAAATTCACTTACTAAGACTTTTAATGATTATGCAAGAAAGAATAAGATTCTTAAGGATAGTGATCAGGGACTTTCAGGTGATGATATAAGAGAAGGTCTTACAGCAATCGTATCTGTTAAGATTGAAGATCCGCAGTTTGAAGGACAGACTAAGCAGAAGCTTGGTAATACAGTTGCAAGGGGAGCAGTTGACAGTATAGTAAGTGAACAGCTTACTTACTTCCTTGAGCAGAATCCTGCAGTTGCAAAATCTATATGTGAAAAATCGTTGCTTGCACAGCGAGCGAGAGAAGCTGCAAGAAAAGCAAGAGACTTAACAAGAAGAAAGACTGCACTTGAAAGCACTTCACTTCCTGGCAAGTTAGCTGACTGTTCAGATAAAGATCCTAAGAATTGTGAGATATATATCGTTGAGGGAGATTCAGCCGGTGGTTCTGCAAAGACAGCAAGAAGCCGTGCTACACAGGCAATCCTTCCACTTCGTGGTAAGATTCTTAACGTTGAGAAGGCAAGACTTGACAGAATACTTGGTAATGCAGAGATTAAAGCGATGATTACTGCATTTGGTACAGGTATTCATGAAGATTTTGATATAAGCAAGCTTCGTTATCACAAGATTATTATTATGACAGATGCCGATGTAGATGGTGCACATATAGCAACACTTCTTCTTACATTTCTGTACAGATTCATGCCTGATCTTATAAGAGAAGGCCATGTATATCTTGCACAGCCACCACTTTATAAAGTTGAGAAGAATAAAAAAGTATGGTATGCCTATAATGATGATGAGCTTAATGCAATAATGACTGAAATTGGAAGAGACCAGAACAACAAAGTCCAGCGTTATAAAGGACTTGGTGAGATGGATGCAGAGCAGTTATGGGAAACAACAATGGACCCACACAAGAGAGTATTATTAAGAGTCAACATGAACGAAGATGATGATTCAGAACTTGATGTAACATTCTCAACACTTATGGGTGACAAGGTAGAGCCAAGAAGAGATTTCATAGAAGCAAATGCTAAGTTTGTTAAAAACCTGGATATATAACGAGCAACGCATAAGACAATATCGGAATATTATGCGCGTGATTAGGATTTACGCATGGCGTATTCCAGATTTACACATTGCGTTAATTAATAACTTCACGGAAAGGAATTATAATAATGGATGAACATATCTTTGATAAAGTTCAAGAAGTCGATATGCAGAAAACTATGGAAAACTATTATATAGATTATGCCATGAGTGTTATCGCTTCCAGAGCACTTCCGGATGTAAGAGATGGTCTTAAGCCGGTACAGAGAAGAATTCTATATTCAATGATAGAACTTAACAACGGTCCTGATAAGCCACATAGAAAATGTGCCCGTATCGTTGGTGATACAATGGGTAAATTCCATCCACATGGTGACAGTTCTATTTACGGAGCATTGGTTAATATGGCTCAGGAATGGAATACAAGATATCCTTTAGTTGATGGCCATGGTAACTTTGGTTCAGAAGACGGTGATGGTGCTGCCGCAATGCGTTACACTGAAGCACGTCTTAGCAAAATATCAATGGAAATGGTTGCAGATATTAACAAGGACACTGTTGAATTTACACCAAACTTTGATGAAACAGAAAAAGAACCATCAGTACTTCCATCAAGATATCCTAACCTTTTGGTTAATGGAACAAGTGGTATTGCCGTAGGTATGGCAACAAACATACCACCACATAACTTAACAGAAACAATAAATGCAATTGTAAAAATAATTGACAATAAAGTAGAGGAAAATAGAGACACAACCATAGAAGAAATTATGGAAATTATTAAGGGACCTGATTTCCCTACAGGTGCTACAATCTTAGGTAGAAAAGATATTGAGCAGGCTTACAGAACAGGACGTGGAAAAATTAAAACACGTGCAGTTTCTGAAATTGAAACAATGGACAATGGAAAGAGCAGAATTATTGTTACTGAACTTCCATACATGGTTAACAAAGCCAAGTTAGTAGAAAAGATTGCAAGTCTTGTAAAAGAAAAGAAAGTTGATGGAATAACAGACTTAAGAGATGAGTCAGATCAGGAAGGAACACGTGTTGTAATTGAAGTAAGACGTGATGCCAATGCTAATGTTATTTTAAATCAGCTTTATAAGCATACACAGTTACAGGATTCTTTTGGTGTAATTATGTTAGCATTAGTTGACGGAGAACCAAAAGTATTAAACCTTCTTCAGATGTTAGATGAATATTTGAAACATCAGAAGGATGTTGTAACAAGAAGAACAAAGTTCGAATTAAACAAGGCAGAAGAAAGAGCGCACATTATTAAAGGTTTATTAATTGCCCTTGATAACATTGATGAAGTAATAAAAATAATCAGAGGTTCAAGAACAACTGCAGACGCAAAGAAGAACTTAATCGAAAGATTTGGTCTTTCAGATGCACAGTCACAGGCAATTGTTGATATGAGACTTCGTCAGTTAACAGGTTTGGCAAGAGAAGACCTTGAAGCAGAATACGCTGACTTAATGGCAAAGATTGATTACTTAAAATCTATTCTTGCAGATGAAAACAAACTTCTTACAGTAATAAAAGAAGAAATTGAAGTTATTAGAGATAAGTTTGGCGATGAGAGAAGAACAAAGATAGGAATAAATGTTGGAGATTTATCTGATGAAGATTTAATTCCTGAAGAAGATACAGTTGTAGCAATGACTAACTTAGGTTACATAAAGAGAATGACTGTAGACAACTTCAAGTCACAGAACCGTGGCGGTAAGGGAATAAAGGGAATGCAGACTATAGACAAAGACTTTATGAAGGATATGTTTATGGTTTCAACTCATGACTATATTCTTTTCTTAACTAATACAGGAAGAATCTACAAACTGAAATGTTATGAAATACCTGAAGCAGGAAGAACAGCAAGAGGTATGGCAATTGTAAACTTATTGCAGTTACAGCCTGGCGAAAAGATTTCTGCAATGGTACAGATGAAAGAATTTGAAGAAGACAAGTACCTTATTATGGCAACAAAGGAAGGTACTATTAAGAAAACACCTATAATGGCATATACAAATATTAGAAAGAGTGGTATTCAGGCTATTACTTTACGTGAAGATGATGAGTTAATAGATGTAACCATCTCAGATAACAATGATAATATTATGCTTATTACAAAGAAAGGTCAGGGAATTAAGTTCCGTGAAACAGATGTCCGTGAAACAGGACGTTCAGCAATGGGTGTTAGAGGTATTGAATTAAATCAGGATGATGAAGTAATTTCAATGCAATTAGAATCACAGGGCGAATGTGTTCTTATTGTATCAGCTAATGGTATGGGTAAACGTACACCATTTACAGACTTTAAGTTACAGAACCGTGGCGGTAAGGGTGTAAAATGCTATAAGATATCCGATAAGACAGGAGAGGTTGTAGGAGCTAAGGCAGTAAATGATGGAAACGAAATTATGATGATTACAAACGAAGGTATTGTAATTAGAATGTTCGTTGACGACATCTCAATTCTTGGAAGAGTAACACTTGGTGTTAAATTAATGAATACAGGTGACAAGGATGATATTGTTGTTGCAAGTATAACAAAAGTTAAGGAAAGTGTTACAGAAGCAGATGCATTAGAAGCAGCAAGATTATCAGAAGAAAATGAAACATTAGCCGAAGGTAGTGAAGAACTATCAGAAGATTCAGATTCTGAAGATAATTAATAATTACTAAAAGGTGACTATATTGTCGCCTTTTACTTTGTAAAAATGCCGGAAGGATAAAAGTAAAATGAGAAACATAGATTCAAGTGAAATTACAAAAAACATAAAAGAAATGTGCATAGAAGCAAATCATTTTCTAGCACCGGATATGGAAAGAGTATTTAAAAAAGCAAAGGAAAATGAAGAGTCAAAATTAGGATGCCAGATACTTGAGCAGTTAGATGAAAATTTGAAAATAGCTGCAGAAGATATGATACCAATTTGTCAGGACACAGGAATGGCAGTAGTTTTTATTGAAATAGGTCAGGACGTACATATAGAAGGCGAAAACTTAGAAGATGCAATAAACGAAGGTGTTCGTCAGGGATATGTTGACGGCTACCTTAGAAAGTCAGTAGTAAGTGATCCTATAATAAGAGAAAACACAAAAGACAATACTCCGGCAGTAATACATTATAGTATAGTTCCGGGCGAAAATATAAAAATAACAGTAGCTCCAAAAGGATTTGGCAGTGAAAATATGAGTAAGGTATTTATGTTAAAACCTGCAGATGGAATAGAAGGCGTAAAAGATGCAGTATTAACAGCAGTAAAAGAGGCCGGTCCTAACGCATGCCCTCCAATGGTAGTAGGTGTTGGAATAGGTGGAACATTTGAAAAATGTGCAATACTTGCAAAAAAAGCTTTGGCAAGGCCTGCAGACAGCAATTCAGAAATTCCATATGTAAAAGAATTAGAGGAAGAACTTTTAACTAAAATAAATAAATTAGGAATAGGACCGGGAGGCTTAGGCGGAACACAGACAGCATTATCCGTTAATGTAGAAACATATCCTACACATATAGCAGGCTTACCTGTAGCAATAAATATCTGTTGTCATGTTAACAGACATATAAGCAGAACACTATAAGGAGAACCATAATGAATAGAAACATAACAGCACCATTATCAGATGAAGTAGCAAGAGAATTAAAAAGCGGTGATTATGTATATATAACAGGTACAATATATACTGCAAGAGATGCAGCCCATAAAAGAATGTGGGAAGCATTAGAAAAAGGTGAAGAACTTCCTATAGAAATGAAAAATAACATAATCTATTATATGGGACCATCACCTGCAAGAGAAGGAAGACCAATCGGTTCAGCCGGACCTACAACTGCAAGCAGAATGGATAAGTATGCTCCAAAGCTTCTTGACTTAGGCTTAAAAGGCATGATAGGAAAAGGAAAAAGAAGTGAACAGGTAAAAGAAGCCATCGTAAGAAATGGAAGCGTATACTTTGCTGCAGTAGGAGGAGCAGGAGCAATATTATCAAAAGCAATTAAAAAAAGTGAAGTAATTGCATATGATGACCTTGGCACAGAAGCAATAAGAAAGTTATATGTAGAATACTTTCCTGCAATAGTTGTAATAGACAGCCAGGGAAACAACCTATACGAAACAGCAATAAAAGAATATGCAAAACAGTAAAATAACAAAAGAAAAACAAATATAGAAATAATTGAAAAAAACAATTAAAAATGTATTTGACAAATAAATGTTACTATATTATAATAAGTAATGCACTGCACAAGTGCAGTAATTAAATAACTGATAAATAATCAGGCAAGGAGAAATACTCAAGTGGCTGAAGAGGCGCCCCTGCTAAGGGTGTAGGTCGTTTGCGCGGCG
>OLWA01003210.1_pt1 | contig 12865 bp, 6 predicted proteins | sample 1673251 | NCBI WGS metagenome assembly OLWA01 (sample SAMEA3178937, study PRJEB25190) | human gut metagenome | biome: human gut; feature: human-associated habitat; material: faeces | place: Austria | collected 2013
TCGAATCCGTGTGTCTGCTGATAAAAGCAAAATAAACTAAATGCATAAAGGAGAGATCGTATGGCAATGTTCACCAAAAGACGTCCCTTGGGCGAAGCCGGAACGGCAAAGTCCGGCGGCTTTGGGCGCACTCTCGGCATCATCCTCGGCGTAGCCCTCATCGCCATCCTTGTGATGTCCTGCTTCACGCGCGTCCCCACCGGCAACACCGGTATCGTCACGACCTTCGGCAAGGTGTTCCAGAACTGCGCCGCACTGACGACGCTGCCCGACGGACTGTTCGCCGGCAACCCGAAAGTGACGACCTATTCCAACGCCCTGGAGAACTGCACGGCCCTCGAATCGGTCGGCCTCCTCTTCGGGAAGAGCACGGCCTCGGCCAAATGCGACCGCCTCTTCGCAGGGGCCACGGCGCTGAAGAGCGTGCCCGCCGGAATCTTCGACGGACTGACCGGGGCGACGGCCTTCAACAACACGTTCTCCGAATGCTCCGCCCTGGAGACGATTCCGGCAGGGCTCTTCGCCAAGAACGTCAACGCGACCACCGTGGCCCAGTGCTTCCTGAACTGCACCCGCCTCACGATGGTTCCCTCGCGCCTGTTCGAAGCCAACACCAAGACGAAGACCCTGACGGAGATGTTCTCCGGCTGCTCGGGAATCGAAAGCATCGCGCCGGACGCCTTCACGGGACTGAACGGCACGTCGCTCAATTTCCAGAAGGCATTCCTCAACTGTACCTCACTCCGGGAGATCCCCGACGGGCTGCTGAAAACCACGCAGATTTCAACCTACACCAGCCTGTTCGCCGACTGCACGGGACTGGTCCGCGTCGGGTCGGAGGTGTTCAACTGCGCTTCGGCCACCATGTTCAATTCGGTCTTCGACGGTTGTACGTCGCTCGAAGAGGTCGGCAAGAACATGCTGGTCAGCCCCGTCAAACTGACCAGCGTCGCGAATCTCTTCCGCGATTGCGGGATGCTCAGGAGCGTTCCGGTGAGCCTGTTCGACGAAGCCGTGAAGCTCAAGACGCTGACTTCGACCTTCCAGGGCTGCGCGTCGCTCGAAGGCGAATCGCCCTACACGGTCGTCGACGGTGTGAAATACCACCTGTACGACCGCACGGCGGAGAATGCCGCCGCCTCGGGACTCACCGCGATCACCGCCGCCAAGAGCAGTTTCGCGGGATGTACGAAACTCTCGGACTACGACAAGATCCCCACCACATGGAAGGAATAGACGAACACAAAACGATCCCGAACATGAAAAATACGATAATATGCAGCATCGCAGTGCTGTCGGCCGCACTGCTGGCAGCCTGCACCGAAACCACCCGGATATGGCCGGAGGAGGGCGAAAGCAAGGCCTACGTGGAGGTGTCGAGCCAAAAAGTGATCTTCGACGCCGACGGAGGCAACGCCGTGATCACCGTGGCGACGAACGCCGACGGCTGGGACTACGCCGCCGAAGGCGACTGGTTCACCGTCGCCCGGCAGGACGGCAACGCCCTGCTGGTCGAGACCCTGATCAACGCCGGAGCCGAAACCCTGACGGGCAAACTCACGGTCAGCGCCGAGAAGAACGGGGAGACCGTTTCGCAGGAGGTCGCGCTCGTACAGCGCGCCGAACGGAGCGTCAACCTGAGCGCCGAAGGCACGGCCAACTGCTACATCGCCCGGACCGGCGGCGTCTACAAATTCGACGCATCGGTCAAGGGCAACGGCGGCGGCGACGGAGTCAGCGACTACATCGCCAACTACGGACTCGCCATCGAGGACGGCGCCTTCGCCGAACTGCTCTGGGAATCGCGCCACGACGGCGACAAGACCATGTCGCGCGAAATCATCGACGGCGCGCCGATCTACCGGGGCGGCTACGTGACCTTCTCGACGGGGCGTTCGGAGGGCAACGCCGTGATCGCCGTGAAGGACATCAAAGGCAACATCGTCTGGAGCTGGCACATCTGGGTCTGCAACGACGAAATCACGGCGCACGACCACATCGACTCGGAAGGCAAAGTCGCCGCCGTGATCATGGACCGCAACCTCGGAGCGCTGAACAACACCCCGATGGACGTGGGCAACCGAGGCATGTTCTACGAATGGGGCCGCAAGGACCCCTTCACGCCTTCGCGCTCGCCCTACCACGCGGATACCGACGGCAACAACGTCCCGGCCTACAACGAACCGAACACCGCGATCGGCGACGGAACGGGAACATGGGTCTACAACGCGCAGGCCGCCGTGCTCGCCACGCCGCCGGCCAACATTCCCAATTCGATCCTGAACCCGATGACCTACCTGCAATCGCCGTACAACGGCCACGCCGACTGGTACTGCACGGGAACAGACCCGAAGGCCACGCATCCGGGACTGTGGGGTCCCGAAAAGACCATTTTCGACCCCTGCCCTCCGGGCTACAAGGTCCCGGGACCCGATCTCTGGGGCATTCCCGCCGGAAACAACTCGATCACCAACGGCGGCGCAGCGGCGGATTACGACGAAACCGGCGTCAGCGCCAAATGGGACTGGAACGCCTACGAAGACTGCGGGCGCCGCTGGAAAAACACCGGCGACTACTACCCGATGGCCGGCAACATCTACTACACGGACTACATCTCGGTGAGCATCTGCAACTACACGGGCGGCATGGCATTCTACTGGACCGCCCAGGCGACTCCCGACGCGACGAAGTCATCGGCCTACTTCGTGAACTTCAACCCCAACTGGTGCAATTACAGGCTCGGCGAGCACGACTGTTCCGCACAGATACGCTGCATCCGGGAATAACACTAAAAACTGATCGTCTATGAAATATCCATTCAAATCGCTTCTCCTGGCGGCAACCGTCCTCGCGGCGGCATCGTGCGCCAAGGACGACACGCAGAGCGGCGGCGAAGAGACCGCGGGTCCCGTCATCGTCAACGCCTCCCCGGCGGCCATCGGCGGCGAGATCATCCTCAAACTGAAGACCGAGGCCTCCGGCATCGTGGAAAAGAGCCGCGCGCAGGGCGTTTCGAAAGGCAGCGGCATCGACGAGATCGACCGCATCCTCAACACGGTGAACACCGTACGTTTCGAACGGCTCTTCCCGGACGGCGGGCGTTTCGAAGAACGCACCCGCAGGGAAGGCCTGCACCTCTGGTATTACGCCAAATACGACCCGTCGGTCCCGACGAGCGAGATGGCCAGCCTGCTCTCTTCGTGCAAGGACATCGAAATCATCGAATACTCGCTGGCCGCCGAAACTTCGGACCACCGCCGCGCGGCATCTCCCGCCGCCGGGGCGCAGAGCGTCACCCGCGCCATCGCAGACGAGGTGCGCAACGTCCCCTTCCCGTTCAACGAGAGCGAACGCTCGCAGCAGATGCAATGGCACTACAACAACACGGGAAACATCTTCGCGCAGACGAGCCAGCTGGGCGCCGACGCCAACGTATACGCCGCCTGGCAGCTCTCGACGGGCAATCCCGACGTGATCGTCGCCGTCGTGGACCAGGGCGTCAAATACGACCACGAAGACCTGGCCGCCAACATGTGGGTCAACGAGGCCGAACTGAACGGCACGCCGGGCGTCGACGACGACGGCAACGGCTATGTGGACGACATTTACGGCTACAACTTCACCAAGGAGACCGGCGAACTGGATTTCTCGGCCGAACTGATGCACGGCACGCACGTCGCCGGCACGATCGCCGCCGTGAACAACAACGGCGTGGGCGTCTGCGGCATCGCAGGCGGCTCGGGCAGGGGCGACGGCGTGAAGATCATGTCGTGCGAGATTCTCGGCAAGTCGGAGTCCGGATCGTCGGGCGCCGGACTGGCCGGACAGATCCGCGCCATCAAGTACGCCGCCGACAACGGCGCCGTGATCTGCCAGAACAGCTGGGGATACACCGCCGGAACCATCTCCGTGACCGACTGGACACGCGGTTCCTACTCGGCGCTCTCGCGTGCCATGGAGTACTTCAACAAATATGCGGGACTGGACGAAAACGGCAACCAGACAGGCCCGATGGCCGGCGGCATCGTCCTCTTCGCCGCGGGCAACGACGCTTCGAGCGAGGTCTGCTATCCCGCCGCCGACGCCAACGCGATCAGCGTGGGCGCAACCGCGTTCACGGGCGCCCCGGCCTACTACACCAACTACGGCACATGGGTCCGGATCTCGGCCCCGGGCGGCGACCAGATGCTGAGCAACGCCTACGGCGGCGTTTACAGCACGAGCGTGGCCGCCGACGGCTCTTCGGGCTACGAAGGCAGCCAGGGGACCTCGATGGCCTGCCCCCACGTGTCGGGAGCCTGCGCGCTGGCCGTCAGCTATTACTACGGCGCTGAAAAACGCAAGGGCCTTACGGGCGAAATGCTCCGGCAGGCGCTGTTGAGCAGCACCCAGTCCGTCGACCGCTACTGCACCGGCAAATACCAGCAGTATCTGGGCAACATGGGCATCGGCAGCCTCGACACCTACAAGCTGCTGCGGAACATCGCCAAGATCGACGGCATCCCGGCGCAGCGGGTCGGCGTGGGCGACACCGTCAGCATCGACCTGAGCAACCACTTCACCGCCACCAATGTCCTGGGGTACACCGTTTCCGTTCCCGACCTCGTGAAGATCGAACTTCGGGGCGGAGTGATGAAGCTCACCGGCCTCAAGAAAGGCCGGACGACGATCATCGTCTCGGACGGCGCGGCCATTCGCAAACCGATCGAGGTAACCGTCGAATGACACATTCACTAACGCAAAAGAGAATCAAACCTATGAAAACCTTTTATAAATACGCGGCATTCGCGGCGGCGGCCCTCGCGGGACTGTGCGCCTGCTCGTCGGACGACGACGCGGCGGAGACCGGCTCCGGCCTGCAACCCGTCGCACAGCCGCAGATCATCGTCAGCGACCTGACGACCACCGGATTCACCCTCCGCTGGGAAGCCGTCGACGACGCAGGGTCCTACGTCTACACGTTCGACGGCGGGAGCGAAACCTCGACAACCGGCTGCCGGCTGGAATTCAACAGTCTGGAACGGCAGAAAGAGTATGTCGTGGCGGTCAAGGCCTGCCCCCGGGACCCGGCCGAATACACCGAATCCCCCTTCACCTACATCCACGTGCTGACCGACGATCTGGAGCAGCTTCCCCAGCCGAAGATCACGCTCGGCAGCGCCTATGCGTCGAAAACCGTCATCTCCTGGACCGAAGTGCCCGAAGCGGAACTCTATGAGTTCTCGGTCGACGGCGGGGAGGTGTCGACCACCCGAAACCGTACGGTCATCCTGTCGAAACTCGACAAGGGCCGCACCTACTCCTTCTCGGTGCGCGCCATGACGTCCGACGCCACGCGCTTCACCAACTCGGAAGCCGCACAGCTCTCGTTCGTCACCTCGGACGCCGACGTTCCGCCGCTGGTCATCGCCCCGACGACGATCATCTCCGACGCCGTGGCGTTCGACATCTACGCCTCCAGCGACGAAACCTACTATTATGAGATTCTCCCGGCCACGACCTTCGCCAAGTATTCGCCCGAAGAGCTGATGACCGCCTTCCAGACCTATATCGTCGAATACGCCAAAAAGCAGGGCATCAGCCTCCAGCTGGCCATGGCCTCGATGCTCAAGTCGGGAACCCAGAGCCTCCAGATGACGGGACTCACCCCCGAGTTGAGCTACGTGATCTTCGCCTTCGGCATGGACCTGCGGGGCAACATCACCTCGAACCTCTCCTCCACGCAGTTCAAGACCACGGCCGACGGCTACTCCGCCGGTCCGAACTACGGCGGCAGCGACTGGTTCACGCAGCGGTTCTACATCACCAACGCCTACCTCGCCCTGACGGGTTACGGCTGGACCAACTCCGTGTGGACCCACTGGAAGGGAGACGACGTGACGGACGTCCGTTACCGTACGCTGACGACCAAGCTCTTCAATCAGGTCTTCTCCGATCCCTACGACCAACAGGCCATCGCCGCATTCCTGAAAGACCCCAATTACGGAGTCCAGTTCAACCCCGAGCTGCTCTCGGCGACGGTAAACAGCGCCGACGGTTACAACGGACTTACGGAAGGAGTCAGCGCCGGCACGTCCTACACGCTGCTCACGCTGGCCACCTCGTCGAGCGGCGCCGAAACGGTCTGCGTCAACTCCGTCACCACGAAGACCAGCACGGCCGCAGCCGCGTGGTTCGCAGCCGCAGCCTCGACCAACGCCAACTACGGCCCGACGCACAACACCGTGGCCGGCGTCATGAAGGGCATCGACATCGCAACGGTGCGTTACGCGATTTTCAAACAGAGCGCCCTGGCGAACGTCAGCACGGACAACTATCCGGCCGTGATCGAAGAGTTCGGACACGACCTCAAGGAGGAGTACCTCCCCTACATCAACGGAAACGGCTTTGCCATCCTCTTCACCGGGGAGAGCGGCGTAACGCCCGAAACCACGTACGTCTTCATGGCGACGGCGACCAACACGGTCGGCGACAAAGTCACCAAATGGGGTTCGGCGACCACCAGCGCGGCTCCGGACGCCGCCCGGGCGAAGGCGCAGGCTGCAACCCGAACGGACGAACCGCTCCGGTCGCCCGCCGGGAAACCCATCGCCAACCCCGAGAAGTTCATCTACCCGATGGAGAGCGTCCAGCTGCCCGCCGGAGCGAAACCCGAAGGCGACCTCTGGACCATCATTCACAACACGCACAACATCAAATAAGAGTACATCTATGAACAAGATAGCAGCAATTCTCTGGTGCATCCTGTCGCTGGCATGGACGACGGCCTCCTGGGCGCAGAACGTCGCCGTCAGCGGCAAAGTCACCGGAGCCAACGGCGAAGCCATCATCGGCGCGAACGTTCTCGTGGAGGGCACTACGCAGGGCATCACGACGAACGTCGACGGAGACTACACCCTGACGAACGTCCCGGCCAACGCCACGCTCGTCGTCTCCTACCTGGGCTACAAGACCGAGAAAATCCCTGTCGGCAACAAGACCCGCATCGACGTCACGCTCCGGGAGGACACCGCCGAGATCGAAGGCGTGATGGTCGTGGCCTACGGTACGGCCAAGAAGGAGTCGTTCACCGGTTCGGCCGCCGTCGTCAAGGGCGGCGAACTCCAGAAGCGCGTCGTGGGCAACGTCACCAAATCGTTCGAAGGAACCGTAGCCGGCGTGCAGGTCGCCTCCGGCGGCGGCCAGCCGGGCGAAGCGGCATCGGTCATCATCCGCGGCATCGGGTCGGTGAACGCCTCGGCGACACCGCTATACGTGGTCGACGGCATCCCCTTCGACGGGTCGCTCAGCGCGATCAACCCCGCGGACATCGAGACGATGACCGTGCTCAAGGACGCATCGGCAGGTGCGCTCTACGGCGCCCGCGGAGCCAACGGCGTCATCGTCATCACGACCAAGAAGGGCAAGAAGGACAAAATCCGCATTTCGTACAAGGGCAACGTCGGAATCGCCTCGCGCGCCATCCCCCGCTACGACCTGGTCGACATGAAAGATTACGTCGAGATGAGCTACGAAGCGCTGCGCAACAGCGCCCAATACGGCACGGGCATGGATTTCGAGGGCGCGAGCCGCTACGCCGCCGCCAACCTCGGCCAGCAGATCGGCGGACTGAAGAATCCCGAATACTACAACCCGTACAAGAACTACACGTGGGAGACGCTGATCGACCAGTCGACGGGCAAGATCCGTTCGGATGCCAAAGCTGCATGGAACGAGAACTGGCTGGACGAAATCAGCGACAATTCGGCCATACGCACCGAACACATCGTCTCGGTGAACGGCGGTTCGGAACGCGCCAACTACGTCGCATCGCTGGGATACTACATGGAAGACGGCATTCTCCAGAACACCGACTTCTCCCGCTACACGGGCCGCGTGGGCGCCGATTCGCAGGCCAAGAGCTGGCTCAAGATCGGCATGAACGCCAACTTCGCCCACAGCGAATCGAGCTACCAGAGTTTCGAGGACGCAAGCACGTCGAACGTCTGGTACACGGCGCAGTTCATGGCCCCGGTCTATCCCGTCTACCTGAAGGACATGGCCGGCAACAACGTGCGCGACGCCGACGGGCGGCTGCAATACGAATACGGATCGGAGGATGACAACGGCTACGCCAACCGCCCCTCGGCCCAGGGCTTCAACTCGAAGGCCGAACTTTACAACAACAAGGCCTACTACACCCGCAACTCGCTTTCGGCGCGCAGCTACATCACCTTCGGGACGGTCAGGGAGGAGGCCCGGCTCTACGGACTGAAACTCACGATGAACTTCGGTACGGACTACACCGACTACCAGCGCACGCTGGTCTACGACAAGGAGCACGGCAACGCGGCCCAGCAGGGCGGACGCCTCAGCAAGACCAACACCCGCACGCTGAGCTACACGTTCAACCAGCTGCTGACCTACGACCGCACGTTCGGCGACCACTCCCTCAACCTGCTGGCCGGCCATGAGTACTACCGCTACAAGTACAACTACGCCCTCGGCGAAAAAAACGGCATCGTCGGCGGGATCGACGAGTTGGGACCCGCCGTGACGACCACCGACAACAACAGCTATTCGCACAACTACGGCGTGGAGTCCTACCTCGCGCGCATCAACTACGGCTTCAAGAGCCGTTACTACATCGACGCCAGCTGGCGAACGGACGGTTCGTCGCGCTTCCATCCCAGCGACCGCTGGGGCCATTTCTGGTCGGTGGGCGCCTCGTGGCGCATCTCCGAAGAGCAGTTCATGGAGAACCCCCGCCAGTGGCTCGACAACCTCACGCTGAAGGTTTCATACGGCGTACAGGGCAACGACAACCTGGGAACCTATTACGCATGGCAGGGTCTCTACGACTACACGTGGCCCAACGCCACCGATGCGGGCGCCTTCGTCGACAAGCTCGAAAACAGGAAGGTGACCTGGGAGAAGAACGGCAACCTCAACGCCGGCATCGAAGCCACGATGTTCGGCGGCCGACTGGGCGTTTCGGTCGAGTACTACAACCGCAAAACGCGCGACATGCTGCTCAAAAGTCCACTGCCGATCTCGACCGGATTCACGGGCTTCAACGACAACGTCGGCTCGCTGCGCAACCAGGGGCTCGAGGTCTCGCTGCGCGGAACGATCCTCGACAAGCGCGACTTCCGCTGGGACGCGACGCTGATGGGTTCGTTCAACCGCAACAAGGTGCTCTCGCTCACGGGCGGCCAGGATGTCATCACGTCGGGCATCCGCGTCATCGAGGTGGGGCGGCCGATCTACACCTTCTACCTGCCGAAAACGGCCGGCGTGGACCCCGCCACGGGCAAGCAGCTCTACTACGCCTACTGGACCCAGACGGTCAACGACGAGGGGACGCTGGTGAACACGCGCTGCGACGAGTACATCACCGACAACGTGGCGATGGCCACCTTGAGCAAATACTACCACGAAAGCCGCGAGCCGAAACTCTTCGGCAGCATCGGTTCGACGTTCACGATCCTGAAGAACATCGACGTCTCGTTCCTGACGACCTATTCGATCGGCGGATGGGTTTACGACGGACTCTACAACGGCTCGATGTACGTGCAGTACGCCGGCAACAACTGGCACAAAAACGCCAAACGCCGCTGGCAGAAGCCGGGCGACAAGACCGACGTGCCGATGCTCGAAGTGGGCGGCTCGTACGCCACGACCAGCAACTCGCTGATCGACGCCTCGTACTTCGCCATCAAGAACATCACCGTCGGCTACACGCTTCCCAAGCGCTGGCTCAAGAAGATCGACATCGAGTCGCTGCGCATCTACGCCACGCTGGACAACATCGCCATGTTCAACCACATGGACGGCATGGACCCGCAGTATAACTTCACGGGATCGGTGGCTTACAGCTACACCCCGTCGCGCGTGATCGCATTCGGTATCGACCTGAACTTTTAACCACGGGAGAAAACAACTATGAAAAAAGCAATATATCTTATCATCGCACTGATCGGCTTATCAGCCCCCTCGTGCAGCGACTCGATGCTCGATTTCTCCCCGACCGACTCGGGTTCGGGCAAGGAACTGCTCAAATCGGCATCCACGGCCATCACTTCGGTCAACGGCGTCTACCGCTCGATGTGGACGGCCGGATGGTCCACGACCGCAAACACCCACCAGTGCTTCGGCATCGCGGCCTACAACCTGGCGCTCGACTGCATGGCCGACGACCTGATCATGCAGTCGCAGGGCAACGGCTGGTTCTGGGGCGACCACTGCTACAACGTCAAGAGCAACTACACTTCGTCGGCCTTCCGGTCGTACGACGTCTGGTACGCCAACTACAAATGGATCGCCAATGTAAACTACATCATCGACGCCGAGCCGGAAATGGCCGGAACGGAGGCCGACGTGGCCTACGTCGCAGGACAGGCCTACGCCATCCGGGCGCTCTGCTACCTGAACCTGGCGACGTGGTTCTCCCGCGCCCCCTACAACTCCCTGACGGGCGCTTCGCGCTGGAACGAGCCCTGCGTACCGGTTTACACCACCGGCACGTCGATCGACACGGGCGGACAGCCCCGCGAATCGCTGCGCACGGTCTACGGCCGTATCGACCAGGACATCGACCGTGCCATCGAACTGCTCGAAAAGGCCAGGGAAACCACGCTGGCCGAGAATAACAAATCGCACATCAACCTCTACGTGGCCCTGGGCATCAAGTCGCGCGCCTGTCTGGCGGAAGGCGACTGGGACGGGGCATTCAAGGCGGCCAAGCGCGTGATCGACGAAGGCGGCTACGCCGTCGGCACGAAGAGCGACCTGACGAGCGGCATGAACTCGCTCGACAAGCAGAACGTCATGTGGGGCGCAGGCATTCAGGTGGCCGACCAGGCGGGCGGCTACGCCGGGTTCTTCACCCACATGGACAACAAGGAGGGCGCCTATGCCAAATCGGCGCCGAAGCTGATCAGCAAACAGCTCTACAACCGCATCAGCGCGACAGACATCCGCCGCGACTGGTGGGACCCCTCGGACAAGGAGTCGCCCTACGTCAGCAAAAAATTCTCGTTCGCCAACGTGGCCTCCTTCCTGGGCGACTACATCTACATGCGCGTCGAGGAGATGTACTTCACGGCCGCCGAAGCGGCCCTGCGGCTGGACGACCTCAAGAGCGCACGCGAACTGATGAACACCGTCATGGCCGAACGCGACCCGGGTTACAGCGCCAACAACCGCAGCGGCACGCTGCTCGGCGCGACGACCACGACCTGGACCGGATCGTTCCTCGAAAACATCCTCACCCACCGCCGCATCGAACTGTGGGGTGAGTACGGCCGGCTGTTCGACGTCCGCCGCCTGGGCCAGGGCATCGACCGCCGGACCGACGACGGCTTCTCCGAGGAGTGCATTTCGATGATGAACCGCCGGAACGTCAACATCACCAAAGCCGACACTTACGACTGGGTGCTGACCATTCCCAAAGCCGAACTGGATGCCAATCCGAACATCAACGAGGAGGACCAGAATCCCTAACGAGCCTTTGAACCGTTGAAAATCAAGTACACTATGAAAAACATATCGAAATATCTGGGTGCGGGACTGCTGCTCTTCACCGCGGCCTGCAGCCAGACGCAGGAGGGCGACCAATACACCCCCAACAAGGACGATGCGAAGGCCATCCACTTCATCCAGTCGTCCATCCAGAAGGAGTTTCCGCAGGACGCCGTGCAGGGCGTGATCAACGTCGAAATCGCGCGTCCGGGCAACAAAGGCGCCTACAAGGTCTATCTGGCGACCAAGGACGACGACTACGAGCTGTTCTCGGTTCCGGCCGAGGCGACCATTCCCGACGGCAGCCACTCCGTGACGGTTCCCGTCGAGGTCGACCTTTCGAACTTCGTCATGGGTTCGAACTACAAGACCACGCTCTACATCAGCAGCCGGGAGGCGCGTCCGGGCGACAACGCCGCGCAGGTGGCGCAGTACTCCGACAAGGTGACCCTTTCGGCCACCTACGAACTGGAGTGGGAGACGCTCTACCGCACCACCGGAGAGGGCGAAGAGATCCCCCAGCTGGCAACCTACCACTACAACGGGTACTATTCGGGCCGCGATTCGGGCCTGGAGGTCGAGAAAGCCGTGGGAGCCAATATCTTCCGGCTGAAGGACTGGGCCAGCGGCGTGACGTTCAAGTTCGTCCTCCACGACGACAACACCTGCACCGTGCCGGCGCAGTCGATCGGCTACTACAACTCGAACTACAACGAGTACGTCTACGTCGCCGACATGGCCGTTTACACCGGCAACGACTCGGCGTACGCCAGCTATCCCTGCACGTTCGACGGCGAGAGCACCTTCTCGTTCTACCTGATCTACTACGTGTCGTCGGGCTATTTCGCCCAGGGGACCGAGAAACTGGTCTTCGACACCGACATCGACACCACGCCCGTCGTGGAGATCGCTTTCGAGGGCATCGAGACCACGAGCACCGGATTCAAGGCTCCGAAACTCCACTTCTCGCCCAACGAATACACGAAGTACTACAAGGCCGCGGTCGTCGCCGGAGACATCACCGCCGACGCCGAACGGCAGCAAGAGGTGCGCCGGCAGCTGATCGACGACAAACTGGAGGCCGTGACCCCCGTGGTGACGCTCCTCGCGGACGACGCCTCGGTCTGGAACGTTCCCTCGGGCAACTACACCGCCGTGGCGCTGGCCTACGACTCGATCGAGAACCCCTGCAAGCTCTACACGCAGCGGTTCACGAACGACCCGAACGACGAATATGCTCCCCGATCGCTCGAATTCGAGTTCTACGCTCCGGAGAACAACCTCAACTACTCGCCCTACAACACGCTCATCTGGCAGATGCAGACCGCGAATGTGGCGGCGATGAAATATCTCTGCGTCAAAA
>OLWA01003212.1_pt1 | contig 12852 bp, 11 predicted proteins | sample 1673251 | NCBI WGS metagenome assembly OLWA01 (sample SAMEA3178937, study PRJEB25190) | human gut metagenome | biome: human gut; feature: human-associated habitat; material: faeces | place: Austria | collected 2013
TTATCCGCTTATGCAACTTATAATCAGGGATTTAATTTATAGAAGTCCCCTTTACAATGTTCCGGCGATTACGCCCGAGAATGCGAACCGATATGCCGGGGAGGCGTGGTATATGGTCGGGTACTATCATCAGGTGCTGCTGGAATATTACGGACCGATCGTATTGGTGACGAGGTACATTCCCAACGACGCTCCGGACGATGAGATCTATGTTGCCCGTACGCCGTATGACGAGTGCGTGAAATATATCTGCGAGTGTTACGATAAGGCGGCTCAATTGCTGCCCGAGACGGTTATCGATACCGAACTGGGGCTTCCGACCAAGATGTCGGCTTTGAGTTACAAGGCCCGGCTGCTGCTTTATGCGGCCTCTCCGCTGGTGAACGGGAATACCGACTACGTCGGGTTCAACAACCACGACGGTACGCCGTTGATGAATACGACTTATGATGCCGAGAAGTGGAAAAAGGCGATGGACGCTGCCGCCGATGCGATAGCCTTGGCGGAGAAATACAATCCTGAACTCGGCCGACAGAATTATTCCCTTTATACGTCAGCCGATTCGAGCCTGCCCGATGCCGAGCGGGGGAGGATCAACTATCGGGATGCCTTCACCAAAGAGCATTGGAACGGAATCGAATTCATCGAGGCCAAGGGCGATAAGGACGGATGCAAGAATTTACAGTGGCTGATGGGGCCCCGCTCCATTGCCAAGGACATGTCGAGGGGGTGGAAAACCACCGAGGTTCCCACGATGGAGGCCGTCGAGATGTATTATACGAAGAACGGCCTTCCGTGGGAAGACGATCCCGAGACGAAGGATATCGATCCGTATGCATATAATGCCGAGGCCGGGACGGTCAACCTTCACCTGTACAAGGAGCCGCGCTTCTATGCCTCCGTAGGATATGACCGTGGAACCTACGAGGTCGATGGCAAGGAGATCACGCTGTATCTGCGCGGAGACGAGCTGCATGGAAGCACCCTCCGGGAAACGGACGAATACCAGAGTTGTACGGGATATCTGTGTCAGAAATGGGTCCCCAAATCTTCGACCTACAACGTGTCGAGCAATTCGTTTAGCTACTATTATTATGCCTATCCCTATTTGCGGTTGCCGGAGCTCTATCTGAGTTATGCCGAGGCGGACTTCGAATACAACGGGTCGCTCAGCAGTCAGAGCCTCGAATACATCAATCGGGTACGCGAGCGCTGTGGATTGCCTCGTTTCCAGGATTCATGGGCCAAGGCCGGGGGGATTCCTTCCGGTCAGAAGCTCCGAAAGATCCTTCACCAGGAGCGGTCGATCGAGTTTTTGTTCGAAGGACGTCGTTTCCACGACCTGCGCCGCTGGAAAGAGGCTCCGGAGGTGATGAACAAGCAGCCGCGATCGTGGAATCGTGACGGGAAGACCGCCGAAGAGTTCTATCAGATCATTGAGGCGAACCAGGGAGGACGGGTCCGTATTTTCGAGGCTCCCAAGAGTTACTGGATGGCGATACCGATGAGTGAGATCAATAAGAATCCGAATCTGGTGCAGAATCCCGGATATTGATCGTTTTGCACACGACAGATACAATAATCAAAAAAAGCGTCATATGAAAAATATACTGTATTCGATTTTGTTGGGCTTCGCGATCCTTGGCGTCGGATGCGATGATTCCGAGAAGGAGCTTCCGTTCGCCGTGTCGACCGATACATGGACCTTCCCCGCAGAGGGCGGGACGCAGAATCTGATTGTCTCCGCTCCCGGAGCCTGGGAGGTATCACAGAATCCGGAGTGGTGTACGTTGACCCCGAAGCAGGCCGAGGGCCCGAGAGAGGTGAAGATCGAATGTATGGAGAATGACGGAAACGAGCGAACGGGTTCGATGCTGCTGACGTGTGGTACGGAGACGCTCACGATCGAGATTTCCCAGAAGGCGGCATCCGGAGAGAATGGAGCCACTGACGATTGACCGTTATCGCGGGCGAAGGATGCCGAAGCGTTGGCGGTGACGTACTGGCGCGATTGATTCGGCATTTGGATGAAGGTCCTGACAACCGACAGGTTGTCAGGACCTTTTCGTCATCCCGCTCATCGGATCGGAATGCCCTTTCCGACAGTTTTTCCATATGCCGAGCCGCTTCTGCCCTGGAGATTCGTGAATCCTGTCGTTGGTCCGGTTTTGCAGACTGGGAGGGCTGTGTGTCAACGAATGTGTCATGTAACGAAACTCAACGGCTGTGAAACAGAATCTGCCCCTTTTCGTGTTACGGCTCTACGGGCTCGGACTGCGTGTCCCTTCCCATGCCGTTTGACATCGGTGTTGCGATCAACGAATACGACGATGTGCCGTGGTGTGAGGTCATCGCCGGAGAGAAGATGACGTGTGCTACTCAATGACCGGGCAGACGTTGAACAGGCCAGGTGTTGGTAAATACATTTGCTTTTCCTACTTTTATGGGGAAAATACATGTGAAGAATTCATGGAGAGTTTGAACGAACAACAAAAGGCTGCCGTTACTTTTGGAGGAAAACATCTTCTTGTTCTTGCCGGGGCAGGAACGGGTAAGACGCGAACCATCATCTCTCGGGCAAAATATCTGATTGGTTCGGGTATTTCTCCTAAACGAATCTTGATTTTGTCCTTTACCCGTAAATCGGCCGCTGAAATTGTTGAACGTATTTCTGCCGAGTTGACGTTAGGCAAATCGGAGGGCCTCACGGGACAGACCTTTCATTCCTGGTGCATGTCCCTGCTGAAGAGCCATTCCAAAATATTTCCGCAAGCCGGATATACGCTTTTGGATGAAGACGATCAGGACAGCTGTTTCAAATTGTTGTGCGGCAGAAAGTGGAACGTGAAGAATGCCGAGGGCAGGAAGATTAAACCCGAAGCCATCAAGGATGTCTATTCGTATGCGATCAATGCCAGATGCTCTTTGTCGAAAGCGATCCGCATGAAGTTGTACGACAATGCCGGCGATGATCTCAATGTGGATGCCGAAAAGAAGATTCTGCAAGGGGTCATTGCCATGTACATCGAATACAAGAAAAGTCGGAAGTATATCGATTATGATGACATCCTTCTGATCGTCAGTCAGTATTTGAAGAAAAATCCGGAGTTGCGACGTCATATTGCCCGGCAATATGACCATATTCTGGTGGATGAGATGCAGGATACGAACCCTTTGCAATACGAATTGCTCTCCTCTTTCTATGAAGACTGTCATTTGTTCTGTGTTGGAGATGATGCCCAATCCATTTATGCATTCCGCGGAGCGGATTTCAGAACCATTCACGACTTTGCAAGGGTGGTTCCCGATTCCGAGGTGAAAAAATTGACGATCAATTATCGATCCACCCAGGAAATACTGGATTTGTCCAATTGGCTGCTTGCCAACTCTCCGCTAAACTACGATAAGGAGCTCACGGCGTATAGAGGAAAGGGGAACTTGCCTCAATTTATCCATTGGGAGGATGAATGGGAGGAGGCAAACGACATCACGGATAAAATACAGGAAAGTCTTCCCGTGTTGGGTCTTAGATATCGGGACAATCTGGTTTTGTCTCGAAGTGCATGGGGATTGAAGAAAGTGGAGAGTTGTTGTTTGAAAAAGAAGATTCCGTATGTATTGTACGGCGGCCGGGGACTTATGTCTTCGAAACATATTCGGGATGTGGTGGCTCCGATGAGAATTGTATCCAATGATTTGGATGAAATTGCCTGGTCGAGGTATCTGCAATTGTGGAAAAACATAGGAGAAGTGTCTGCCGCCCGAATTATTGGGGAGGTAATCGGCGCCAAGGATCTCGGCGACAGTATACAGATGCTGATGTCGATGAATCTGCAGCCTGAGATATCGATGACGTTGGAGCGGTTGAGCAACCTGCAGTTTGATCCGAGTACGGCGATCAGCGAGGCGCTCAATGTCATGACGGACCGCCTCAAGGAGTTGTATCAGGATGAGTGGGAGTGGCGCAAAAATGATTTTCCCATCTTGCAGGACGTTGCAAAGAGTACGGGAAGTATTGCTGAATTTGTTGCCGAATATGTCCTTGATCCCAAGCTCGATGTGACGGACAAGGCTGGCGGGAAAGTCGAAGATCATGTTGTTCTTTCAACTATTCATTCCGCCAAAGGTCTCGAGGCCAATTCCGTATATTTGACCAATGCATCGGCCCGTTCGTATCCGACTCCACGAGCCATCCTGAATGGAACTGAGGCGGTGGAGGAGGAGCGCCGATGTCTGTATGTGGCACTTACACGGGCAAAAGATCATTTATATGTTTACAGGGATATCCATTCGATCCATGTAGCCAATGACGACAGTCAATATTATTTCTTTCATGATATCCCCGAAGCATTGTACGAATCCGTTATTATTGCAGCCAACAGTGTGACTGATGCCACTCTTCTGGAGGGAATTGAAGATCCTGACATCTATGGCGATTTTAATTTTGATTAGCCGGCGGTCGGGTTTCATGGCCTGTTTATGGCATGGCTTAAAATCGTTGCACGGGCTTTCTCCTTTTCATCGGTGGCATCTCCCCAAACGGACCGGAGCGAATATGACAACCTTTTTCCCGGGGCGTGAGTGTCTCCATCAGCGGAGGCCCTTTTGTCGAAAAACTCGGGGTTTGAGGAGGACATTTCGCTCCGGCCCATCACCTTGCAGCCGGATGAAAAGGTGCTGAATCGGCAACTTGCCATCGGTCGATCCGTTGCAAAGGATTCCCGCTACTGCGAATTAACTGATCGGTTGCCGGTCGTCTGCTTCGGCTTGCAGAACGACCATTTTGTGCTGCGGCCGATAAAGCAGCCATTCCCGGAATGCTTCGGATTCCATGGTGCGCACCCGGAACGAGAGGGCGGCAATCATCTCCAGGCTGTAGAGATCGCCGCGTCCGGTAATTTGATGCGTGCGGTATTCGTTCATCCGTTTATCTTTGTAGATTGCCCGGATATTGTTTCTGATGGCCGCGGGGAAAACCCCGAAGAGCCGGGCAATCTCCGTTTCGGTCATCCAGACGGTTCCATCCCGTGAGAGACGAACCGTCACATGGTTGTTTTCCGCATCGATGGTGATTGATCCGAATTCCATTTCACGTGCATTCATTATATTCCTATTTTATGGTTTTATATTCTGTTATGTGGTTTATATCAAGAAAAAAATGAGCTTGTATTCGGTTCTTGATATATTGAATCGCCATGTAATATAATCAATATATTCCGTCAGCTCGTAGCGCCAGTAGGTTTTGTTGGTCGGATCCATCTTCACCTTCTGCAGATACGGCTCGTTGTGCTGGGCGAAGAATTCGAGAATGGTGCGTGTTTTTCGGTTTTCTCCAGGTAGGCGTCTCTGACTCGCTCGGCCGTAGGGTAGTCGTCCGTTTCGAGCAGCGGGTGGTATTGCTTCTGGACAGCCATCCGGATGTCGGCTGGTAATGCATTGATTTGCAGTGATTCCTGCCTCTTCCGGTTACTTTTCCCCGGGGGTACATCCCATTGATCGGGAGCGATTTCCAGCTTTGTGTGGAACTGAGTCTTGGCCTGATCGACGGTAATACGGGCAATAATCGGCGCTTTTCCGGTCTTTTTGACCGCGTTTCTCTTTACGAAAAAGAGTACTTTGAATGTATTTCTCATAATCCCATTTTTAGAATTACAAAGTTAAATTAAGTGGTTGTAAATGAGATTTTTGCGGCACATACAAAAGGCGATAAGAGGGAGCTAATTTGCGACTTCTGGTGACCTAAAATCGGTAAACAAAAAAAGGTCACGATTTGGACACTGGAATTTGTCGGAAATTGGCTTTTCGGTGTCCGTAAATGGCTGAATCCAGAAATGAAAAAACCTCGCAAAATGCTGATTTTGCGAGGTTTGGCGGAATTCTGTCCGGATTTGTCCGGATTAGGAGTGAACCCGCTGGGATCGGAATATATTAGCTTAAATCTCTAATTATCAGATTCTTGATTTGGTTGTTAATTGTGGAGGTCATAATTTAGTCACAGCAGGCTGTCTTCATTTGTCTGATATCTGTCTGTGCTATCCTCGGTTCAAAGTTATGCTTTTTCTTGTTCTTCTGAAAGTTCAGTCGTGAATTTTTTTGTGATAAATAACTTCTTTATTCTTGTGTAATTTTCCCCATTTTTAGTTCCGTTTTCAAAATCTCGTATACATAGGCAGAACTCTCTATGTAAAGTCCCGTGTTCGGATCGGAGAGCTTCGCAAATGTCTCCGAATTGTGGAATACGAAAATGGCTTCTGTCATTTTCATCCCCTTATCTTCCATCAAATAGGCGATGATGTCTTTACTGATTCCTTCAATCAGATATTCGATTTTTTTATCATTCATAAGGCTTGAGGTATTTAATGGCTCTATCCGTATGAAAGAAATATTGCGAAGAGACTTTATGAAAACGTATTTTCGATACTAATTTCTCCAGATCAATGATTCCATCTTTGAAATATCTGAATTGAGTAGCCATTTCATCATCTGCTACGGGGCCAATTACGATGTCGAAATGGTGTGTTGGATGCTTACTGTTTCGGTCCCTGTTTCTCATCACAAAGAGAGCCCATTCTTCATTCGGAATTGTAAATTCCTTGATGGATAACTCTTTATCGGCATAGGCACCTTCTCTGTCAAATTCAAATACGCTGACGATTCCTTCGCCGCCATAGATCGTTGCCGTTCTTTTGGCCATTTTCGTGGCTTGCTCTTCGATTTCGGTTAAGTAAAAACCTTGCCCGAAATCTTTATATGGCCTGCATCGGGAAAAATCTATTTCCCTGATGAGAATGTTTGATCCGTGGTACAGTTTCATCGCAATCCTCCCCCGTTGTTGTAGCATACCCGAGCCAGATCCTCTACACTATCATCGATGGAAAGAAGGTGCTCGGCATCGTAGTGCTGTTCCAGAAAACTCAGTCCTTTGTGCAAATTCAGATAGTTGCTTGCTTCGCGGATTGTCAGTTCATATTTTTTTGCGAATTCACTGATGTTTGCTACAACATATTCAATCAGTTTCTTGTTGATTACCGTTGCGGCATCCAATTCGACTGTTGCCGTAAGATTCAGTGTATCCAAAACTTTTGTCAGGGTCTTGATTCGTGATCCCTGCCCGTTCTCTATTTTAGAGATCTGTGCTTTCCCAACTCCGACCTTTTGTCCCAGTTCATCTTGTGTCAGTCCCAGGTTGTTCCGCTCCTTACGGATCAGTTTCCCGATCTCTTCAATCTTTGCTCCCATTTCTTTTTTTGCAAATATAATAAAAGTTTCCTTAATTGGAAACTTTCTTTATGCTTTTATGATTTAAATTATAAAGGGACAATACAAAGGTATTGTCCCTTTTCATTTGTTTAATGTTGGATATTTTATTGGAGCAAAAAACTCGCTGATTGATATCTTATAAAACTCACAGATCTTATATATTGACATCAGTGTTGGAATCTTCGCACCTGTTTCGTAGCTGTTGATACTTAATTTTACTTTCTCGATAAGATATTCTTGAGAGTGATTGTGTTCCTTACGCAATTCTTTAATTCGTTGCCCTATACTGGTAACGAATTCCTGGTTTGTGTAATATCGCGCTTTCTTTACCACCAATGCAAAAGAACCACCGAATTCGAATATTTATACATATTCGCGAATACTTTCGGGATAATTTTCTATATTTGCATGTGGATAACATAAATAGTGCAAATTGTTTGTTTGCACAAAGAGGTAGAGAATAATTCAGAATAATATATTGAGTTATATGTGGAATTACACTGATAGCCTTACAGCGCATCTGTGAATTTATACTGTATGAATCTTCCCGACTTTATGTACCCGACATGAAGTCCGGGAATGAGGGAACATTAAACTGTTGGAATTTACATGGTCTATCGCAATTACATGTAAATCGAATAGTGTTCCCTCATTTTTATTTTCTGTTCATGAAATAGAACAGGAGCATGTATGCGGGCATGTAATCCCTCAAGGCGATTTTCAGCGTGTCGAGGGCTTTGGTAATCTCCCACGTCACCCGGCGGAGCGGGATCCGGTATTTTTCCGAAATTTCCCTGTGCGTCAGGAGTCCGAACCGGCTGTCGGAAAAGATTTCCCGCCGGAGTTCCGGCATCTTGACGAGTTCCCGGCGAATGATTTTTTCCACGTCGCTTGAAAAAAGGTGTGCTTCAATCTCATGATTCTCCAATGACTGGAGACTGATTTGGAACTGCCATTCCGTGTTGTCCTGAATGTTGCCATGAATTTTCGCATGGATGCTGTTCATTCGGATGTATTCATAGCTGATGTTTTTAATAATTTGCACGATATACATCCGGTAGTCGCCTTTACGGGGATCCAGTTTGTTTTTGTGTTCCCACAGTTTGAGGAAACAATCCGATACGATGTCTTCTGCTGCCGCTTTATTTCGCACATAAGAATATGCCAGCAATTTGTATGCTCCGATGTTGGCAAAAAAATGCTTGCCGAGTTCATCGAATGTAAAGTCGATGCCGGGATGGCCGGGATGGGATGTGGCTGTCATATCCATAATCTAAAAACAAAGTTAAGACAATTTGGATAAAAATGAAATTTATTTTCTTGACGTAAGTATGAACGACAATTTTATTGATGTTTTTGTAATTCATTGTATTTCAGGTAGTTATTTTTAATAAATAAATTCACAAATTAACTAAAAAAAATTTATTTGCAAAAAAATGCAAAATTTAGTGTAGTACCCCCCACCCTTATTCATATTATATATAGAACGTAAACTGAAACAGACATGCAAGACGAGGTAATATACCGGTATTTGACCGGAACGTGCACTCCGGACGAGGAGAGACAAATGAAGGAATGGTACCAGCGTGATCCTGAAAACCACCAGCGCGACATCGACCGGGTCCGGTTCATTTTTGAGGGGATGCTGGTCCATCAGGTGATTGGAGCGGCGGAGAAACCGCCTCAACGAATTTGGACACCTCGCAAAGTGGCGCGATGGTCGGTTAGTATAGCAGCTTCTCTACTCCTTTTCGCTGGAGGATTGTATTGGATGCGATCACATACTTACAAGGAGATGGCGTCTCAAATCACCTCCTTTGAGACTCCGGCCGGCCAACGGGTGAGCATGGACCTGGCCGACGGCACGCATGTATGGCTCAATTCCGGTTCGAGGATCGAATATCCGGTGGTTTTCGACCGCAGGATCCGCCGGGTGCGGATCTCCGGCGAGGCGATGTTCGACGTGACGCATGATGCGGACCGTCCCTTCATCGTCGAAACCTTTGCCTCGGAAATAGAGGTTTTGGGAACAAAGTTCAATGTTGTCGCGGACGAATCGAGATCCTTGTTTTCAACCACATTGCTGGAAGGCAAGGTGAAGGTGTCGTCGGGCGACCAGAACGTGATTCTCCATCCCGACGAGGTGGTCAATCTCATCAATGGTCATCTTCTTGTTTTTCACAACAATGATCCTGTGGCCATGCAGTGGCCCGAGGGCATCATCAGCATGAAAGGCATTTCTTTCGAGGAGCTGATGTCAAAATTTGAACGGATCTACGATGTCCGGATCGTGTACGAGTGTGAGCGGATCCCGACAATCGAATTCGCCAGCGGCAAGATCCGTGTCTCGGACGGCATCGATCATGCCCTGCGGGTGTTGCAGCATGTGGCGGACTTCACCTATGAACGGGATGAGGAGCACAATATTATTCGTATAAAATAGAAAACAATCTTGCGATAGATAACATATTGTATAATTCGGGAAAAAAGAGTGCCTATGATAAAATGACAATGAGAACCTGAAACCATTGATTCTCTTGAAAAAGAAAGCCTGCGGATATGCAGATCCGCAGGCCGGTAACAGAGAATAAAACTAACCTTTCTACTTCTATTACCTTTAATTTCACAAAAGTATGAATAAAACGAGATTCTGCAAAATCCGGAATCTGTTTGAGGTCATTCTGCTGATGTGCTTGTCTCTCCATATCCGCGGAGCGCAGGCGCAGACCGCCCGTTTCACAATTCATATGGAAAATGTGCCTATGGAACAGGTGGTCAATGAAATAGAGAAGCAATCGCGCTATCTGTTTCTATTCAATAAGGACATCGACAGTCGGCGTATTATTGTATCGGTGAATGCCGAAAATCAAACCATCACTCAAATTCTCCCCGCGCTTTTCAAAGATACGGGACTCGATTATACGATCGAGGGCATGTCGATTCTTGTAACCAAAAAGGCAGAGGCATCGGAGAAGCCGGTACAAGTCCGGGGAAAAGTGCTTGATCAACATGGGCAGCCAATCGTGGGAGCTTCAGTTATCGTTCAGGGAACGACTGTGGGAGTCTCTACCGATGCTCAAGGCCGTTTCGAACTGGAAGTCCCGGCTCCGGCGGCTTCCCGGGTGCTTGAGATCAGCTACCTGGGTTACGAAACGGCTCGTGTTGCGGTTGGGGCGCGCACCCGCTTTGACGTAACATTGCGCGAAGCCGCTTCAGAGATCGAACAGGTGGTCGTGACGGCTCTGGGTATCAAACGTCAGGAGAAGGCCCTTTCGTACAACGTCCAGCAGGTCGCCCCGTCGGATATCACGATGGTCAAGGACGCCAACTTTATGAACTCGCTGACGGGCAAGGTGGCCGGTGTAACGATCAATACCTCGTCGTCGGGTGTCGGCGGCGCCTCGAAGGTCGTCATGCGCGGCACGAAGTCGATCCTCCAGTCCTCGAATGCGCTGTATGTGATTGACGGCATTCCGATGAACAACGTCGGGGGTGGAGGCGGCACGGAATTCGATTCGCGGGGTGCCACGGAGGCCATTGCGGACCTGAACCCCGAGGATATCGAGTCGATCTCGGTGCTGACGGGCGCCTCGGCCGCCGCCCTTTACGGATCGAGCGCGGCGAATGGCGCGATCATGATCACGACGAAAAAGGGGCAGGCCGGACAGTTCAAGGTTACCTATTCGAGCCAGACGGAGTTCCTTGCGCCGTTTGTGATGCCGGAGTTTCAGAACCGCTACGGCACGGGCAGCTACGGATCGGTGTCGGGATCGCCGGTCTACAGTTGGGGCCCGAAGCTGAACGACGCGGCCCGCACGGGTTATACGCCCGATGAGTTTTTCGAAACGGGACACGTCTATACGAATGCCGTGACGCTTTCGGGCGGAACTGAAAAGAATCAGACCTACTTTTCGGCTGCAGCGGTCAACTCCGACGGTATCATCCCGAACAATTACTACGACCGCTACAACTTTACGTTCCGCAACTCGACGCAGTTTCTCCAGGACCGGCTGCATCTGGACGTAAGTGCAAGCTACATCGTGCAGAAGGACCGCAACATGATCAACCAGGGTGTCTATTCGAACCCGATCGTTTCGGCCTACCTCTTCCCGCGCGGGGATGATTTCGAGGCGGTGAAGGTTTTCGAACGATGGGACGAGGCGCGTCGGATCAGCGTCCAATACTGGCCGCAGGGCGAGGGCGGCGATCTTCGGATGCAGAATCCTTACTGGATCGCCTACCGCAATCCGCGCGATACGGACAAAAAGCGTTACATGGCCTCTGCGGCGCTGTCGTACGACATTCTGCCGTGGCTGAACGTCAGCGGCCGGGCGCGTATCGACAATACCAACTCGGTCTATATGCAGAAACTCTACGCTTCGTCGAACACAACGATCACCGAGGGTAGCTCGCAGGGCCACTATACGGAGATCACGAATGCTGACGAGCAGATCTACGCCGACGTGATGGTGAACGTGAACAAAACATTCGGCGAAGAGTGGTCGCTGGTTGCCAATGTCGGCGCTTCGATCAACGACGTGCGCAGCCGGGAGCTGTCGTACCGGGGCCCGATCCGCGATTCGGGCGTTCCGAACCTCTTCACGGTCTTCGACCTCGACCGCGAGAAGTCCCGTGCACAAAAGTGGGGCTGGCAGGAGCAGACCCAGTCGGTGTTCGGTTCGGTCGAGGTGGGTTGGCGGTCGATGCTCTACCTGACCGTTACGGGCCGCAACGACTGGGCTTCGCAGTTGGCCGGGTCGCCGCAGAAGTCCTTCTTCTACCCTTCGGTGGGCCTTTCCTGGATCCCCACGGCGACCTTCGACATGCCGGAAGCATTTTCTTATCTGAAACTCCGGGCGTCGTTCTCGTCGGTGGGTATTCCCTTCCCACGCTTCCTGACGACTCCGACTTATGCCTACGACGAGACCACGCAGCAGTGGCTCCCGACGACGTTCCGCGAGATCGGACAGCTCTATCCCGAACGGACCGAGACCTGGGAAGTGGGCCTCGATACGCGGCTTTGGAACGATCTACGGTTGAGCGCTTCGTGGTACCTGGCCGATACGAGCAACCAGACCTTCCAGCCGACGGTCTCCACCTCGTCGGGATATTCGAGCATGTACGTCCAGACGGGCTGTGTGCGCAATACGGGTGTCGAGGCGTCGCTGGGCTACGGCCACTCGTGGCGCGACTTCTCGTGGGACACGAATGTCACCTTCACCTGGAACCGCAACGAGATTCTCGACCTGATGGATGGCATGTGCGACCCGATGACGGGCGAACCCTTGAAGGACCGCCTCGAAATCAAGGGACTCGGCAAGGCAAAGTATATTCTGAAAAAAGGCGGCACGATGGGCGATCTCTATACGACGTCGAACCTGAAATACGACGAGAACGGCTACATTCAGGTGGACCGCAACGGCAATTTCGTGACGACAGACGTCGGCGAGGAGATCTACCTGGGCTCGGTGCTCCCGGACTACAACCTGGCGTGGCGCAACGACTTCTCGTGGAAGGGCGCACATCTGGGCATTCTCTTTAGGTGGGTTCTATCAATTCCATTTTTTATTTCTTGCATAAGGCAGCAGAACC
>OLWA01003213.1_pt1 | contig 12851 bp, 10 predicted proteins | sample 1673251 | NCBI WGS metagenome assembly OLWA01 (sample SAMEA3178937, study PRJEB25190) | human gut metagenome | biome: human gut; feature: human-associated habitat; material: faeces | place: Austria | collected 2013
ATGGACGAATTGTAGCGTGAGAACATACAAATGCACAGTTGTTACACTGGATACATGTATCCGGATTCCATACAGGAACCATAACGGCTGTACCACGTTTCTCATATGCGGAAGCACCAGTCTCAAACTGACCATCCGGGTTACCTGCGAATGCAGATACTGGAAGGCTGTCACCATCCATCTTAGAAATTGGCTCAAGAAGGTCATTTACCATCTTAACAACTTCCGGACGTCCGGTCTTCTCTTTTGCAGGAGCATCTGCTTCCGGATTCTTCCAAGATTCAGGTACTTCTACTTTATGAATTGCGTCAACACCACAATCGATTGCTTTGTAGTTCATTTCTACGACAGCATCACCTTTTTTGGAGTAAGATTTCTTAGCTGCTTCTTTCATGAACTTAATCGCATCATCAATTGGCATTACATCAGCAAGTTTGAAGAATGCAGACTGCAAAATTGTGTTAGTACGTTTACCCATACCAATTTCAATTGCTTTATCAATCGCGTTGATTGTGTAAAGCTGAATGTTGTTGTCTGCAATATATTTCTTAGCTTCAGCGTTCAAGTGATGTCCGAGTTCTTCATCAGACCACTGGCAGTTAATCATGAATACACCGCCCGGTTTTACATCCTGAGCCATCTTCATACCCTGTGTTACATAAGCCGGGTTATGACATGCTACGAAGTCAGCCTGATTGATGTAGTAAGGACTCTTAATCGGATTATCACCAAAACGAAGATGGGAAATTGTTACACCACCTGTTTTCTTTGAGTCATACTGGAAGTATGCCTGGATAAATTTATCTGTGTGGTCACCGATAATCTTTGTTGAGTTTTTGTTAGCACCTACAGTACCATCTCCACCAAGTCCCCAGAACTTGCACTCTTTTGTTCCCGGTGCAGAAGTAATTGGAGCCGGTTTCACTTCCGGAAGACTCAAGTTTGTTACGTCATCCACAATACCGATTGTGAAACGAGGTTTTGGATCGTCTTTCTCCAGTTCTTTGTATACAGCGAATACAGATGATGGTGGTGTATCTTTGGAACCAAGACCATAACGTCCGCCGGTAAGAATGATATCATTCAAACCTGCCTCACGAAGAGTAGCTGCAACATCCAGATACAACGGATCACCAAGAGCACCAGGCTCTTTTGTACGGTCAAGTACAGCAATCTTCTTAGCAGTCTTAGGAATTACCTTAAGAATTGCTTCCGGAGACCATGGACGATACAAACGAACTTTTACAAGACCAACTTTCTCGCCCTTTGCTGTCAAGTAATCAATTACTTCTTCTGCTACGTCACAGATGGATCCCATAGCGATGATTACGCGGTCAGCATCCGGTGCACCATAGTAGTTAAACAAACCGTAATCGGTTCCGAGTTTTTCATTTACTTTGTTCATGTACTTCTCTACAACAGCAGGAAGTGCATCATAAGCCTTATTACATGCTTCACGATGCTGGAAGAATACGTCTCCATTCTCGTGAGAACCACGTGCAGTTGGGTGCTCCGGATTCAATGCATGTTTACGGAATGCTTCAACAGCATCCATTGGGCACATTTCTTTCAAATCTTCGTAATCCCATTTCTCAATCTTCTGAATCTCATGGGAAGTACGGAAACCATCAAAGAAGTTAATGAATGGAACTTTTCCTTCCAAAGCTGCCAAATGAGCAACCGGACTCAAGTCCATAACTTCCTGTGGGTTTGTCTCAGCAAGCATAGCGAAACCAGTCTGACGACAAGCATATACATCACTATGATCACCAAAAATATTCAAAGCATGTGTAGACACCGTACGTGCGGATACGTGGAATACGCTTGGCAACATCTCACCAGCGATTTTATACATATTCGGGATCATAAGAAGAAGACCCTGAGAAGCCGTAAATGTCGTTGTCAAAGCTCCTGTTGCAAGAGAACCGTGTACAGTACCAGCGGCGCCGGCCTCAGATTCCATCTCAACAACTTTTACTTTGCTGCCAAAAATGTTCTTCTGTCCTGCTGCTGACCACTGATCAACGGAATCAGCCATCGGGCTCGAAGGTGTAATAGGATAGATACCAGCTACTTCTGTATAGGCATATGCCACGTGTGCTGCAGCGGTATTACCATCCATGGATTGTTTTGCTCTAGCCATTTTTGTAATGTCCTCCTTAAATTTATTCATTCGTGTTTTTATTCTATCACTAAAAAAAAGAAAAGTAAAGGACGAAAAATGTCGAGTTTGTGTCAAGTGTTCGTTGCCACTTTTTTTAGTTTCCGTAATTCCGTTGAAAAATTTTGTGTCTCGTGGGCGCTCTCGCTCATTGAGTGCGTAACGGTATGGGCACTGAAACTACCAGCGCCACATACCGACGTACTCAAACCCACAAGTCACAAAGTTTTTCTACGGAATTACTGGAATCCAAAGGAACCGGCAATGAACATTTGGCATAATCTTCTCCTTTGTCAAAAACTAATAAGTAAGTTCTCTGAAAATTATGGGATTGTTTGTACAACTTTTGTGTCTTCATAATTTATCGAGAAAAAACAGAAGCACAAAATGTCAAACATCTCTTGACATATTCATCCATCCGCTGTATTATTGTATTACGCACTTAATACAGCGATACAATTATTAAGTTAATATATGGAAAGGAGGTTTTCTATGTCCTGGAATTTATCAAAGGAACGTCCCATATATATACAATTGGTAGAACAGATTAAGTTACAGATTCTGTCCGGTCACTACCGCCCCGGTGAGCGTTTTCCCTCGGTAAGAGAACTTGCCACTGAGGCTGCGGTAAATCCAAATACGATGCAGAAAGCACTCGCAGCTCTTGAACAGGAGGGGCTTTTGATTGGCAGCCGGACAAATGGGCGAACCGTAACAAGTGATGAATCACTGATTGGGTCCATGCGTGATGAATTAGCGGACGGCATTGTAGAAAACTGTTATCAGGCTCTTGCAAAATTAGGATTTTCAAAAGAAGAATGCATTGCCTGCCTGCGCAAGCAAAGGAAGGAGGATTTATGATTTTATTAGAATCAAAACACATCTGCAAAAATTTCGGTCCTAAACCGGCATTACGCGATGTAAATGTAACGATTGAATGCGGAAAAATAGTTGGTCTTTTAGGTCCAAACGGAAGCGGAAAAACCACTTTTTTGAAATTGATAAACGGTTTGCTCACACCAAGTTCCGGCGAACTTTTTATTGGAGGGGAACGTCCCGGCGTTATTACTAAGCAGCACATTTCCTATCTGCCGGACCAGACAATTTTTCCTAAATGGATGAAAATATCAGACTTATTTTCCTATTATGATGATTTTTTTGTAGATTTTGACAAAAACAAAGCTGAGGAAATGTTAAAACGCCTAGACATCGTCGAAAATATGCGTTTAAAACACATGTCGAAAGGAACACAGGAAAAAGTCCAGTTGATTCTGACTATGAGCCGGAATGCAAATCTGTACTGTCTGGATGAACCTATCGGGGGTGTCGATCCGGCAACCAGAGATTACATATTACAGACGATTATTTCGAACTACAGTGAAAATGCCTCTGTGCTTCTTTCCACACATCTGATTTCTGATGTTGAGAGCATTTTAGATGATGTCATTTTCCTGCAGGACGGCCAGATTCGCCTGCAGTCATCCGTAGATGATATCCGCGAACAGCAGGGCAAGTCGGTCGATACATTATTCCGGGAGGTGTTCCGATGCTAAAAAAATTAATTAAACACGAATTTAAAGATACGATGCGTTTATTTATTCCAATGTTTGGATTCATCGTTGTTTTAACACCTATTTTCAGCTTGATGATGTCTTTGGGCTCACAACCGTATGATGAAAATACAGCCGATGCTCTTTCTCTTGTATTTGGAAGCGGCATCATAGGTTACTGTCTGCTGCTGTTTGGCCTGCTCATTGTAACTCAGGTATTAATTGCCATACGCTTTTATAAGACCATGACTTCCCAGGAAGCATATTTAACATTTACCCTTCCCGCCAAAACAGGCCAGCTTTTACTTGCCAAATGGCTGGTTTCCTTTGTGTGGTATATCCTCGCCTGTGGAATTGCATTGATTTCTATGCTTATCGTTGTGTTAATTGCTACACCAATTACGCTGTCAGAAATCATTCATGGCATTGGATTCGTTTTGCAGACAATTAACTTGAGCGATTTTAGTGCACTGGTTTTACTGGGGATTTTTATGTTAATCAGCCTCTCGTTCTCAATTTTAATGATGTATCTTTCCATCATGATTGGACAATTAGTACAAACGCACCGCATTGCATTAAGCATTGGTGCTTATCTTGGACTTTCTCAGGGATTACAGATTGTGATTTCGTTGTTGTCAATCCCATTTATCCTGATATTCCCTGATGTGATTGACTCCATCCATGTTGTCCTTTTGCTGTTCTGCCTCCTGTATGGAGCTTTGGGAGTCATCTTCTATTTACTGACTTACCTAATTACAGCAAAAAAATTAAATATTAAATAATACCGGTATATTTGCATAAAATGGCATAAATATTGAATATATTGGTGCATTGTTCTCTGAGCCGTTGACATTCTTTTTTGGTATTGTACAATGAAGAAAAAAAATGGAGGTATCGCACTTATGAAGCGAAAAATTTACACCCCTCTGTTGTTGACGGCTCTTTTTATGAGCACTCTGTCACAAACAGTTCCGGGTACTACCGCTAATGCAGCAAAAAAGCCAGCACTTAGCAAAACAAAAGTTTCGGTTTATACCGGAAAGAAAGCAAAGGTTTCAATCAAAAAAATTGCAAAGAAAACAAAAGTTACATGGAAATTAGGGAACAAAAAAGTTGCAAAAATTGTAAAGCAAAAGAAAACCGGAAAACCATATGCTGTTATTCAAGGAGTAAAAAAGGGAAAGACAACACTTCTTGCACGTTACAAACAGGGAAAAAAAATCCGTAAACTTACCTGCCGCATCACAGTTCTTGCTGCAAAAAAAGCTACACCACAAAAAAATGCGGCTGTCCCATCCAGTACGGCTTCGCCTTCGCAGGCGCCTAATAGTTCTCCCGCTATAACACCGACTCCAGAGCCAACCGCCACTCCTACTCCGACATGGGTTACCACCTGGGGTACAGCAGAAGAAAAATGCGATGTTACATCCAATGCAATGCCTCAAATTACTTTAGAAGATTCCACGGTAAGGCAGATTATTAAAGTAACTACAACCGGAAGTAAAATCCGTTTTCGCTTAAGCAACCAATATGGCGGAAGGGATGTCACGATTAAATCAATGCACATAGCGAAGCAGGTGAAGGCATCGAATCCTGAAATCAACACCGATACAGATGCCACCGTAACATTCGAAGGAAAAGAAAATTTTATTATTCCAAAAGGAAAAGTTATTCAAACTGACGCTATTGATTTCCCGGTACAAGCACTGGAAAATGTAGCCATTTCCACTTTTTTTGGTGAAACGCCGACCACAAACATTACCGGACACCGCGGTGCCCGTGCTACAACCTACCAGGTCTCCGGTAATCAAGTTTCAGCCAATACTTTTAGTAATTATAAGAAAACAACCAGCTGGTTCTTTTTAGCAGACGCATCTCTTCTCTCTGCAAATGGAAGTAAAGCGGTTGTCTGTTTTGGTGATTCCATTACCGATGGCTATGGCACCGATGCCACCTACTTGGGCAAAAAACCAGATTCCTACACTCGTTGGGGAGATTACTTTGCCAAACGGTTAAAAGCAAATAAAGGAACCGAAAATGTATCTGTTATAAACGAGGGAATTGGTTCAAATTCCATCCTCGGCTCATACCCAACAGATGCAGGAAAAGACCGATTCAACCGTGATTTATTAGAACACGACGGTGTTGCTTACTGTATAATTTTATTTGGCGTCAATGATTTGGATAAGCTTCAAAATACGGACAAATACAATTTGCTTTTGCCGGAATATCAAAAGATGATTGAAACCTGTCACAAAAACAACATCAAAGTTTATGGTGCACCAATCCTTCCTTTTGGCACAAGCAGTTTTTATAGTGAAAATTCAGAAAAAGTAAGACAACTTATTAATCAGTGGATGCGTTCATCCGAGTCTGGTGTAGATGGCATCATTGATTTTGAAAATGCCGTTGCCGATCCGGCAAATCCGCAAAATTTATTAGCCAAATATACAAACAAAGACGATGGCATCCATCCTTATAACGGCTATCAGGTGATGGCAAATGCCATTGACTTAAATCTTTTCCAATAAATACAATTGATAAGTAATATAGAAAAAGGCGTTCGAGATCAACTATGATTCCAACGCCTTTTTTATTCTATTCTTCTGTCGCACCAAATTCACTTAACTGTAACCCTTCATTTCGGTCAAGCGCCGTCTGAACACTCCACGGATGGGTAAACAAAAGAAGTGGTCTGTCATGCAGATCTTTTACCTTCTTTGTATCGGACGTAACCGAAAGTGCCGCTACATCGATATCCTTATTTTCAATCCAGCGTACATGCTCATACGGAAGCTGCTCCATACGGATTTCTACATTATACTCATTTTCCAAACGGTACTGAAGCACCTCAAACTGCAGGACGCCTACAACACCCACAATAATCTCTTCCATGCCGGTATTAAATTCCTGAAAAATCTGAATCGCACCTTCCTGTGCAATCTGTGAAATTCCTTTCATAAACTGTTTACGCTTCATCGTATCCACCTGACGGACTCTTGCAAAATGCTCCGGTGCAAATGTTGGGATTCCTTCAAAGCGAACCGGCGTTTTTCCTTTATACAATGTATCTCCAATCGAGAAAATACCCGGGTCAAAAACGCCGATAATATCACCGGCATATGCCTCCTCGACATGTTTTCTCTCTTGTGCCATCATCTGCTGTGGCTGTGCAAGACGAATCTTTTTGCCACCCTGCACATGCATAACTTCCATGCCTGCCTCAAACTTACCGGAGCAGATACGCATAAAAGCAATTCGGTCACGATGGGCCTTATTCATATTTGCCTGAATCTTAAATACAAATGCCGAAAATTCATCCGAGAATGGGTCTACCACCTCGCCACCGGATGTACGAGGCAGCGGAGATGTTGTCATATCCAGGAAATGCTGCAAAAAGGTTTCTACACCAAAGTTTGTCAGTGCCGAGCCAAAAAATACCGGCGAAAGCTGTCCGGCACGAACCTTTTCCAAATCAAAGGCATCGCTTGCTCCATCCAGCAATTCAATTTCGTCAACTAAAATATCGTGGTATTCTTTCGTAATCAAATCATCCAAACCGGCATCCCCAAGACTTGCCTCTACCATCTCTACTTTATGTCCATTGTCCCCCGCAATAAATCGGGAAATGGTCTTTGTGTTACGGTCATACACACCTTTAAAATTCTTTCCGGAACCAATCGGCCAGTTCACCGGACAAGTGCGGATACCAAGCACATTCTCAATCTGGTCAATCAATTCAAACGGATCCATCGCCTCACGGTCCATCTTATTAATAAAGGTAAAAATCGGAATTCCACGCATGACACAAACCTTAAACAACTTAATCGTCTGTGCCTCAACACCCTTGGAACCATCAATTACCATCACGGCAGAATCTGCCGCCATCAGCGTACGGTAAGTATCTTCCGAGAAATCCTGATGTCCCGGTGTATCCAAAATGTTGATGCAAAAACCATCATAATTAAACTGCAGCACCGAACTTGTTACGGAAATACCTCTTTCCTTTTCAATTTCCATCCAGTCAGAAACCGCATGTTTCGCCGCTTTTCTTCCTTTTACCGAACCAGCCAGATTAATTGCTCCTCCATATAAAAGGAATTTCTCCGTCAATGTCGTCTTTCCGGCATCCGGGTGGGAAATAATCGCAAATGTACGTCTTTTCTCAATTTCCTGTCTCTGTAAATCACTCATAAAATCCTCCATTCTGTCATGGATATGCTATCCATCCGCTGATTTTCAATCGGTATACAACAAATGAGCTCTGACACATATGTATCAGAGCTCTTTAAGCTGGGCTACAAGGATTCGAACCTTGAAATGCTGGAGTCAGAGTCCAGTGCCTTACCATTTGGCGATAGCCCAATCACAACCACAAGCGATATTATACATGAATCCTTTTCGGAATGCAAGCATTATTTTCAATTTTTTCAAAAAAATTTTTATTTACCCAATTTATGGTTTTTTTCACCATATAAACGCACTGCTGTACTCTTCTCTACCGTGTAGGTCTGAACCTGACAATTCGTAGGAAATTTCATACCTAACGACTTTGCACGCGCAAACAAATCATCATATGAAATTGTCACGTCTGCTTCCTGCTTTTTCAGTGCTAAATTTTCTTTTTCTAATACATCAATCTGAGACGCCAGTTTATACACTTGTTTATTCAAAAGCACTTCCTGATTTTCCATACGAACAATTTGGAAACAACTTAGAATCAAAACAAGGGATGCTGCACTTGCAATAATCCACTGTTTAATAAACTTTCTTTTCTTCTTCTGTTTTTCCACGTCAACAATTTTTACTTTTTTCCCCGTATTCACAATTTGTATGGCGGTATTTCCCACCACGTAATCCATCGTAACTTTCACAATATCCTCCGTTTTTCTAAACAATTAACCCAAAGTATCCCATTATTTCTTTTGTTTTGGCTCCTCCGTAGCCTCCACAATCAACATCGTAATTGCACCGGAACGGCTGGTATAATGCTCATCTGCGTACTGGTCAATTCTCTGAATCACTTTATCTTCTAACGTAATATTGACCCGTTTTTTCATCTATCAGCCCTCCAATCCTCATTCTATGTGTAATTTATACACATGATATAGTTACATTATACACACTTTTTACGTAGAGTTCAACTATTTTCTGTGGAATTTTCACAAAAAAAAGGAAGTTCAATCGAATCGAGACAGGATAACGCTTTGCGTTATAGTCTCTCTCGAATTGAACTTCCTTTTTTGCTTATATAATTAGCCAAGTCCTCGAACTTCGAGTCCACGGCGTGGCTCGAAGAAAAAAAAAGAGTGGCTCCTTTTTGGAGTCACTCTTTTTTATATGAAAGCGCGAGACGGGACTCGAACCCGCGGCCCCAACCTTGGCAAGGTTGTGCTCTACCAACTGAGCCACTCGCGCACTTCTTAAACACAAGTGCTATTATACTGAATAACTGCCTGCATGTCAAGAAGTTTTTTTCATTCCTTATCGTTATTTTTCTCAGTATCAAAATACCAATAAATACCATACCGCTCATCATTTAGTGTATTAAACGGAACAAACTGTAGTCCATTTTCAAATGTCGTATCAGCATCCGTTCCTTTCAGATGAAACGACAAGGTTTCGCTTTCCGTATCACGTACCAGATAGTGCTCTATATGACTGACAAACTCATTCACAGAGGTCTCTTTTTGAATCGTCAGCGTTTCATTGTCAAGCAGTTCTGTCGTTTTTGGTTCACCATACGCAATTGTGTCTTTCCTGCACTCATTTCCTACTACCTTATAAAGAGGTGCGGTAAGGTCAATTCCTGCCCATGTCGCCTCTCCCATCTTTTCTTTCCCAAGTTTTGCAGCCAGAACCGTCGGTCCGTACCGAAAAGCAAACACGGCATCCTGATCCAAAAGTCCAACAGACTCCACTGACATCGGATATTTTGCCATTATCACATCACCATCCTCCCAGTTACGCTCCAATAAAACATACTCGCTATTACCGGCTGCTGTCATTTTCTCCGCGCCATTTACATAAATCGTGGCTTCCCCATGCATCCAATCCGGGATCCGAAGCGCAATCGCCACATCCGATATTTCTTTGTCATGCAATGCATTTAACACAAAAGAAATCTCCTCTGATTTTGTCACATCCGACTTCTGTGTAAGCACAAGATTCTTTTCCTCCCAAGTCACTTTTGAAGCAACATATTGATTTACAAGCAGCGTATCATTGGCACGAAAATAAATACTGTCGCCCAGTTTCGTGAAATTCTCCATGCCACTTCCGGTACAGCACCAGAACATATTCTTTTCCGGCTCCTCCTCACCAAACGTTTTGTAATACCCGGTTGCCATCGGCGTAAAATAAGATGCTGCTCCACTCTCCGTTTTTACCGCTCCCATAATCGCATTCCGCAAAGTTGTCTCATAATAATCGGCATACTCCTTTTTCCTTGTTGCCTTAAATAACTCTTTTGCAAGTTTTAACATATTGTGCGCACAACAGCTCTCACAATTTGTCTGCGTACGAATCTCATCCAGATGATAATCTTTCCGAAAATGCTCCATCACACTGATGCCGCCGGTAATAAAAGAATGTCGTTTCACAACCATTTCAAAAAACTTCTCAGCATCTGCAAGATATGCTTCATCTTCCTGTTTTGCCTCCCCCAGCTGTTTTAACACATTATACCGCTTAATCGCACCGATAAACTTAGGAATCTGGGTATTCGCGTGCTTTCCATCCAGGCAGTTTTTTTCACCTTTCGCAGCCATCAAAAAAAGTGCTTTCTCATCAAATTTCTGCGCCGCCTCCAAATGGTGCTTATTATGACTGTAGGAATACAGTTCATACAAACAATCATTCATGCCGCCATATTCCGTCTCCAATACCTTTTGATTTGTTTTTAAATCCCATTTACTCACACGCGCATAAATCCAGTCACCCAATTTTTCCGCAACCAAAAGAGCTGTTTCATTTCCCGTATATTTATAAGTATCTACAAGGCCGGCAAGAACCTTATGCATATTATACCATGGAACCCACGTCTCGCCCTTTTTCTTTCCCTCCAAAATATCAAACTGCTTCTCAACATCCTCTTTATCTTCCACTTTTGCCCCAAAAAGGAACCCGGTGCCAAGTTTCTTCTGACATTCTTCCAAACCGGCAATTAACGTCTGAGATTTTTCTTTCAGTTCTTTATCACCAGTCACCTTCACCGCCTGTGCAAGAGCCGTAAGATAATGGCCGACACAATGACCACCAAGCAAACTATCTTCCCATCCGCCATACGGTCTGACACCCTTTGTATCAATCCCTGCTGTCGTTCGAAATCCAGCCAGTAGGCGCGCAGTATCCATTTTTTTCAAGAAAGCTATATCCGACTTCTGAGCAGACAAATAATAATTGTCTAAAATCTGTACTTTGTCTAACTCAAATGGTTCAGTCCAGCCCATCTCATTCTCCGTCAAAACACAAATTGAAATATCCTGATTCATAAAAAATCCTCCCTTTGTTTTTGTATCCTTACTATTACATAAAAATGACAATAAGTAAATAAAAAAAGGGGTAGGTTTTGTTTGAAAAAGTAAGATAATTATCTTATACTATATATTAACAACATATTAATCGCAAAACCAAGCAGGGAGAACATTAAAAAATGAAAGATATTAGAATATCAACGGCAGCGCAGGTACACTATAAATTCAATGGATTCTTTGAGGCAGGTTCGCCGGATTGGATTCATATGTCACGTGAACTAATGGAAAATGAATTAATCATAGTAACAAACGGAACACTTTCCATTGCAGACCAAACAGACCGGTATGTCGTAAATGAAAATGAATACTTAATTATGGAGCCTGGACAGCAATTTGGTTTTGCCCCATCCCTCTGCACTTTCTACTGGCTTCATTTTGACTGCTTATTTTTCGGATTTAAAGACGAACCGGTTATTTTTCTTCCTAAGCAGGGGCAAATATCCTCCCCAAACCGCATCCATAATGCCTTTTTGGAACTTAATAATGCGAATTTTGTTTACCATGATGAACAAACGAATAATATGTATACCCTGCAGATTTTATTGGAATTGTATAATCAGTCGCAGAAGAAAACACTGCTTAGTCATTCCTACCGTGATTATTTATTGCAGAATGTCAAAAACTATGTCAAATGGAATCAGGCATACCACATCACCGTATCAGATATTGCAAAGCATTTTGGTTATCATCCAAAATATCTTTCTGCCCGCTTCCACAAAGAGACCGGCATGACTTTAAAACAATATCTCATCCAGGAAACAATGGAGTATGCCAAAACCGAATTAACACATACAAACCGCAGTATTTTATCCATTGCGCTCAGTCTCGGCTTTTGTGATGGTCAGGCATTTTCCTGCGCCTTTAAAAAGCAAGCCGGAATAACCCCAACACAATTTCGAAACAGCCACCACCCCATCACACGGAATAGTAACTAATCAAATTTTTTTAATTCTTCATACAGCCTGTGAACGGGAAGACCAACCACATTGAAGTAGTCCCCCTTAATCCCTTCAATAAACTTGCCAAACAAGCCTTGAATGCCATATGCTCCGGCTTTATCATATGGTTCATCGGTCGAAATATAAGCCTCAATCTCATTTTCTGTCATCGGCGCTACATTCACCTTCGTTCCCTCAGCAAATGATGACGCAGATACCATATCACCTGATTTTGCGATCACCGTAACACCGGTATACACCATATGACTTTTTCCCTGTAATTTATAAATCATTTCTCTCGCTTCTTCTGTATCTGCCGGTTTTCCAAGAATTTTTCCATCAATCGAAACAACCGTATCCGCACCAATAATGATTCCTTCTTCTACCTGCTCGGCAACTGCCATCGCTTTTTGATATGACAATTCTTTCGTCACTTCTGCCGGCTCATTTTTTGTGATTACTTCTTTAGTGTCCGATACAAGCACCTCAAAAGGAACCTCCAACATCTGAAGCAATTCTTTCCGTCTCGGAGAGCCGGATGCCAAAATCATTCGTTTCATTTTTCTTCCTTTCTACTAAATCATGACCACCAGCTCAGCTGGTGGTTTCCTCTCTACTAAATCATGACCACCAGCTCAGCTGGTGGTTTCCTCTGCGGCTATAAGCC
>OLWA01003214.1_pt1 | contig 12842 bp, 11 predicted proteins | sample 1673251 | NCBI WGS metagenome assembly OLWA01 (sample SAMEA3178937, study PRJEB25190) | human gut metagenome | biome: human gut; feature: human-associated habitat; material: faeces | place: Austria | collected 2013
CATTTGTCTAATGAATTTTGGGTTGCTTCTTCTATATCCTGTTGAGGAATCTTTTCCCACAGACCGCCCAAATAATGACCGCGGCTGACCAACTCGCACTCTCTGGTCATATTATTTTGAATGACAAAAGGCCAGCCCAGTAGTTGAGAACCACCGTCGGCGCCTTCATGGCCAAGCAGCACTTTTTCTTTGGCCAATCCATCATAATCCAGCTCTATCTCTCTTTTGCCGCCCCGTTGCTGCGTACCATCCGCTTCAAGATTACCATATTGCAATTCAAAATCCTGCCAATCGGGCAGAGATAGAGCTGCTCTGGCTTCAATTTTCAGGCAGGGAAACCGATAGTCCTCCGGCAAATCGGTAGGATAGGCCGCCGCATTCAAGTTATCCACCTGCGCAAACCAATACACCCGCGTACAGCCAACATCGGCAGGATCGTACCCCCAACGGCTGGAATCTATTTCATAAAAGAACGATAACAGACCTGTTTTCGGCAATAATTCCTCTGTATCCAAAGCTGCCAGCTCCGCACAGTTGAACTGGGCTAAAAAAGCCAGCGGCCGGGGCTTTACCTGGTCATCATCACAGAGGAAATCGTGTCCTATTTGGCCTCGGGCATCATCAAAGGAATCGGTCTCAAATACCGGCCAGATGAAATCCTCCGGCACATCCGGCGTGCCGCCAAAACGACTGCTGCCAAGCTGCTGTTCTGTCGGCGTTTCTATGGTTAAACGAATACAATTGCGTTTCATGCTTTCTAATAATTCTCGTAACTCCATACTCGTTTCGCTCCCTTCTTTTGTGATTTGCTGTCTGATAAAGCGCTTCTCTCAGAAAAGGCTCCGCTACACCTGCCGTTTCTGCTCTGGATGATACAGAATGCGAATATAGTCACTGTCTCGTGTATCCATATCGCCCAAATACATTCGCATATGCTCCGGCACCGCTTCATAGGCTTTGCGCAGGTTTTCTCTGGCCCAATCGCCAGGCTCTGTTAAATATGCATGATAGGCTGCAATGCAGCGATCCAGCATATCCTCCTCTCCAGCAGCCTGCGCCAGCATGGTGTGAAATTCTCCTTGTTTTTCCCGCACAGACAGAGGCTTGCCCCCCGTCGGCCCCAACAAAAGTTCACCCAAACCGTCCAGGATCACCCAGGCGCCATGCTCTTCCGGCGACGTGCAAAGCGTGCCGTCAGCAAAAAAAGCATCAATTTCTTCTGCTGTAAAAAATTTCTCTCCGGCCGCATCAATGCGGGCAGTTTTGTCGGCATAGGCTGTCAGTGTGGTCAAATATAAGCCGTTGTGCTGCCGATAAAAAATATAATAGCTGCGGCCGTCCAACAAATCATAACCAATCTCAGCGTCAACCTTACAGTACGTCGGGCTGGCGCTCCAACGCACGCGGGCTTTTTCCCATTTCTGTATCTCCCGCTGCGTAGTTCGATACAGATTGGCCATCTCTGGATTTAGCCTGCGCACCACATCTTGCACATGTTGATAAAAGTTCTGCGTATCATAGATCCATCGGGCATCCAAAACCGGAAAACTGCCCAGATGAGTCACAGAAAGCCGTTCTCCTATGGGAATCTTCGGCACCACCCAGCCTTTTCGTAAATCCTGCTGAAACTGCTGCAAATCGCTCTTATGCCAGCAGCTCACCGTACCGTCCTCATAAACCGCCATATCAATTAAAAAATAACTGCCATTATGAATAATCGCAGGAATCGTGACACCCTCCACCAGCTGCCTGCGGTAAACCTTGCTCATCCGCTCATTCCTCCTTCACCGCCAACGATATCGCATTGCGCTCGCTGCAATCTTTCCATGCCAACTCACAAAAGGTTACTTTCATTATAGCATGACCGTTATGCCACAGGAAGAAAAATATCTGCGGCAGACCCCTGAACATACAAAAAACGCCGGCGCAGCAGCGCCAGCGTTTCAAATACATGAATTATAGCTTCTCAGATTGTTTCGGCAAGGACACATTCAAAATCACAATGCCTGCCAGAATTAAAACAATGCCGCTGCATTTGCCCGCTGTCATCACGTCGCCAAACACAGCCACACCAATAATGGTAGCCACCACAGGCTCCACAGTGGCCATCACAGAAGCATGACTGGCTGCCACGCCGGTAAGCCCCCGAGTATACAGCAAATAGGGAAACATGCAGGCCAAAATCCCCAGCCCCGCGCCATAAAGCGGCAGGGCAAAGAGCGGATTCAGTCCGTAACTGGCGGCGGCTATGGCTCCCAGCACATAGCCGCGGGTACGTTCGCTGAGCATCTCAGAACTTCACCTCGGGAGCCTTTTCGCTCCCCTCCGCAGCCTCGAAATAGGGCTTGCGTTCGAATCCGAACAGGCCGGCGACGAGGTTCGTCGGGAAACGGCGCACCGTCCGGTTGAAGCTCTCGGCCGCGCGGTTGAAGTCCTGACGCGACACCGTGATGCGGTTTTCCGTTCCTTCGAGCTGTGCCTGCAGTTCGAGGAAATTCTGGTTGGCCTTCAGGTCGGGATAGTTCTCCGCCACGGCGATCAGCCGCCCCAGTGCCGAGCGTACGCCGGCCTGAGCCTGCTGGAATTCGGCCAGCCGTTCGGGCGTCAGATCATCGGCCGAAAGATTGATCGACGTAGCCCGCGTCCGTGCCTCGGTCACCTCGGAGAGGGTCTGCTGCTCGTGGGCGGCATAGCCCTTGACCGTGTTGACCAGATTCGGGATCAGGTCCGCACGCCGCTGATACTGCGTCTCGACGTTCGACCAGGCGCTCCGGACCCGTTCGTCCCTGCTTACCAGGCTGTTGTAGGAGACATAAAAGAAGATGGCCACTACGGCGATCACGCCGATCCAGATCCATTTTTTCATCGTTCCGATCTTTTAATATAATATTGTATCTTTTCTCTTTTTGCACGTTCACGTTTGCGTCTTGGGTCCGCCGGGTCCGCCGCCCGACGAGCCGCAGTCACCAGTTGGAGCCGGCACCGCCGCCGCCGAACGAACCGCCGCCGAACGAACCGCCCGACGAGCCGCCGAATCCGCCGCCGAATCCGCCCAATCCCCCACCGATGATCATGCCGCCGCCCGGACCGCCGAAATGGTCGTCACGATAGCTGCGGAAGCGTCTCCGGAAGCGTTTGCCGCAATGCGAACAGACGAATTCGCACTCCTCGACCCGGTATTCGGGCGTGACGTTCAACACCTCGCGCGAGACCTCCCTGAGGGTCCGCTTGCCGCAATGGGGACAGCGGTGCGGAGCCCGCCGGTTGATCAGCCACAGCAGCAGCGGAACCGCCACGAAGACCCCGCCGATCAGCGCAAGAATCGCCCGTGCCGGCAGATTGCCGTCCGACGTCCCGCTCCAGTCGGGCTCACCGCCCTCCAACAGCCGGGCCGCAGCTTCGACCCCGGCAACCATGCCCGCGCTGTAATCCCCCTCGCGGAAACGGGGAAGCATGAACTGCACCTGGATCCGTTTGCACAAGGCGTCGGGCAGCACCCCTTCGATGCCGGGTCCCGTCACGAAGCGGATCTCGCGCAGATCCCGGACCAGCAGAATGCCCAGTCCGTTGTTGCTGCGCGACGACCCCACGCCCCACGACCGGAACAGGTCGATGGCAAACGAAAAGGCGTCGCCCCCCGCGATGTCGTCCACGGCCACGACCGCCACCTCGGCCACTCCGCGGCTGCGCAACGCCCCGCAGATCGAGTCGATGCGTACGACCGCTTCGCGCGAAAGGATGCCGTCGGGATTCGACACGTAGCGCCGCGCATCGAGACGCTGCACGTTCGGAATCTCTTCCGGACGGTAGCTCCGGGCCGTCGCCGCGCCCCAGGTCGCCGCAAGCAGCAGCCACACCAGTATGATTCGACGGATCGTTTTTTTCATGACGCAAAGATAGCGAAATATTCGCCCCGTGCAATTCCGGATCGGGATCGGAAGTGTCCCCGATGTAAAAAAATCGACGACCCGCCTTCAGGCAGGTCGCCGACCGTTTCGGAAAGGGTCCGTACCGTCTCCGCCCGTTCAGAAGCGGAAGCTCACATACAGACGCAGCGACGAGGTCTTGAGCTTGCGCTCGGCCACCGACAGCTGGCCGAACAGATCGCCCACGATGTCGTCCATCGACGGATCATCCGTCTCTTCGAACGAATCCTCGTCGAAATTCGACTCGTCGAACGACAGTCCCTTGTACGTAGCCGATCCCCAGCGCCATTCGGCACCGACCGAAATCATCTTCCACGCTACGGCAAAGCCCGCATTCCACATCGTCACGTAGTGGTGGTGGAGCGTTTCGTTCATGTACAGCATCGAATAGGAGGGCGTCACGCGGAAATAGCCGCTCACCTTCAGATGATGGACCGGATTGATCGTAAACGACGGACCGAACTGCATGCCGTATTCCAGCTGATGCATGGCCTCCGACGAAACCGTCGCATTCTCCTCATCGATCACCTGTGTCGTCGACTTGGCATAGTTGATATCCATCCACGTCCAGTCCAGGCCGAACTTCATCATCCCGGCAATGGGCTTCTTGTGCAGGTAATAGGTCTTGCCGTTGCTCAACGAAACGCCGAAATCGCTCTTGATCTCGCCGCCGAAGGTCTTGTCCGTGAGCGTCTGCTGGACGTAGCCGATGTTGAAATACTTGGCCCGGTCCTTCCAGATCTTGCGGTAAAGATCCTCCTTGGCGTAGTTGTCCACCTCGGCCGTCAGCTGATTGACAACCTGCTGCAGCGAATCCTGCTGCCGGTTGGCCGCATCGTCCTGCGCCTGAGCCCGGAAGCCCGTCGCAGTCAGGAACAGAACCATCAGAATGTAGATTTTCTTCATGTCTTATGCTTTTTTAGGGTTTGGTTGCTCTTGTTTTCCCGTTTTTTCAGGCCTATTTTGACAAAGTTAAAACGTTTTTCCGCGTCAGAAAAGATCGATACCGACTCGATGCTGTTCAACGCGTCAGAATCCGGTAGCTCCACGGAGCCATCTCCTCCTCGACTCGTCCCCGGAACTCGTAGGCACATCCCGTCATGGCATCGGTGTACATGCCCGCATAGATGCCCGTATAGTAGTCGGCATGGATCGCATAGGGCGAGAGATTCATCACGGCGATCACCCGGTTTCCCGCCACCTCGCGCACCAGGATCATCAGACAGTCCTCGGCGTTGTTGCGGATCTCGAGCAGCTGTCCGCCGCGGCCTCCCGACGCCAGGGCCGGATTGGCATGCCGCAACGCCGTCAGCCGCCGCAGAAAGAGCGTATGTCCGTTCACATGGTAGCGCTCCGCCGGGATCGGGTCCCGGTCGAAGAACGAAAACGAATGGTCGTAACCGATCTCCTGTCCCGTATAGATCAGCGGCAGGCCGCGCGGCACCACAAAGGTGAAGAGGGTCATGATCTCACGTGCCGCCCCCAAGCGTTTGAACTCCGTGCCGTTCCAGCTGTTCTCGTCGTGATTCGACGTGAAGGCCAGCCGCATGGCCCACTCCGGATAACGCTCCCGGTCGGCATAGAGGTAGTCTCGCAGCGAGGTGACCCGTACGCGCTGCGCCGCCACATCATTCATCAGGTGGTGCATCTCCCACGCATAGCAGGCATCAAAGGCCTCCTGTTCGAAAAGATTCGTCTCCTCGGCCTCGGCCAGCAGGAACAGGTCCGGCTTCACGGCCCGCAGACGCCGCGCCGTCTGGTTCCAGAACTCCACGGGGACCAGCATCGCCATGTCGCACCGGAATCCGTCGACGGCATGTTCACGGATCCAGAACTCCATGGCTTCGGCCTGTCCCAGCCAGACGTCATGCTCCGCATAGTTGAGTTTTGCCGTGTCGGTCCAGTCGCACGGAACGGCCGGAATCCCTGCCGCATCCCGCTCGTACCACGATGCCGGCCGTTCGTCGATCCAGCGTGCATCGCGCGACGTGTGGTTGGCAACCCAGTCGAGCAACACCTTCATCCCCAACCGGTGGGCCTCGGCGACCAGAGCGTCGAAATCGGCCATCGACCCCAACTCGGGATTCACGGCGCAATAGTCCCGGATCGAATAGTAGGATCCCAACGAGCCCTTTCGGGCCTTCTGTCCGATCGGGTAGATCGGCATCAGCCACACCGCATCGATTCCCAGCTCCTTCAAAAACGGAAGTTTCGAGGCGGCGGCCCGCAACGTCCCCTCCGGCGTCAACTGACGCACATTCATCTCATAGATCACGGCCTGATAGCTCCATTCGGGATGCAACATTGTCTCTTCTGTTTTATGTTATTAGTCTGATTTTCCAACATCTGCAAAAAGATTTCCGGATCGCGCGCCATCCGTCCGGAACCGAATCTCCGATCCGCAATTCGGATGCCCCGCCGCCCGACGAAACCGTTTTTGCCATCATCGAGCCGGTTCCCGGCATGCCGCCGGATTCCTCCGATCCTTTTTCGGACACCAAATATACGATTTTTTCCAGAATTTCGATCCGAACCACTTACATACTTATAAAATAGCCCGCTCAAAAAATCCGATATATTGGAAATTTCATTATCTTTGCGCACAATCACACCAACAGCCTATTGTATGGACAAACTCTTCCGCCTCGCCGGAATCGCGATTGTAGGATTCCTGCTCGCTTCGTGTGCCGCCCAGAAACGGGTCTGGTATCTGCAGGATGCCCAACCCGCCACTCCGGAACAAATCGTTCAGAACGGCCAGATCCGCATCAAGCCCCTCGACCATCTGATCATCGTCGTGAACAGCAAGGACCCCGAACTGGCCGTACCGTTCAACTCCCTCTCCGGAACCCCGACAACGAGTTCCACGACCCAGTCGCTGCAGGTCAGAACCGTGGATGAGAAGGGCGTGGTCGTCATGCCCATCATCGGCCCCGTCGAGTGTGCAGGACTTACCCGCAGCGAACTGGCCCGCCGGATCGCCGACAAGATCGTCGAAGGCGGATACATCAACGACCCCACGGTCAACGTCCAGTTCTCGGACATGAAGATCTCGGTCATCGGCGAAGTGGCCCATCCCGGCACCTTCGACATCGACCGCGACCGCATCACGATCTTCGATGCCCTGGCCATGGCCGGCGACATGACCGTCTACGGCGTCCGCAGCGAGGTCATCGTCGCCCGCGAAACCAACGGACAACGCACCATCGAGGTCCTCGACCTCACCTCCAAGGACCTGTTCAACTCCCCGGCCTTCTACCTCCAGCAGAACGACGTCGTGTATGTCAAGCCCAACAAGTACAAGGCACAGTCGGGTGAAATCAGCCAGAACCGGAGCTTCTACCTCTCGCTCATCAGTACGGCCGTATCCGTAGCCACGCTTATCGTAACCCTCACCAGCATCAAATAATCCCGAATCATGACCGATCAGCAGTCCAACATACAACCGCAGGCCGCCAACGAAGACCTGGCCGGTACCATCAACCTGCATGACATCATCCGCATGATCATCATGAACTGGTACTGGTTCGTGCTCTCGGTGCTCGTCTGCCTCGGAGCAGCCTACTATTACCTGGCCAAAACCCCCAAGATCTACAGCCGCACGGCCACCATTCTCGTCAAGGATACCCGCAAGGGCGGCGATCTCGAACTCACCGCCTTCAGCGACCTGGCCGGATTCCAGACCCAGCGCAGCGTCGACAACGAAGTCTTCATTCTCCAGTCGCGCCGCCTGATGTCGGAGGTCGTGCGCCGGCTCGATCTGACGGAAAACTACACCGTCCGCGAACGGTTGCGCGACAAGGACCTCTACGGACAGTCGCCGATCGACGTGATCTTCATCAACGACAACGAAAACCAGTCGCTCGCGATGACCGTCACCCCCGTCAACGACAACGAGGTGCGGATCTCCCAGTTCGACGACAGCTTCGTCTCCAAACAGGAGAGCCGCAGTGTCATCACGGCCCAGTACGGCGATACGATTCCAACGCCCGTAGGCGAAATCGCCGTACAGAAGACCCTCTACATGAATCCCTCGTATCAGGAGGTTCCGATCCGCGTGAGCAAAAGTTCGCTCAAGGCCACGACCGACGCCTATCGCAATGCCGTCAAGTGCGACGTGGCCAACAAGCAGGCCTCGGTCGTCACCCTGTCGATGAACAACTCCGTAGCCAAACGCGCCGAAGATGTCCTCAATACGCTGATCGACGCCTACGAAAAGGATGCCATCAACGACAAACGCCGCGTCTCGGTGACCACCGCCGAGTTCGTCAAGGCCCGTCTCGAAGTCATCGGCCGCGAACTGAGCGACGTCGACAAGAACATCGAGGACCTCAAGAAGGACAACCAGATGGTCGACATCACCTCGGAAGCAACCCGCAGCGTGACCGAAAGTTCGCAGTACAAGGCCGAAGGCCTCTCGCTCGACAACCAGATCAACGTCGCCGAGTTTATCCGCAACTACCTGAACGACCCCTCGAAGGCCGGTGAGCTGATTCCGGCCATGGCCTCCGTGACCAATGCGGCCGTCGCCGCCCAGATCGAAGAGTACAACACCTCGATCCTCCAGCGCGAAAAGCTCCTCGAAAACAGTTCGGAAAACAGCCCCGTCATCCGCGACCTGGACAATCTGCTGGCCGCCGTACGGCGCTCGATCATCGCATCGCTCGATTCGCACATCTCGACCCTCGAGATCCAGCGTGACGCCATGCGCCGCGAAGAGGAGATCGCCAACCGCAAGATCTCGACCATGCCCTCGCAGGAGAAGGTCATCCTCGGAATCACCCGCCAGCAGAAGATCAAGGAGGAGCTGTTCCTCTATCTGCTTAACAAACAGGAGGAGACCCAGCTCAACTATGCCGTCGCCGAAAGCAACTCCCGCACGATCGACCTCGCCTACGGAAGTGCAATTCCCGTCTCGCCACGCCCGATGATGATCCTCGGTGTGGCCGTCATCGTGGGCCTTGCCATCCCCTTCGGACTGCTCTTCCTGATCGGCATGCTCGACACGACCATCCGCGGCCGCAAAGACATCGAAGACAATCTGAGCGCACCGTTCCTGGGCGACATCCCCTATCACGAAAGTGAAGTCCAGGATGGAGTCGTCGTCCGCGAAACCGGCCGCGATGCCCTTTCGGAAGCATTCCGGATCCTGCGCTCGAACATGACATTCATGAGCGTTTCGGCCGGCAACGAGATGAGAACCATTCTCTTCACCTCGTCGAACCCCCACGCCGGAAAGACGTTTATCGCCATGAATCTCGCCATGACGCTCGCCATGGCCGGCAAACGCGTCGTACTGATCGATCTCGACCTGCGCCGCCACGCCCTCTCCACGCTCATGGGACACGGCAAGACCCGCAAGGGAATCACCAGCTACCTGGCCGGAACCATCACCGACCTCGATTCGCTGATCAACAAAACCCAATACCACGAGAATCTCGATGTGATCTACGCCGGAATCCAGCCGCCCAACCCCTCCGAAATGCTGCTTTCCGACAAGCTCGACAAACTCATCGCCGACCTGCGCAAACAGTATGACTACGTCTTCCTCGACAGCACGCCGGCCATGTCGGTAGCCGATGCCGTAATCACGGACCGTCTGTCGGATCTCTGCATCTACATCGTTCGCGAAGGGGTTCTCGACCGCCGTCAGCTGCCCGATATCGAACGGCTCTACCGCGAGAAGAAACTCCACAACATGTGCATCGTCCTCAACGGCGCCCGAACGCGTCGCCACGGATATGGGTACGGATATGGATACGGTTACGGCTATGGCTACGGTTATGGCTACGGTGACGAATATCACGACGAAAGCTACCGCAAACGTATCAAGGACTTCCTGCTGTCGCTGTTGAATCGCAAGCATAAACATTGAAAACCATGGCCATTCACAATGCCATCATCGCCATCGATTTCGATGGAACCGTCGTCACGCACGCCTACCCCGAGATCGGGGAGGATGCCGGGGCGGTACCGGTACTCAGGGAGCTGGTCAACAACGGCTGCCGGCTGATTCTCTATTCGATGCGTCACGGCAAGTTGCTGGACCGGGCCGTCGAATGGTTCCGAGCGAACGGAATCCCGCTCTATGCCGTGAACGAAAATCCCGAGCAGAAGCGGTGGACCTCCTCGCCGAAGGTGCATGCCGATCTCTACATCGACGACAGCAATCTGGGCTGCCCGCTGCGTTTCATCGACGGCGAAAAGCGTCCCGTGGCCGATTGGGTTCGCATCCGCGAGCAGTTGGTCCGCGAAGGCTTCCTCGACTGACCGGGGCCGAACGGGGGGGGGCAGACAACGGTGACAGACAACAAGGACAAACACCGCAAGCCCCATTCAAGAGGACAATCTGAATTTTCACAGGAGATCCGTCAAGAGCCTGGCAGCAAGAAACGGACAACCCGGAACCGACAACACGCCCCCTCAAGAGACAGTCCTGCGAGAAACCTCAACAAAGTTCATACAAAAACGGAGGAGAAACCCAATCGGGTTTCTCCTCCGTTTTTTGATTCTGATCAATCGATCGGGGAACTGCCTTGCCGGACAGACTATTTCCACAGATTGCGCGGATACTTGCCCTCGGCAATCATCTTCTCGATCGAAGCCATCAGTGCCGGTTTGTCCTCCTTGTAGGTTACACCGTGCCACTGAGCCGCCGAACGCAGCACGCGCAGCGTCGCCGTGCCGTCGCCAATCAGTTTGTTGACCATCGTCGGGATGTAGAACTCGGCCTTGATGTTGTCGCGGTTGGCGGCGTACCACGTCTTGAAGTACTCCTTCGAATAGGCGAAGAAATCGGGCGTGAAGCCGAACAGGTTCATCGATACGGGCGTATCCTCGGCCAGGGGCTCGTCGGCACCACCGTCATGGAAGACGATCTGACCGTCGGGCATGCGCTCGATCTGCGTCCGCTCGACCATCGACGAGAGATTGCCCTCCTTGTCCACCCCGCAAACACCGCGTGATACGGTGCCGTTCTCCGAAAGGGTCTTGTTCAGATCGTAGGCCACCATGCAGTAACGGTTCTTCGAGTCGCCCAGCTGCGAGAGGTATTCACCGATGGTCTTGTAGGCCTCGGCTCCGTAGAAGTCGTCGGCATTGATCACGGCAAAGGGCTCGTGGATGGCATCGGCGGCCATCATCACGGCGTGGTTCGTACCCCACGGCTTGACGCGGCCTTCGGGAACGGTCAGCCCTTCGGGGAGGTAGTCCAGCTCCTGAAACACGAACTCGACGGCAATGCGACCGCCGAAACGCTCGGGCGAGAAGACCTCCTGGAACTCCTTGGCAAAGGAGTGGCGGATGACGAAGACAACCTTGCCGAAACCGGCCCGGATGGCGTCATAGATCGAATAGTCGATGATGGCCTCGTTGTTGGGGCCGACGCCGTCCATCTGCTTGAGCGACCCGTAGCGGGAACCCATGCCCGCTGCGAGTACCAGTAAAGTGGGTTTTACCATAATTTTATCGTTGTTTTGACGTTTGGTTTCCAAGCATACAAAGGTAACGAATTCAGAGCGAAACGCCAAGGATTTTCCGCGCTTTCGAAGCCGCCGTCCGAAAGCCGCCGTCCGAACCCGAAATAAATTTGGCAGTCCGGAGCGCATATGTTATCTTTGCATGGATAAACCGGGACGGAGAACTCCGTTCCCGAATCCGGTGTCGTGTGCGGTGCGCCGCTCACGACGCGAACCCGATCGTCAAACGCTTAACCGTCTTCGGTCATGAACTGGTTGAACAAAATAAAGGCCTGGTGGCGCGGCTTCTTCCGCAAACGGAGATTCAACATGCTCAACGCCACGGACCTCTCCGAGGAGTGGCACATGCACCTCTCACCGGCAAGCATCTTCGCCGGTCTGATCGCCTTCCTGCTCATGCTCTTCATCATCACGCTCTCGCTGGTGGCCTACACCCCCGTGCTGGAGTTCCTGCCGGGCTACCGCACCGAGGCCGACCGTTCGCGCGAAAGCCTCATCCAGAACATCATCCGCCTCGATTCAATGGAGCGCGTCATGAACGACATGATGACCTACAACGAAAACATCTCGCTGATCATGGAGGGCCGCACACCCGTCTCGCGGGTGCTGGCCTCGTCCGATTCGTCGCGCATCTCGAAGGTGCTGGTCATGCCCTCGCGCGAAGATTCGCTGCTGCGGGCCGAGATGGAGGGCAGCGGCCCCTATGCTCTCACGGGGCAGGGTAACAGCTCGAAGAGCAAGGTCCGCGAAGCCATCGAACTCGCCCCTCCGATCGAAGGCATCATCACCGTGCATTACGACCTGAAGGCCAACAGCTACGGCGTGAAGATCGCCTCGACGGCCGCAGCCCGTGTGGCCGCCGTCGACAACGGAACCGTCGTGCAGAGCCTCTGGACCCCCGAAACGGGCTACACGATCCTCATCCAGCACGCCGGAAACCTCCTCTCGATCTACCGCAACCTCTCGCAATCGCTCGTCACCACGGGACAGACCATCCGCACGGGCGAACAGATCGGCTACAGCGCCGAGGACGACAACGGCGAGGTGAAACTCTTCGAATTCGAACTCTGGAACAACGGCAAGCCCGTCGATCCCGAAAGATACATCGTCTTCTGACCCAACCCATGAAACAACGACTAGCCATTCTGGGCTCCACCGGCTCCATCGGCGTGCAGACGCTCGACATCGCACGCGAAAATCCCGACCGCTTCGAGGTGCGGGTCCTCACCGCCCACCGCAACTGGGAACAACTCGCCCGCCAGGCCCGGGAATTCGATGCCGATGCGGTGGTCATCGCCGACAAACAACTCTACGAACCGCTGCGCGACGCCCTGGCCGATACCGACACGAAGATCTATGCCGGCGAGGAGGCCGTGGCACAGGTCGCCGCCGGAGGCGATTCGGACGTGGTGGTGAACGCCCTGGTCGGATATGCCGG
>OLWA01003215.1_pt1 | contig 12841 bp, 11 predicted proteins | sample 1673251 | NCBI WGS metagenome assembly OLWA01 (sample SAMEA3178937, study PRJEB25190) | human gut metagenome | biome: human gut; feature: human-associated habitat; material: faeces | place: Austria | collected 2013
TCTTTGGCAGGTCTCTTACATGACCGCCGGATGCATCTACTTCATAATTGCTTCCCAAAAATTTTTTTATAGTCTTCACTTTTGCAGGTGACTCTACGATTACCAGATGATTCGCCATTGTAAACTCCTTATTCCTGTTCCTATATTTATGCGCCATATCCCCAATCATCAAATCCTCCCGGAAACTTTCACGGGAGTGTCCTATTAGACAGATATGCATCCGGAAACCGTGACAGTCCTTTAAAATAATCTTTTTGTATAATAAATTTATATAAATAAGAGGTAGATTATGATAAACTATAAAAAATCAAAAATTAGATTAACAAAAATTGGAAAAATAGTTTTTAGCGCTAGTTTTATTATATTAACAAGTATGATATTTATGGTATCCAAATTGTTTTATCATAAATATCACATTAAAGAGGAAAAATCGGATTATATAGTTGAAATTAATTTTCCTAAATTAAAAAATAAGAATTTAATATCTTATTCTAAAAACTATATAAATACTAAGAAAAAAGAATTTAAACAAAATATTAATAATTTAAATAATAGTGATATAGATAAATATCAATTTAGAGCTAATTATCAATTAAAAGATGATAATGAATTAATTGGACTACATTTAACTATTTATGAATATACAGGAGGTTCTCATCAAACTAGATATGATAAATCCTACTATTATTCTAAAAAAGAAAATAAAATAGTTTCATTAGTAGATTTTCTTGAAAATGAAGAAAGCCTAGAAAAGTTATCTAATCTTGCTTATTATTATATAATGAAATATAGTAAAACAAATAATCTTAATATAGATGAAGATATGCCTAAAGAGGGGTTGAAATCGGAAATATTTAATTTTGAAAATTTTGAATTTTTAGATGATGGATTATCTCTTATATTTCCACCATTACAAGTAGCATATCATGCAGCAGGAGAAATAAAAATTACTATACCATATTCTGATTTAAATGGAATAATTAAAAGTGAATATTTAAAATATAGTAATAAACAAGAAATTAACAATAATAATCGTAATATTGAAGAATTTAAAAATAAAAAATTAATCGCTTTTACATTTGATGATGGACCTAGTTATATAGGAACTAATAAATTATTAGATAATTTAGATAAATATAATGCAAGAGTAACATTCTTTGTATTAGGAAGTAGAGTAATTGAACATAAAACAACATTAAAAAGAGCACATGACATGGGAAATTTAATTGGAAGTCATACATATAATCATTTAAATTTATTAAATTTAGATAATTATTCTATAACAAATGAAATAAAAAATACTAATGAAGTAATTAAAGAAATAATAAAAGAAGAACCTGTTTTTTTAAGACCACCATATGGAAATATAAATCAAAATATAAAGAATATTTCTAATATGTATACAATTTTATGGAATCTAGACACTGAAGATTGGAAATATAAAAATGCTGAAAAAATTTCTAATTATATTGTAGATAATGCTAAAGATGGATCTATTGTACTACTACATGATCTTTATGAAACATCAGTTGATGGAGCTTTACTTGCTATGGAAAAACTAGAAAAAGAAGGATATGCTTTTGTAACAATTGATGAACTTGCTAAATTAAAAAATATAGAATTAAAAAAAGAAAAAAGTTATTATCAAATTAATAATTAATAATATTTAAAAGGAGATACATGAATAGATGTAATTGGTGTAATTTAAAAAATCCTTTATATATAAAATATCATGATGAAGAATGGGGCATTCTTAACCAAAATGATAACTATCTTTATGAAATGTTAATTCTTGAATCATTTCAAGCAGGCTTATCATGGGAATGTGTATTAAACAAAAGAGAAGCCTTTAGAAAAGCCTATGATAACTTTGATATAAATAAAGTATGCAATTATGACGATAACAAAATTGAAGAATTAATTAAAAATAAGGATATTATTAGAAATAAACTAAAGATACAAGCAAGCATTAATAATAGCAAAATATTTAAACAAATAATTAAGGAATATGGCACATTCTATAATTACTTATTAACGTTTACAAAAGGTAATATTTACTATAACAGTGTGGATACTAAATCTAAATTATCAGATGATATTTCTAAAGATTTAATCAAAAGAGGAATGAAATTTGTTGGTACAACTATAATATATTCTTATCTTCAAGCAGTTGGCATAATTAACTCTCATCAAGAAAATTGTTTTTTATCTCAAAATAAAACTTCACACTAACTACTAATGTGAAGTTATTTTTTCGTTATTATCATCTAAACTAAAATCTTTGTTATTTTCTTCTTCATAATAATCTTCTAACGTTAAATTATTTTCTTTTAAATATAAAGCAAGATCATTTCCGACATATCTTAAATGCCAAGGCTCATAATTATAACCAGTTATTTTCTCCTTATCAAAAGGATATCTCAATATAAATCCAAATTTATAGCAATTCCCTTTAATAAAATTACAAATATCTTTTTCTTTTATAAAATCATCATTTATTAAGTAATCTCCATTTTTAAAAATTGCTAAATCAACGGCTAAACCAGTTTGATGTTCAGAATAACCAGGTTTAGCCACATATTTATTAACATAGACTAGATCATTTTCTTTTAAAGCTTCTTCATATATGATTTTTTGCTTATCATAACTTCTATAAGCACTTTCAATTTCTAATTCAATATTATTTTCCTTAGCGTAGTTAATAAATTCTAATATTTTTTCTAAAGTTTTTTCTTCTAGCATTACCTCGCCAGTATATTTTGAATTATATTTAGCAAAATTACATCTATATTCTTTACTTAATTCATTTTCTTTATTAATAAGAATATCATATTTATATTTATCATATTCCTTGTTCATTATCTCTAAAGTATTTAAAACAGCCTTTGTATTAATATCAATTGTATGAGAAAAATGTTTTTTTAGTCTAGAAAAACCTCCCTTAACATTTTCATCAATATAATCGCTTAAATCTAAATCAATAAATTGAGACAAAGGATTACTTCTTACCCTTGAAAGTTCAACAACCAAACTTCCTGGAATAAGAGTTCTAACTTTTGAACAAAAAGTAGTATAAGTAGTTGGTTTAATTAACCTGTACTCTGTATTCTTTCCATAACATTTAGCAACATTTCTATTATACATAATCTCTCTAATACCATATTTTTCATTCCAATGATTTATATCATTCATTTTATCTAAATAATAGACAATACCACCACAAGCATGAAAGATAAATGAACCAATAACATCATAATTTTCTTTTAAATATTTATAATAATTAATTAATGCTGTATTTTCTGGCTCTTCTACAAATCTATCTCTAAATCTTGAAGGGCATCCTAAAGGTCCTTGTTTAAACAAATCTATATTACATAATCTACTATTAGGATTATTACTACCATTTTCTAGAAATCTTTTTAAATATTCGCCACATTCAATATTAGCATTTAAATCAACTCCATTTGCATTACTACTCCAAGTAGATAATACTCCATAGCATAAATTATTTTTATCAAATATCTCTTTTACACTTTCTTTAATTTTTGAATATTTATCAGGTATACATCTATAATCTATATGTTTAAACATCATTAGAGATAACATATCTTCTTTTTCGCCAAAGTTATTAACACTAATATCATCAAAGATACTATTTAAATAATATTCTAAACAAGTTAATTGTTCTGTTAAATAATTACTTTCCTTTGGAATCAATGCTCTAATGGCACTAGTAACAATTATGGTTCCTTCTGGATTTTCAAAAGGAAAGAAGTGCACTGTATACTTATTTTCATCTATGTATATTTCTTTATCACATAATTTTTTCATAAACAAAAGAACAAATACATTGGTAATTAATTCACAAGCGTGTTTACCAGCACTTAAAATTACATGTTTATTCCCATGCCCATAACTATAATGCCTTATTGGTTCTCCATAGGTAGAATATCCAATGTTTTTTTCCTCTTTTATTACATTTTTATCTAAAGAATTTAAAAATTCAATCATTTCATCATAAGTCATAATCCTAAACATATAAAATCACCTTAACAATATCTTATCATAATTTAAATTAATTAAAAAATAAAAAAACAAGCAAATGCTTGTTAATATACAAAATGGCGCCCGATGTAGGACTCGAACCTACGACCTAACGGTTAACAGCCGTGCGCTCTACCGACTGAGCTAATCGGGCATTTCTTTCGACTACAAACAATACTATACTCTAAGTTATTATTAAATTCAAGTATTTTTTTAATAAAAATAAAATTTTTTTAAATTTATTGCTTTTACTTAAAAAAATGATATAATAATATTAGAATAAAAAAGGTAGGAGATATAAATATGAACATGGAACTATTCTCAAATGTAGATGAAGGAACAAATTTTTTAAATTATAAGGCTAAAAATCGAATTACAAATTTAGAAAATCTATGCAATCAAGACGAAAAAGACATTCTTGATTATATTAATAGTTGTTCAAATATATTTCAAAAATACAATAAAAACAATTTAATTGAAGAAATATATAATGTTGATTCAGAACTACAATCATTAAACAGTAATGATATTGACGAAAACAAAATAACTGAATTAAAAGGAAAAAGGGAAATTGCATCTTTCGAATTTAAACAATTTATTGAGGAATTACAATCATTATACGATAATGAAAATCTTGATTTATCAAAAAAAGCTTGTTATCTTTCTGATAGAGAAGATATAGAGTTTGCCTATAAAAAGATCATAAATCGTTCATTAGACATTCATGATAAAAAGAATATTATTGGATCTATTGAAGAATCGTATCCTGAAGCACGTGAATTCAATGTTGATGAATTTAAAAAAACATCTATTACATTTAAAATGATTAATGATTATATGAGTCCTTCAACAAACGATAGTTCATTTGAACCTACAATAGAAACAAATAATGAAAAATCATCTGCACCCGAATTTGATGAAGATTTATATGTGATAAAAATATCTGAAGCTCCTGAAAGTCTAAAAATAAAAGATAAAGAAGAAACTAAGAAAATAGAAGACAATAATCCAATTTCTGTTGAAAGTGATACAACCTTCTTTGGCGAAGATGATGCATTAACAGAATCTATATTAAATAATGATATACCTCAGTTTGAAGAAGTAGAAGAGGTTGAAACAACACCATTAGAAGATATTCCTTTAGATGTTGATTTAGTTCCTGTTACAGATAATGATGAAAAAGAACATAGTTCTAATAAAGATGAATCAAAAAATTTAAAAGAAGTTTCCGATTCAAGCGAAAACACAATTTCAGTAGAAGAAAATAACTCAGAAGAAAAAGCTAAGGAAAATTCAGAAGAAAAAGCTAAGGAAAATTCAGAAGAAAAAGGTACGGAAAATTCAGAAGAATCCGAGGTAATACCACCGGCAGAGGAACCACAAAAAGAAGATAGTTCTAATGAAATGACATATACAATGGATGAAAATGATACATTATCAAATATTGCTCTTGCCTTATTTGAAGATCAAACACTTGCTGATAAAGCTGTTAACAAAATAATTAAAAACAATAAAGAAGCAATTGATAAAAGATTAGCCGAAAAAAACATAACTGATGATAAAAATATAGCTACCGAAAAAGGAATATTAACTGGAATTACATTAAATTTATCAAAAGTATTTGAAGAAGTTGTTAAAAATAACAATTAATAAAAAGGGAGGATAAAAATGTATTTTACAAAAAATGAAATTATAGAATTAAATGATAATTCAAAATATTTAGTAATTGATTCAGCATATATAGATAATGAAGCTTATTATAAAGTTGAAAAAATTGCTGATGATAAACATACTAACGAGTTTACATTTATTTCAGCTAAAAATGACAATGGAAAGCTATATATAACCAAGAAAATTCCTCAAGAAATAACTTATAAATTAGAAGAAATATGCCAGTAGCATATTTTTTTATTTGTTTGTTAAACACTATCGAATTTGTATAAAATTTGACTAAAGTCCCCATTATATGATAGAATAGAACTCGTTCGTCTGAGGAGGGGAACAATAAAATGGATAAAAAATTATCTTCACTGAAGATACATAATATAATAGTTTGTGCTATTATACTTATAATATTTGTTATATTTGGAGTAATAAATACTAACGCTGAAGAAGTTAACAAAAAAGAAGAGGTGTTACCCTCGAACAGCATTAGAATTGGATATTCCTATCGAAAGTTAATTGAAGAAGAACAAAAACAAAAAGTTAATAAAGTTAATATTTTAGATGCTAAAAAAGAAGAAATTAAATTTTTTTCTAAAATATTTGATTATGATTATGAAGAAATTTTGGAAGATTTAACTAATATTAATCAAAATGAATTTAACGAATATAATATTGGATTGTTAACAGATAAAAATGGTAATTTACTTAAATATAATTCCTTTGAATATGGTTTAATAGAATACTTTTATAATTTAAATAATTCGAATAAAATAAAAAAAACTAAATATGTTCCATATACAGGAGACTCGAGTTATATAGAAAATTTAATAATATATTTTTCAACTATATATAATAATGTAGACACCAAATTACTTTTAAGTATTGGTGCTGCTGAAAGTGGTTATTATAAAGTAAAATATATGTTAAATTATAATAATATATATGGTGGAATGAGTTCTAAAGGATTAATTAAGTATAATAATATTGAATTAGGAACATTATCTTATGTAAGAATGATGTCCAAAAATTACTATGCAAAAGGACTTACTACAAAATATAGTATTGGAAAAGTTTACTGCCCAGTCATTAATAACGGAGTTAAAACTGCAAGTCCTCATTGGATAAATTTAATAGATAAAGCATTAAATAAGTATAATAGTTATGACACAAACATTGAATTAAAAAATATTTAGAGTAGATTGAAATTCTACTCTTTTTAATTTATAATCAATTTAGAAATTAGAGGTAAAAATGAGAAAAGATAAAATAAATTATTATTTAGATATTGCTGCATCAGTATCTGAAAGAAGTACTTGCTTACGTAGACACTACGGATGTGTTATCGTTAAAAACGATGAAATAATTTCAACAGGATATAATGGAGCACCAAGAGGAAGAAAGAACTGTGATGACCTAGGTTTTTGTTATCGTGAACAAATGGATATTCCTAGAGGAGAAAGATACGAATTATGTAGAAGTGTTCATGCTGAACAAAATGCTATTATAAGTGCCTCAAGAAATGAACTAATTGACGCAGATCTATATATGGTAGGAATCAACGCTAAGACAGGAGAAATAGAACCAAAATCAACATCTTGTATGATGTGCAAAAGAGTAGTTATAAATAGTGGTATTAAAAGAGTAATAGTAAGAGAACCTGATAATAAATATACTATATATAATGTTGAAGATTGGATTAGTGATGATGATTCATTAAATGGAAAGATGGGATATTAATGAAAAAAATAACTAATTTTGATTTTAAAAATAAAAAAGTAATACTAAGATTAGATTTAAATGTTCCCATAAAAGATGAAAAAATTTTATCTAAAGAAAAAATAAATTCTTCATTAAAAACAATTAATTATATATCAAACTCCGGAGGTAGAGTAATAATTCTATCCCATTTAGGAAAAATAAAAGAAGAAAAAGATAAAGAAAAAAATAGTTTATTTATTGTTTACAAAGAAATGTTAAAAGAATTTAATAATATTTACTTTTCAAGTGCGACACATGGAACCGTTTTAGAAGAAAAAATAAATAATCTTAATAATGGTGATATTTTATTAGTTGAAAATACCAGATTTGAAGATTTAGATAATAAAAAAGAAAGTAACTGCGATGAAGAACTTTCTAAATACTGGGCATCATTAGGTGATATATTTATAAATGATGCATTTGGAATGACTCATCGAAAACATGCTTCAAATTACGGAATATCAAAATATTTACCAAGTGGTATAGGATTTTTAATTGAAAAAGAAATTAAGGGCCTTGAACCAGTTATAAATCCAATTCATCCATTTGTAATAATTATGGGTGGAGCAAAAGTAAATGATAAGCTTGATATAATTAAAGGATTATTACCAAAATGTGACTATTTACTTGTTGGAGGAGGTATAGCAAACAGTTTTCTAGCTTGTTATAGTAATGTAGGAAAAAGCTTAATCGATGAAGATAAAATTGAAGATTTAAAAGTTTTACTTTCTGAATATAAAGAAAAAATTATTATACCAACTGATGTAATAGTTGATGAAAATGAAAATATCAAAAACTTAAGAATTGACAATCTAACAAATGACAGCACCATTTATGATATTGGATCTGAAACAATTAATAATTATGCAAAATATATTAATGATGCTAAAACAATATTTTTAAATGGAACAATGGGATTGTATGAAGATGATAAGTACTCATCAGGAACAAAAGAAATATTAAATTTAGTATCAAAGTCCTCAGCAGTTAAAATTGCCGGAGGTGGGGATGCTCTTGCTAGTATTGAAAAATTTAATGTTAAAGGATTTGATTACAAGTCTACTGGTGGCGGAGCAACCCTTGAATATATTAAATCTGGAAAATTAAAATGTTTTGAAAATTAATAATTATAAAATGTAAAATTGCAATTTATCTAATTTTGAATTATAATTAAGCCATGAAAGAGGTTATTATGAAATTTGAACCAGGTAGCAAAATGCAAATGCATTGCTATAAACATAATGGTAAAATTCATAGAACTTGGGATGAAATTATAGTTATTGAAGATACTAAAGACTATGTAGTTTGTGCTAATAATAAAGTTAACATAACTGAATCAGATGGTAGAAGCCATAAAACAAAAGAAACAGCAATAATTTATTTATACAAAAAAAGATGGTTTCATATAACAGCTCAATATAAAAAAATAGGATTATATTACAAAGTAGATATAGCAAGTCCCTTTTTAGTAGATGGAAATATAATTAAATACATTGATTATGATTTAGATTTAAAAGTATTTCCGGATGGAAATTATAAAGTACTTGATCGAAATGAATATAGGTATCACAGAAGAATAATGAAATATTCCGAAGAATTGGATTTTATATTAAAAAAAGAAATGGAAAACGTAATATTAATGAAAGAAAATAATATAGCTTTAGAAAATGAAATAAAAAAACTTGTTAAATTGGATTTAATTATTAATAAGGTAAGTGTATCTAGATATGACGCAATTAAATACTTTAAGGGTAAAAAACAAATTGATAAGGTTAAGGTTTTAAAGTATATCAGTAATAGTTATATTAATTTATATCGTATTGATGATGTGTATGATTATTTCTATGGTGAGCTTTCATATAGTACAGGATTAATTACAGACTTTAAACTTACATATATAAAGAATAATGGTTTTGTTTTGAGTTATCCAAGTGTTTATAATCCAGAGTGCACGCTTGATTATGTTCATCATGAATTGTTATTTGATGCTTTTCTTGATTATACTAAATGGGGGAAACTATTAGGTGTTAGTAATGCTGCTGATTTAAATGAAGTAATTTCAACTGGTAAGTATGATGAATTTATTCGTTTATCAGAGGCATATTATAATAATCAATTATCTATGGCCGCTGATCAAATTTATGAGAGAAAAGGTAGTGTAAAGATTGTTTTAATAGCTGGTCCATCATCGTCTGGTAAGACAACAACAGCAAAAAAACTTTCTGTATGCTTACAAGCTAAAGGATTTAAAACACATCAAATATCAATAGATGATTATTTCTTTGATAGAGATAAAACACCTGTTTTGGAAAATGGTGAACTTGATACTGAGTCTTTGAATGCTGTTGATGTTACACTTTTTAATAAGCATTTAACTAGATTATTAGAAGGTAAGAAAGTAGAACTTCCTGAATATAATTTTTTAATTGGTAAAAGAGAGTATAATGGTAAAGTGTTAGAACTTCATGATAATGATATTATTATTATTGAAGGTCTTCATGGAATGAATGATGATCTTACGATGTCAATCGAAAGAAAAAATAAGTTTAAGATTTATATAAGTCCGCTTACACAACTTAATATTGATAATCATAATCGTATTCATACTAGTGATACTAGAAAATTAAGACGAATAGTAAGAGATAATAGATATCGTTCTTATAATGCAGAACATACTCTTACTATGTGGAAAAATATTCGTGAGGGTGAAGAAAAATATATATTCCCATATCAAGATGATGCAGACATAATGATTAATTCGTCACTTATGTATGAGATTGCCGTATTAAAAACTTATGCAGAGCCTTTATTATTCTCTGTACCTGAATCATCTAGCGTATATCCAGAGGCTTTGAGGCTTATCAACTTTCTTAGAAATTTCTTGCCAATGCCTAGTGATCATGTGCCTGAAGATTCTGTTCTTCGTGAGTTTATAGGTGGAAGTTGTTTTAAATAATAGGAGGAATTTAAATGATAAAAGTAGCAATTAATGGATTTGGAAGAATTGGAAGATTAGTATTTCGTATAATGGAAGAAAATCCTAATATTGAAGTTGTAGCAATTAATGATTTAACTAATGCAGAACAACTTGCTTATTTATTAAAATATGATACATCTCATCGTAATTATCGTGTTGATGAGATTAGTTTTGATGATGAAAATATAATTATCGGTGGTAGAAAAGTTAGGGTGTATGCGGAACTTGATCCTAAAAATTTACCTTGGGGTAAGCTTGATATAGATGAGGTATTTGAGTGCACTGGTAAGTTCACATCAAAAGAAAGTGCCTATGCTCATATAGAAGCAGGTGCTAAAAAAGTTATTATTTCAGCTCCTGCTAAGGGAGACTTAAAAACTATTGTTTATAACGTAAATCATGATATATTAGATGGTACTGAGACAGTTATTAGTGCTGCTTCTTGTACGACTAATTGTCTAGCTCCAGTATGTAAGGTTTTGAATGATGAATTTGGAATTGTAAAAGGATATATGACAACAATTCATGCATATACAAACGATCAAGCAACACTTGATGTTGCTCATAAAAAAGGTATTTTAGCACGTAGAGGTAGAGCTGCTGCAAGTAATATTGTACCATCAAGTACAGGAGCAGCTAGCGCTATTGGACTTGTAATACCAGCTTTAGCTAATAAGATGAGTGGAAGTGCTATGCGTGTTCCAACTACGACAGGTTCACTTATTGATTTATCACTTGAACTTTCTAAAAATGTAAGTGCTATTGAAATTAATAATGCTTTTAAAAATCATATAAGTGAAACACTTGGTTATACTGAAGATCCAATTGTTTCGAGTGATATTATAGGGTCACACTTAGGAGGACTTGTAGATGGTCTTTTAACATCAGTATTAGAAGTAGATGGAAAGCAACTTGTTAAAGTAGTTGCTTGGTATGACAATGAAATGAGTTATAGTGCTCAAATGGTTAGAACAGCTTTATATTTAGGTAAATTTTTAGAAAAATAAAATAAAAATAGATAAAAATAAATAGATAAAAATAAAAAAAGAAAAAAAAAAAAAAAAAAAAAAAAAAAAAAAAAAGATTAGTATTTATAGATGAATTATTGAGACTATACTTATTTAATGAAATAAAATTTGAAAATATTACTATTTTAAAATTATAACTTATGGTTATAATTTTTTTCTTATTGATGTTTTTTTGACCTCTTGAAAAAAGTTTTAATTCAGTATACAATGTTAGATAGGTGATTGTATGAAAAATAAGGGGTTTACACTTATCGAAATGCTTGGAGTAATAACGCTTTTAGCAATTATTTTTGCGCTAGCATATCCAAATGCAATGGAAATGTTAGATAAAGGTAAGAAACAAGATTATGTTGAATTTGAAAAAACGGTTTCCTTAGCAAGTGAGGCATATATTAATTCAAATAGTAGTTTATCAATGCCAAATAGTGGAGAGACATTGAAAATTAAAATTTCTGATCTTATGAGCAGCGGCTTTTTAAGTACAAATGTTATGAACCCTAAAACGAAAAAAACTGTTAGCGAAACGCCTAATGCTTTTATAGTTGTTTCTAAGGATTCAAGTGGTAATATTACATATAGTGTAAGTGAGGGATAAAATGAAAAAAACAATACGTGACTATGATTTAGCTGGTAAACGAGTTTTAATAAGAGTTGACTTTAATGTACCTCTTGATGGTGATAAAGTCCTTGATGATTCTAGAATAAAAGCTAGTATTAAAACAATTTCTTATGCGATAGAAAATGGGGCTAAAGTAATTTTACTTTCTCATTTAGGAAGAGTTAAAAATGAATGTGACAAAACTAAGTATAATCTTAAATACGTTGTTAGTTCACTTGAAAAAAATTTAGGTAAAAGTGTCTTATTTTCAGAACAAACAAGAGGAAATGAACTTGAAGAGATGGTTTTTGGAATGCATGATGGAGATGTATTATTAGTTCAGAATACAAGATATGAAGATGTACCTAATAATCTTGAGAGTGGTTGTAATGAAGATTTAGGAAAATACTGGGCTAGTTTAGGAGATATTTTTATTAATGATGCTTTTGGAACGAGTCATAGAAAACATGCTTCTAATGTCGGAGTAGCAGCTAATATTCCAAATGGAATTGGATTTTTAGTTGAAGATGAAATTAATACTTTTAATAAATTAATGGCATCAGAAGCTCGCCCATTTACGGTTATTTTGGGTGGAAGTAAAGTTAGCGATAAGATTGAAGTAATTAATTCTTTAGTTTTAAAAGCTGATTATATTTTAATAGGGGGAGGAATGGCTTATACATTTCTTTATGCTAGCGGTATTAATGTTGGTTCTTCTCTTCTTGATTTAGAACATGTTCCTTTTTGTCGTGATATTTTGAAGAAATATCA
>OLWA01003232.1_pt1 | contig 12758 bp, 12 predicted proteins | sample 1673251 | NCBI WGS metagenome assembly OLWA01 (sample SAMEA3178937, study PRJEB25190) | human gut metagenome | biome: human gut; feature: human-associated habitat; material: faeces | place: Austria | collected 2013
GCTCTATCATTGTTTCACTGATAACAGTGCCATTCTGAAGCATATCTTCCAGATTAACAAGACAGCAGTTATGCATATGCTGAGCAAAGTAATCTGAATCATGAAAATGTATAATACCTTCTTCATGAGCTTTTACAATGTCATCGGAAAGAAGAAAACGCTTTGTAATATCTTTGCTCACTTCTCCTGCCATATAATCACGCTGAACACTGTTAATTACAGGATTTTTATTTGAATTTTCCTGCTTAACCTCTTCATTATCACATTCTATAAGACTTAGTATCTGCTTATCTGTTGAATTGGATTTTCTTACAAGCGATCTTTTATAACGATAAGTAATATATTTTCTTGCAACTTCAAAATATTTAAGATTCATAATCTGATTTTCTACCAGATCCTGTATTTCTTCAACATTTAATGTACGATTTAATGAAGTGCATATATTTTCAACCTTATAAGAAATGTCATTGATCTGCTGTTCGGATAATCTGTCACTTTCTGGTGCTTCTTTATTAGCTTTACTAACAGCAGCAATAATTTTTACTCTGTCAAATCCTACTTCTGTACCGCTTCTTTTAATGATTTTCATAATTCAAGTGACCTCCGAACACATAATATAAAAACCAACCACATTTTTTACTGTGGTTGGAAAAGGTGTTAAACACCACGCATATTATTATAACGCAGCTTAGCATAAAAGTCAAGCCATATAGATTAAAATTAAATTTGTTTTTTATCTTCAGAATGAAAATCGGAGCATTACAATACTCCAATTCATCATTTTTATAACTGTTTTCTTATGATTGATCTTGGTGGAAATTCTATTTCACATTTAAATCTGAATTTCATCATTGCATGATTTACCGTATCAATTTCTTCATTGTTCTCATTCCAGATTAATTCCGGCTTGAAGACAAATGGTTTCTGTCCAGGAGCTAATATTTCCAGAGTATCTCCCAAAAAGAATCTGTTACGTTGTGTTGCATACACAATTCCATTTTCACATTTGTCAATTACAGCAACAACATCATAATTTCTTACATATCCGCTTGTTTCATAATACTGACAATTTTTCGGATGACCGAAAAAGAAACCTGTGCAATACTTTCTATGGCTGACTTTAAAAACTTCGTCAGATATCCATTCTGGAAGTGGCTGACCAGGATTGCTTTTGTTCCAGTCCACAGCCATTCTGTAAGCGTTTGTGACTACAGATACATAGTAAGCTGACTTAGCACGACCTTCTATTTTAAGACTTGTTACACCAGCTTCTGCAAGTTGTTCAATGTGATTTATCATGCAAAGATCTTTGGCATTTAAAATATACGTTCCCTGTTCATCTTCAAAAACAGGATAAAACTCCCCTTCTCTTTTTTCCTCCATAAGATGATATCCCCACCGACAAGGCTGAGCACATTCACCATGATTTGCATCACGATTTACAAGATAACTTGAAAGAAGGCATCTTCCTGAAAAGGAAACACACATTGCTCCATGTACAAAAACTTCAATTTCCATATCAGCAGGAGATTTTGCACGAATTTCAGCGATTTCCTCCAATGATAATTCTCTTGCCAGAACAACCCTTTTAGCACCCATATTATACAAAACATTGGCGGTCTGATAGTTTACAATACCAGTCTGGGTGGACATATGTATTTCCATATCAGGCGTGTATTTTTTTATGAGTGACATAAGTCCGAGATCAGCAACAATTACAGCATCAATATTACATGCGGCAACACTTTTTATAAATTCTTCAAACTGTGGTACTTCATTATTTCTCGGAAGTGTATTACAAGTCAGGTAAACCTTTTTGTTTTTTGAGTGTGCAAGCTTCACAGCTTCATTTAATTGTTCAAAATCAAAATTTGCCGGCGATGCACGCATGCCAAATGTTTTACCACCGAGATATATAGCGTCAGCACCATAATCTAGTGCTGCATGAAAGCGTTCAAAATCTCCGGCAGGTGCCAGCACTTCCAGTTCATCATAGTTAATCAATATTCTTCATCTCCATTTTCACCATTATCCGCATATGCCTGTTCCTGACGGATAGTTTCAAGATTCTGCTCATGCTCATCATTGGTTTCAGCATAATATATTTCATTTGTATCAATATTGGCACAGAAAAAATAATAATTTGTCTTATCAGGATACAAAACTGCTTTAATAGCATCAATTCCAGGATTACAAATTGCTCCCGGTGGCAGTCCATTTCCTTTATATGTATCATATGCTTCAAAAATTGCATCAGACGGAATTTCGATATTAGGTCTTATTACTTCATCAACATAGTATGTTGTAGGGTCTGATTCAAGCTTTGGAAAATCATCAGGATCTGCCAGTCTGTTTTCAAATACTGAAGCAATTTTCTTCATAGATTCAGCCTCATGTGCTTCTTTTTGAACTATAGATGCAAGAGTTATAACTTCATCAAGAGTCATCCCCATTTTATCCATCTGCTTATAGTATTCATCAGTCATTTTATTTTCAAAATTCTGATATATTTTCATGCATACTGATTCCGGATCTGAATCAAGGTAAAAACTATAAGTATCAGGGAATAAATATCCTTCCATTCTGTAAAATTTTGAAGCAGTATTTGTCGGCAATCTGTTTTCAAACTCAAAACCATATCCGCCGGCATTAAAATAATAAATAAATCTTTCAGCATCGCAGACACCTTCTTCTTCCAGTTTCTGCGCCGCATCATATATACTTATTCCTTCAACAAATGTTATGTCAACAGATTCTTTAATTTCAGACATATCTGTTGTAAGCTTAGTTATTATGGTTTCATATGCATCGCTCGGACTCAGTTCATATTCACCAGGTATGAAATCCTTATCTGCATTACTCATTTTGGAAATAACTTCAAATGCTTTAGGTATTTTTATTATTTTTTCATCATACAATATCTGTGCAACTTTCTTAGCATCCGCTCCCTCAGTGATAGTAACCATTTTAATGGATTCATCTTTGCCGATTGCAAGCATATCACGTCCGACAGCGATTATCAGAACGGAAAGACAAATAGCAACTGTTACGATAAATGTTGTAAGCATAAGAATGATCGGCAATCTTCCGGAACGCCTTCTGGACTTTCTACGGACCGGAGCTTTCCTTTCCATAATAACCGATTCTCCAGCAGGAATTTTAGTGCTTGTTTTGGTTGTATGCTGATTTTCCGGAATCAACTGACGTCGGGTATAATTTGTATTACGCATACCTGTACGTTCAGAAACTCTTCCGGCATTTGAAAGATTTCCTGTATCTGAAGCAGGACGGCGAATATTGACTGTTCTTTCCTGATAGCCTGTATTTTCGCTATTATCAGGTATTTTCTCTGTATAATTAGTCGAAGTTTTGTTTGCAGTTGCAAAACCAGTGTTGCTTATACTGCTCGTTCTTGCGGCAGGATTGATTGTTTTTCTTGGTATATTACTTCCGCCCGAATTCCTGGAAGTGTTTTTTCTTGAATACTGTGTTCTCGAATATGATGATTGTCCGGTTGTCCCTTTGCTGACATTGTCAAGAATATCTTCAAGTATTTTATCCTTTTCAAAATTGCCCCTTTTATTTTCCATTACACACCTCCGTGAACTTTTCAGTTACAACATAATCAACAGCTATATCATATTTATCAGTAATTAACTTATCCATAAAATCAGAACTATAACACAGTCCTATTGTTGTTATATTCTGATGCTCTGAAAGAAATCTGTCATAATATCCCCCACCATATCCAAGACGATAGCCTGATTTATCATATGACAATCCCGGAACAATACATACTGTATTATCAGCATCAAAATTATTTACAAGGCACGATTCATCTGCAATTGGTTCTGAAATTCCGTATCCTGAAACTTCCATAGGTGTTTCAGTGTTATATAAATAAAAATCCATTTTATGATTTTCTATACACTTAGGAACAGCAACCTTTTTATCTGTCTCAAGACAATATTCAATAATTTCTTTTGTGTCCACTTCAATTTGTGTTGAAATGTAAACCAGAACAAATTCTGCCTTTTTAAATTTATCTATACTCAGAAGATTATCAAATATCATTTTATCCATCTGATTTTTTATCTTAGGATCAAGACTTTCCCTTGCGTTTTTTTTGTCAGAACGCATTTGCTTTTTACTTATATCATTCATTGTATATAATAGATGCCTTGAGTTCATTTGCCTTTTCTTCAGATACTAGCAGTTTCACAATTTCAAATGACAATTTCATTGCAGTTCCGGCACCTCTTGAGGTGATTATTTTTTCGTCTATGCAAACAGCATCTTTTAAAACCGATGCACCTTTCAGTTCATCTTCAAATCCTGGATAGCATACTGCATTTTTCCCGTTAAGCAATCCTCTGTGACCAAGTATTGATGGTGCGGCACAAATTGCAGCAATATATTTATCATTATTTACACAATAGTCTATAGATTTCTGAACATAATCTGACTTTTCAAGATTCAGTGTTCCCGGCATACCACCTGGTAAAAAAATCATATCAATAGAATCATCAAGAACAAGATCCTTATCATCAATGTCGGTTGTGACGAAAATACCATGTGAGCCTCTTATAATCTGTCTGCCAACGCCAACAGTTACTACTTTAAGGCCTGCTCTTCTCATCATATCAACTGGTGTTAATGCCTCTACTTCTTCAAATCCGTCTGCTAAAAAAACATATATCATTTATTCTGCTCCTTACTTATTTATTGTCAGTGTGTACTTATCAAGCATAAAGACCGGAAAATATGATCTTTTAGCCTGTCTTAACCCTTCTATTCCCAGATCTTCTTCCCTGTTCACATATTTAAGTTCGCCGGATGCATACTTGACAAATTCATTATTTATGGCAGGATACAATCCGTTTACTTCTGCGTCTGCTTTTTCAATATGAACACAAAGAGTATTATTACTGAGCTTTTCTCCTATTGTAAAGGCTCTGACTTTACCATCTATTGTTATTACTCCGCCTTTGAGTTCCATTTCATTAAAGTAGGTAAAAAATGTGTGAATTGCAAATTGCTCTACTACACTCGAATGGTCATCATAACCTTTTTTGTCGTTATAAGTTTCTGCACTGAAAGCAATACATTCATCAAAATCCTTTTCAGTCATGGGATGAAATTCCCAGTTATAATTGTTTATTTTAGATAAGTGATTACGCTTTTTATGATATTTCTTACCCTTGAGATTTATAAGGTCATCAGCCAGATATATATAGTCACTATTTCCTTCATCAAGTTTCATTGTATATGTCCAGTCTGAATATTTGCCTATCATAAGCTTACTGGATTCTGTAACTCCAGTTATAATCAGGGTTTTATTTACATAGTCGGAATATTTTTGCAGTTCATCAAAGAGAAGTTTGTAATCTCCGCTTCCTGCGGGAAATGTACAGTAAATATTATGATCATCTTCTGATTTTATAATATAAAAGTCTTCAAATCTTGTTATAAGCGAATTATTCATTCTTCGCCACGCCATATTATTGGCAAAGCTGTATTCACAGCCCATGAAATCAGATTTCCTTAATAAAGAATTTATCCACTCTCTGTCATTTATGGTTATTTCTCTAAATTCAAGCATTAAATTACCTCTGATATTTCATTTATTATCATGGAAGATATTTGTTCAATTGTCATTGGGATGCCGTCTTTGCTGCATTCAATAACACTCCATGAAAGCTTATCTGCGGCATACAATGCCGATTTACGGCACCTCTGCAAGTAGTCCGTATGCGATTCATGGATATCTTTTTTGGCATTGTCACCATTATAACGTTTCGAAAGAAATTTCTGTGATATTTCTATCGGCATATCAAGAAAAATTGTTTTATCAGCAACCGGAAGTCCGAGCTTACCATATTCATAATCATACAACCATTCAAGATACTCATCCCATTTTCCAAAATCAAGCTTGGACATCTGATGAATAGCATTTGAGCTTACATACCTTGCGGCAAGTATAATATTACCGCTATTATAATCATCTTTCCAGTATTGCATATAACTTGCATATCTGTCAACAGCATAAAAGCTTGATGCGGCATATGCATTTACATCATCAGGATTATCAGAAAATTCACCGTTTAAGTACATTTTCACCAGAGATGATGAAGGGTTGTTATAGTCAGGAAAGCTTATGCTTTTTACAGCGTGTCCGCAACTTTTCAGTTTTGTTTCTGCAAGCTCAAACTGGGTAGATTTGCCGCAGCCGTCAAGACCGTCAATAACGATCAGCTTTCCTTTTTTCATTTTTTAATACTCTCTCTAATCTTTTCAAAATCATTTCTTACTTCTGTTATTTTTCCGCATGACATCTTTCCTTCACCGCAAACTCCGTTACAGCATGAAGGTCCGGCAGATGAGAATACAGATGGTGCAACTGAATAACAGATTTTATACATTTCCATAGCCAGTTCCCTTATTTCCCATTGTGCTCTCATACAGCATCTGAGTCTGAAAAAGTTAATCAAACTTCTTGCGTTCATAGTAACAACCATTTTAGTTTCACAAGCATTTGGCAAAACATATCTTGCATCTTCTATGGCTTTCTTTTCAGCTTTTGAATGAGCTGCTTTTTCATTCAGACCATTCTGAATGAATTCACCATAATATTTTTCTTCAAGTTTATCGGCTATATTATTATAAGCTGTAACAGAATCATTCATTGATTTTTCAAATATATCATGAATTTCTTTATCAGAAGCAATTGCAGGAGGAGTAATATAAACATAATTATCCTGCTTTACATATCTTTGACTCTGTACAGAAAATGAAGCAATTCTGTGTCTTGTAATCTGTGCCAGCAGAGTACGTGAAACTCCTTCAATACCAAAAGTAAATGATATATGTTCAATCGGACTTTCATGTCCCATATCAGAAAGCATTTTTACAAAGCTGTTTGTTTTTTCATCAGTCAGCCCGTCCATTATGTTTTCGCATCCGCTGTCAGAATAGCAAAGTTTTGCTGCAGCGGCTACAATTTTTTCAGGTGATGGAGTATGGGCGATAAGTGTAACCTTCAATCTAATCCCTCCAACGGATAAAAATATACTTTATTATAACATTTTTGCAGATTTTCGTCAAGATGATATACTATTAATGTAATAAATTTCAAAGGATGTACTTCTTCAATTTCCTGTTAAGGCGTGATAAAGGAAGTCCCACTACATTAAAATAATCACCTTTGATCGACTTGACAAGCAGTGAACCTTTTCCCTGTATTCCATAGCCACCTGCCTTATCAAACTGTTCTCCTGTCTGTATATAATTATTTATTTCTTCATCAGATAAACAATAAAACTCAACCTCTGTTTTTTCAGTAAATGATAGTTTAAAGGAATCAGAAATGACGGATACTCCGGTATAAACATAATGTACTGTCCCAGACAGTTCTTCTAGCATTTGTTTACAGTCATTACTGTCTTTAGGTTTGCCAAGTATTCTATTATTTATAACTACTGTCGTATCACAACCTATAACTATATCGTCCGGATTACGTTTAATAAATTCTGCTTTTTTGACAGCAAGAAATTCTGAAGCCCTGTCTGGAGATATATTTTCGGGCAGGGTTTCGTCTGCTCCTGAAGGTTTTACTTCAAAATCACTGAAAATAATTTTCAGCAGTTCTTTACGTCTTGGCGAACCCGATGCAAGTATTATATTCATTTTATCCTCCTGTTTTTCTGTTTTACTACATTTTAGCATATAATTACAATTTTGGCAAAAATATAATAATAATATTTTCTTTTTTATCGTTTTTTACACTCATATTATAAAATGTTATAAAGAATTGTTGATTTTGCACAAATTACAGCCAAAATATTTTAATGTAACTTTTAATAAATATGCAGCTTGTTCATACTTTGTTCACAAATTAAAAAAATAAATGTGTTATAATAAAGCTATCAGCAAGAGGTGTGAAAATTTATAAGTTATATTATGTGAAAGGATGATTATTCATGGTTAAAACAAATTTAATCGGTAGACTCAAAGCTGCGGCAATAAGTGCAGTAATGATCACAACTGCTTTTGTAACGCCATCAATTGCTGCTATAAATAGCGTTACGGCAGCAGGTGGCAATACAATTACTGTAAACAAAACTCTTATTGCAGATGGATTGGAAACAGAGGATTCTAAGAAGAATACTAAGGTTCCAGTATCACTTACATCTGAAAGTAAAACAATCACTTTTAATTTTGAAACCGAATACACTGATGACGTTACAATTGGTATATCAGGTGCTGAAATCAATGCTAAACCTTGGTGGGTTGATCTTGGTGGTGAAATAAAGACTAAGGCAAAAGATGGTAAAATTACTGCTACATATACCTTACCAAGTACACTTGATAAAGAAAGTGTTAAATCAATAGATGTCGGTATTTGGTATCCAAAAACTAATGAAACATTTAAGTTAACAACAGTTGCACTTGATGCTTCAGGTAGCAGTTCAGGTGAAAATCCTTCAAAACCTGCAGAGCCTATTGTTTCAAAGAATGACAAGAGCGGAACATGTACATTTAAGGACAATGGCGATGGTACTGCTGATATCACTTCCACACTCACAGCTGAAATTTCTGATGTAAATTATACTCTTACAGCAGGATATGATGAAGAACTATATGCTCCTTACAACAAAGACCCTGATGCCAAGGAATGGCAAGAAGGGGATCCGATTAATTCACACAAGTTTAAATGGTCTGAGTTCAATATAGCAGATATTGACAATGTTACATTCCAGTCATTCAACTATGTTATAGAATCTGATGTTGATATGAAGAAGCTTATGTATGGTGGCGGTATCAACGTTAAAAAGGATTGTGTAGCTGATACAGAAGCTGTTAAAGGTAAAGACGGTTACTGGTACAATGACCAGGGTGAAGAAGACGTAGAAAAGTACGGTGACAAATTCCTGATTGATGATTATGCAACTGGTTATACTGTTGAAGATGCAGGTACTTATGCTAAGATTGTCTGGGATGTACCAAAGAGTGTTCAGGAATGGGTTACTAAAGGATCTGACAGTGCTGTAGGTATTCAGTTCTGGTATGGACAGGATGGTTCCAGCGAGGAATATAAGGAAATTGAAACTGTAAAACTTACAGGTGCTTCATGCACATACACAAGAAAAATGACAGTTCCTTATAATAAAACTATCAACAAAAAGACAAATCAGAAGCTCACAATGGGTACTGATGATACAAAAAATCAGATTAAATTAAATCTTGCTGATTTAGGTCTTAAGGAAAGAGATAAGCTTTCAGCAATCAAGTTTACTGTATCCGGCACAGGCGTTGAAAAAATGCAGTTCGGTGTTGGTATCTCAACAGATATTGAAAACCCAATGGCAACAAAGGGTTGGTATCAGCCGGGTAATATCACAGTACTTGATGACGGAACAAGAAAATCATTTGAAATCATGTGGATTCTTCCAGATGTTGTAAGAAATGATGTAGATCTTGTTTCTGAACTTGGCAATCTTATGTTCGGTTACTGGTATGGCGGTGGCAAAGACGGTAATGAAATTGCAAATGTAACTCTTGATTCTGTTGACTTCTATACTTTCCAGAGCAAAGAAAAAGAACTTACAGTTTCCCCTTCTGAGTTCGAAATCACAGTTGGCGAAAAGAAACAGCTTACAACAAGTGTTGACGGTTGTACATTCGTAGCAGCTTCTGCAACAGGCGGCGAGTATTTTACAGTTGACAAATCAGGCAACGTTGAAGCTTTAGTTCCGGGTGCTGGTACAATCACAGTTACATCTCCTGAAGGACAGGAAGTTGTAGTTACAGTTATTGTAAAGGCTGCTCAGACAACTACTACAACAGTAACAACAACTGCTATAACTACTACAACTGCTGTTACTACAACCGCAACAACTACTACTGCTGATCCGGATCCTATTGACTGGAGCAAGGTAAAATATGGTGATGTTGACCTTGATGGTGATATCACTGCTACAGATATCGTTCTGATTAACAAGTATGTTTTAAGTAGTGCTGAATATCCATTCGTAAATGCAACTGCAACAGAAAATGCAAATGCACATTACGATAAGGATGAAAACGGAAAAGGTATTATTAACCTTTCAGACTCAAATGACGTTATAAGCGTTGTATTGGGTATATTTAAAGAATCTGACTTAGGTCCTCAGAAATAATTATTTCCATCCTATAATTAATGTTCATCCCCCTAAGATTTGACTTAGGGGGATATTTTATTGACACTTTATTAAACTGATGATAAAATAAAATTATTCTTTTCAGGAGGAACTTTCATGAGACCATCAGATTATAAAACCAAACAAAAAGAAATAATTCTAAATTTTTTTATCAAAAACAAAAATCATCATCTGACTGCATCAGATATTATAAACTACCTTCATATACACGATGAGAATGTTGGAAGTGCAACGGTTTACAGATATCTGGATAAACTTGTCAGCAAAGGTATGATCAGAAAATATATTTTAGATGACCGTTCAGGCGCTTGCTACCAATATATAGAAAATAGCGATGAATGCCTTGAACATTTTCATCTTAAATGTATTGAATGCGGAAAGTTGATTCATATTGATTGTAATTATATGAAGTCACTCGATGAGCATATATTACAGCATCACGGATTTAAAGTGGATAATTCCAGAACAGTACTATATGGCATATGCAACAGCTGTAATGAAAAAAAGTCTATGGAATAAGTATTGGCAATATATGTAAACGGCAATTTATTGCCGCTTTATATTTTTACACTCTGTTTCCGACACACTGGATTGCGAATCACCTTTATATGAGATGATCTGAGGGTTAGTAGTTTTAGGTACATAAATTTTTGTCTTTTTACCACAATAAACTCTCTTTACCATATGAATTCTCCTTTCTGAATTTTAATTTATCATGTTATTATTATGATTTCTTTCTGGATTTTTATTTAAAGGGAAAATATTTTTTTATAAACAAATAGAGTCAATTTTTGTTTACTTTATGTGAAAAATATGGTATAATTAAAAATAGTGCTTTCTATGCACAGGAAATTTGAAAGGAGGCGGTATGGTTCATAATCTGATTCATTTGATTTTTGAACTGTATCACAATTATGAAATCAAACTTAATTTGTATGCTGATAACTATTATCGTTTACTTAGTTATTATGGTAGTTATCGGAATCCTTGCTTCCAAAAAGAACAAGGATACTCATGACTTTTATCTCGGCGGACGAAAACTCGGCCCTATTGTAACAGCTATGAGTGCAGAAGCTTCAGACATGAGCAGTTATCTTCTCATGGGACTTCCGGGACTTGCCCTTTTAACCGGTCTTGCAGATGTTGGCTGGACAGTTATCGGACTCGCTATTGGTACGTACCTAAACTGGCTAATTGTTGCCAAAAGGTTAAGACTTTATTCTCAGAAAAATAACTCTATTACAATTCCTGAATTTTTTTCTAACAGATATCACGACAAGCACAATATACTTATGGGTATTTCGGCTTTAATCATTTTGATATTCTTTATTCCTTATACAGCTTCAGGATTTTCAGCTTGCGGCAAGCTTTTTAACACACTTTTTGGAATGGATTATCATGCAGCAATGATTTTAAGTGCGGTTATCATTATTGCATACACCAGTATAGGCGGATTTCTGGCTGCAAGTACAACCGATTTGCTACAAAGTATAATTATGAGTGCCGCACTTGTTATGATAGTTATTTTTGCAACTATTAGTGCCGGAGGAATAGGTGCTGTGATAGAAAATGCAAAGTCACTTCCGGGGTATCTGTCACTCAATCATACATATGATATTATAGCTAATTCATCTAAATCATATAATATTGTAACTATTATTTCTACTGTAGCATGGGGACTCGGTTATTTTGGAATGCCTCATATTCTTCTTCGTTTCATGGCGATAGAAGACAGTAATAAAATAAAAACATCCAGAAGAATTGCTTCTATCTGGGTTGTTATTTCTATGTTTATTGCGATTTTAATCGGACTTATCGGTAAAAAGATGATTGTTGATGGCAATATATCTGTTTTTGGAAGTAATCCATCAAATTTCAGTGCAGAGTCTGAAACAGTAATCATGAAAATTGCTACACTTATAAGTGAACACGGTATAGTAGCGGCATTATGTGCCGGACTGGTTTTTGCAGGAATCCTTGCGTGTACAATGTCAACATCTGACTCACAATTGCTCGCTGCATCTTCAAGCATGTCAGAAAATATTCTGCAAGGCGTTTTTAAAATTAAAATGTCACCAAAAGTTTCTATGCTGACAGCGCGTGGTGTTCTGCTTATAATTGCCGCCCTTTCAATTGTTATTGCATGGAATCCTGAAAGTTCTGTATTCCATATCGTTTCATTTGCATGGGCTGGTTTTGGAGCTACATTTGGTCCGGTAATGCTTTGTGCATTGCTGTGGAAACGTTCAAATAAATGGGGAGCAATTTTTGGCATGATAACCGGTGGAGCTATGGTATTTATATGGAAGTTCTGCATAAGACCTCTTGGCGGAAAATGGGATATATATGAACTTCTGCCTGGATTTATCGCTGCTCTTATTGTCATTATTGTCGTTTCACTTCTTACCAAAGCTCCTGACAAAGAAATTGTTAACGAGTTTGAAGAAGTTCAGAATGAACTAAAAAATGCGTAAAACCTTATCTATATAAAACAGGACGGCATAATTGAAATGCTCCCCTTTTGTTAGACAATGTGGTATAATAAAAATATACCGGAAT
>OLWA01003233.1_pt1 | contig 12752 bp, 16 predicted proteins | sample 1673251 | NCBI WGS metagenome assembly OLWA01 (sample SAMEA3178937, study PRJEB25190) | human gut metagenome | biome: human gut; feature: human-associated habitat; material: faeces | place: Austria | collected 2013
GAAACATAAGAAACATTATGGGCGGATTAAGTTTTTTCGTGTGCGAAGTTTGAGTCTATAAATTTTCGATTCCTTGAATTTTTCTTTCAAACCACTTGATTATTTTGCATACTGTGTTAAACTACTTACCAGCACATATCAGAATATCCGGAACACAATATTTTATTCCAAACGAATATGTACAATAGAAAGACGAGGAATTTACCAATGATCAATCCAGCTATGATATTTCGTTTAAAAAGCTCATGGGAAAAATTTACGGCTTCCCATCCAAAATTTCCAATGTTTTTACAAGCCGCTGTGAATAATAATGTTCTGAGAGAAGGAACGATTCTTGAGATCAATATTACTACACCGGAAGGACAGAATATCTCTACCAATCTCAAGATCAACCCGGAAGATCTGGAACTGATCGAGGACTTAAAAAATATGACCAGATAATTGTCTGGTCATATTTTTTTACTTTCTACTACAAGCCTTCATTTTCAGAAAATGTCGTGTGGAAAGCGGCATTTTTATGTCATTATGCTGAATTTCTCCCTATATTTTCGGCACAATGCAGAAATTTATTTTACCTCTCGACACTCTATTGTATGCATGCTACAATCTTAGAAAATCGTATACGATCTATTTTTCAAAATTTCTATTATTTTTTACCACAAAATCCAAAAGGTATATCAACACAGTACACATGATCATTGTTTTTCGAAATGTATAGCATATAATAAATTGAAAGCTTTCAAGGATATTATGCTGTTTCGAAAGAAAGGAGTTTACTTGGGAGCAAAAGACGATTCCTTAAAAAATGAAAGAACCATCTCCCAATATAAGTCGGGTAACGACCGGCTTCACGAGCAGGAAAGAGACATACTGAAATCATGGACAGATGGAAATATAAAAATTGCATTGATTGGCTTTGAGAATCAAACAAATCCAGACAAATATATGCCTGTACGCATTTTTAGTTATGAGGGGTGATAACCGCTACGAAAAAATATTAACATTTTCCAATGAGAAAGGACAGGTGAGGACTATGTGTGATGTTGCTCAAAGATTAGAGGATAAAGGTCGAAGCGAAGGGCGAATTGAGGGGCAAATCGAAGTTCTTGTTACTCTTGTAAAATCCGGTTCAATTACAGTCGATATGGCCGCCGGGATCCTCAAAATAACAACCACCAAGTTTAAGAAATATTTATAGCAACATGTATTTATAAAAACAACCGCTGATCCGGATATGCCGAACCAGCGGTAAATCATCTGCAACTATTCAAAATGCAACATTTGAAAAGCAGTTTTCCTGCTAAAAACCTACTCTCTCAATAATTAAATTACTGGAGAAGAGAAAGAACTCCCTGATTTGCCTGATTAGCCTGTGCAAGCATAGACTGACCAGCCTGCTGAAGGATACTGTTCTTTGAGTAGTTAACCATTTCTTCAGCCATATCTGTATCACGGATACGAGACTCAGCGGAAGTGGTATTCTCAACAACATTATCCAGGTTAGCGATTGTATGCTCCAGACGGTTCTGTGTTGCACCAAGAGCGGAACGCTGTGAAGAAACCTCACTAATAGCCTTACCAATAATGTCAATGGCTGCTGTAGCAGAATCCTCAGATGTCATTCCTTTTCCTTTTAATACATCCACTCCAATCCCATTAGCAGACATAGCTTTAATCTCTACCTTAATCTTGTTGGCCTCATCTGATTCAGCTCCAACATGCAGATTGAATTCCAGAGGATTTGCCTTGGTAGTAGCTGTTACATTGACATATTTGTCAATATAATCCTCACCTATTTCCTTTGCAGCACCAGTTTTATCTTTTTGATATAATTTTGTCGTATATTGTCCCGTTGTTGTATCAAATGCATTTTTTATATCTTCATCAGTTGCAATCTTTGTTAATGCCGCATCAGTATATACTCCTGTCGTTGCAAGCTCAAAGGTATCTTTTAAATTAGCCTCAGTTACGCGACTACCTTGATCCTGCGCTCCTACTGCATCAGTAGGAGTTCCAGCTTTATTATACAATACCTTTCCTTCTTTATATTTAAGATTTCCAGCATCATCAACTTCCACATATTTATCAATGTCTGCTAATGTAATTTTTGACGTACTTCCCGGTGCAAACAAATCTGTTCCACCTGTTTTCAAAGATATTGTAGTACTTAACGGAGTCTTATACTTTGCTTCATATGTCGTTGTTTTAGACTCAGGATCTCCCTTTAACAGATACGTTTCATTAAACTTTGTAGTCTCTGCTACACGATCCACCTCATCAACAAGCTTGTCAATCTCATCCTGTACTGCCTGACGATCATCTGCAGACATTGTTCCATTGGATGCCTGCACTGCCAGCTCATTCATTCTCTGAAGCATACTGTGTACTTCTGTCAGTGCGCCCTCGGCTGTCTGTACAGCAGAAATTCCATCCTCAGCGTTGGTTGATGCACGATCCAGACCACGAATCTGCTTTCTCATCTTCTCAGAAATAGAAAGACCTGCCGCGTCATCTGCCGCACGGTTGATCCGGTAACCGGAAGAAAGCTTCTCGGTTGATTTTGCAAGGGAACCGGTGGTCAGTCCCAGCATTCTGTTTGCATTCATTGCTGTAATGTTGTGTTGTACTATCATAGTAATTACCTCCTTGTTTGAACACCGCACATCCGTGTGCCGTGTGTGTATAAATTGTCCCGCTTATGCCTATCCGGCATACTGGCGGGTGTTACGCTGTTTTGGTTTACGATATTTTTCCGGTGGATCCGGCTCTGCATAGTAGCTGTTCTGCTCTGCCGCCTCCGGATGCATACGCTCATACACTTCACTCCGCATAATGTCTACATCCCGTGGTGCATCCACCATGATCTGCAGATGATTTTTTGAGCCTCCCAGAAAGACAATCTTGATGTTGTCGCCAATCATCAGATATTCCTCCGGGCTTACTGTAAGTCTCAGCATGGAAAACTTCTCCTTCCTATCTCTTTTTATCTGCGAAGTCTAAAAGGATTTCAGAAATGAAATAAAAAAAGATACAATTTCTAACAAAATGTTGCATTCAAGGTATAATGATGCTGTAAATTGATCAATAAGTTGTGCATTTTTGTACAGAAGGAGGACACATGGGAACTACAAATCCAATCAGGGGAAAACGGGAACTGGAAAAATTCAAGAATTATTATTTAGAAAAGGAGAAGTACCGAAATTATCTGCTGATCATTATGGGATTAAATACGGCTCTGCGAATCAGCGATATATTAAAATTACGCTGGAATGATGTATACGATTTTCAGAACAAACGATACCGATCACATATCTGTCTTGTGGAACAGAAAACAGGAAAAAAGACCATGATCGCCGTAAATCATTCCCTGCATGAAGCACTGGTAATGTGCCGCAAGGATCAAAACGAAGAGGATTGCCTGTTTTGCACACATTCGGACCCATCACATGCCATCAGCCGTTATCAGGCCTACCGTATTATCCGCCGTGCCGCCGAAGAATGTGGACTGGAGGGACATATCAGTTGTCATTCCCTGCGCAAAACCTTCGGCTATCATGCCTGGAAACAGGGGGTTCCACCTGCAATGCTGATGAATATCTACAATCACTCCTCCTATCAGATTACAAAACGATATTTAGGAATTGAACAGGATGATATGGATTATGTCTTTCAGAAAATTGATCTGTAAAGTACGCCGTCCGACACTTTATCGTTTGATATTGAAAAAATAGCAGATTGATTTCACAAAATTTTATAATAGGGGTTAAGATTCCTCATTTACTGTCGATATAATTTGTGTAAACAAAAATGCAACATTTTGTTAGAAAGTGTTGCATTTTTTGTATGTTATTATTCACATTTCAGAAACCAATATATGGAAACAAAAACGGATGACTTCTTTCCGCATTTATCATTCAAAAAGAGCCATATAACAATGAACTCCACTGTTATATGGCTCTTCAAAATGTAGAAGTGCAATCAAAAATATCTACTTTAGATCCGAACTAAAATGTATTATTTTAATCTACCGGAAATTGTAACAGAGATGCTCTTCTTAGGCATCTTCTTGCAGCTTGCTGCTTTGTACTTCTTCTGAGAATACTTATTCCAAGTATTAACAACCATTACCTGTGTGTTGCCGGACTTAACACCTGGATCCGGAGTAAGTGTAGGGTTCTTGATGGTCTTTACTGTAGAACCGTCAATCTTTAATGTTGCAGATGTTACTTTGAGTTTCTTCTTATCCTTACCTGCAAGGCTTGTATCAACATAAATGCTGTTCCAGCCGCCATCCTTTGCGAAGGATTTCAGCTTTGCACCGGAAGCAGTTACTGTTACAGTAAATTTACCCTTCTTGATGGTTGCGTTTGAAACCTTAACGCCCTTGATGGATGCTTTCTTGTTTCCATTCATAACACCCTTGCTGCGGTTTGAGTCGTCGTGGTTAGAAAGTACACCATTATAGCTCTTGCTTGCGAAGCAAAGATATGCAGTTGCGCTGGATGCAGCGTCAGCCTTCTTGGAAACCTGTGGTACAGCAACAATAGAAGAAGCTGCAACAGTTGCTGCTAATGCAACGGAAAATACTCTTTTTGCTACATTTGATAATCTCATAATATTGCCTCCTTAATAAGTATGTAAATTTGCAAATCCATAATAGCACACTCATATTTTCCTGTCAATAATTGCGAGTGCAAAATCCATGGAAAATAGCGGAAAAATCGGCATTAAACTATATTTTGTGCAGCGTTATTTTTCTATTTAAAATAGATTTATTCAATCAACATATCTGCCACTTTTGTGACATAAAAATGCCGGATTTCTGCCATATTTTCTTCACTGTTTGAACACAATTACCGCGCTAGAAAATCTGTGATCTCCGCAATATATAAGGTATGATAATCTTTGTCTGCATACCATTTTTCATCAATCTCCGAATCAAGAAACTCCTCCGGCTTAAGTTCCGTAGCAGACATGGCTCGGCAGATCAATATGAGATTCGCCTGATCCACATATGGAACACCATTCTGATAATTAATCTCTACGCCTGCTTCTTTAATCTTATCCTCTGTGCGTCCGGACACCGTTCCCAGATATTTGAGCATATTGCGATGCTTCTCTCCCAGAAATGACAAGGAAAAGGTTCCCTCTTTATCAATAAACTCTTTGGTATAGCGGCTTTGACGAATTACAATAAAAGCAGCATTTTTCCCCCACATAACCCCCATGCCCCCCCAGGAAGCTGTCATGGTATTTACCTTCTCCTCATTTCCTGCTGTTACCAGCATCCATTCCTTTCCGATCTTATCAAATGGACTGCATTCCATCATATCGGCTGTAAATGACTGAAAACTATGCATAATATTCCTCCATTCTGCAGACACTCTGCGACTACATTTTATGATAATGTGCGGATTCCTTCTCCCGGATCTCCGCTTTATCTATAGTATATATTTTCCGCATATTTTTGACAAGCTCTCCATAAAATGATAGGATAACGCTGATAGACGAATTTCACAGAAATCGAGGTTTTTCTTATGAAAATAGAGATGCATGCACATACCAGCGAGGCAAGTCCCTGCGCCAATGTTTCTGCCGGGCAGATTCCTGCTTTATATCAGCAGGCAGGCTATGATGCCATTGTGATCACAGATCACTACTGTAAATGGGCTCAGGAGCGAAGCGGAGCAGAAACAGCCGAGGCGTACGCACAATATTTCTTAAATGGATACCGGACTGCTAAGGCCGCCGGAGATAAAATCGGCTTCCCTGTTCTTCTGGGAGCAGAGGCGAATCTGCCGGGCAGTCCCAATGATTATCTGCTTTATGGCATTACCGAGAAGTTTATTCTGCAGCATCCGGATCTTCACGAAATGACTCTGAAGGAGCTTTATGCACTTTGTCAGAAGGAACAGATTCTTCTTTTACAGGCACATCCTTACCGGACGTACTGTACTCCGGCTGATCCGGCTTATCTGGATGGTGCTGAGAGCTACAACGGCAATCCCAGACATAATAATCAGAATAAACTTGCCGCAGAATGGACCAGAAAATATCATATGATCCAATCCTCCGGAAGTGATTTCCATGAACTGGAGGATGTGGCAAAGGGCGGCATTGAAACCTCCACACCTGTCACAGATACCCGCACACTTTATCAGGTACTGTGTTCCGGGAACCACAAGCTGCTTACCCCTTAAGCTGTCCCATGTAATGAATCATCAGGAAATGAGGAAAAGAGATGAAAAAAAATGAAAATCTGAATAAGGTGCGGGAAATGTTTCTCCGTTTAAAAAATCAATGGAATGAAGAACCGAAAGCAGTTCCTCAGGTTATTTACCGTAAAGGAAAGCTCCTTGGCTTTAATCTTCTGGATACAGCGGTATCCGCATATGCCGGTCAGGCTGCATTTATGATGATCCTGTCTTTTTTTCCATTCACTATGTTTATGCTGGTACTTCTCCAGCGTCTTCCATTGTCTCCCGGACTCCTTGTTGCTGCAGTGGAGGCATTTCTTCCGGAATCCTTCCGTGAATTTATGGCAGATATTATTAATGGCATCTATACAACGCAGACCTCATCTTTGCTGCCTGTGACCGTTATTGCCTCCTTATGGCTTGGATCAAAGTCTTTTCTTTCCATTATCTATGGACTGAATTCCGTGTATAAGATTCCGGAAACAAGAGGCTACTTTACCTTACGTCTCTGGGCAATGATCTACACTTTGCTTTTTGCTCTGCTGATCATTGCAAATCTGGTTCTTCTGGTTTTTGGTAATCAGCTTTTTCTGCGGATCACCAAAATCTTTCCATTGTTGACCCATATCCTGCTTCCCATTATCAGCTTTCGTTCCACCGCAGGTTTTTTCATTATGCTCTTTTTCTTTACCGGTATGTATGTGCTGATCCCGAATCATAAGCTGCACGGCTATGTCTCAGACTATGTTCCTTCAGATGAGATTGCTGGAAGCACGATCACACCAAACCGCGTTACTTTTATCAGCCAGTTGCCCGGTGCGATCACCGCTACCATCGGCTGGCTTGGTTTTTCTTATCTTTACTCCTTTTATGTGGATCACATTAGTAATTATTCCTCCATCTACGGAGCCATGACCACCATCGCCCTGCTAATGGTATGGCTTTACGCCTGTATGTATATCCTCTTCTTTGGTGGCTGGTTAAATGAAATGGTTCGTCGTTTTTTCAACTGATATTACCGAATCTCGCAATGACTGTAATAATGCTGTAGAATTTCCTTATAACTTTTCCCCTGTCTTGCCATTTCCCCGGCGCCATTCTGGCTCATTCCCACGCCATGGCCAAGACCTCCTCCCATCAGCGTAAATACAACTTTTCCATCCTCTGTTCCATCCAGAACGGTAAAAGCTGCACTTGGCAGCATAGAAAGCACTACCTTCTCACCGGATTTCTTTTTCAAAATCTCGGTTCCCGCCGGATATAACTGCTGTCTGATCTTTTCCTGACCTTCTAATGTGACCCGGCCTTTTGTCCCGCTGACCCGAAGGCTGCGGATCAGTCCGCTTCTACCCCGTTTCAATATCCTGATCTTTTTTGCCTTACCAATCCCAAGCTTTGCTCCCAACGTTTCTGCCGAAAGCTTTGCCTGCCAGCGATACCAGTCATAACCGGAATCATATGTCTCTGTGGAATCCTTTGTAATAAAATCATAAAATCTCGACTCCTGCAGCAGGCTCTGTCGTGAAGTCTTTCCTGCTCTCTGAAAACGGATCGGATAATTCTGCCCGGCATTTCCACCCCAGGCTTCCTGCTCGGATGCACTGTATCCCCAGGATGTAGAATAATAATATGTGGTGATGACCTTATTGCCGGAATATACCATTTTCCCGGCAGTTGACCTGACCGCTTTTCTGGTGCGTGCATCTTCTCCGGACATATGATACACCTGAAAAGATGTGGTATCATCCACATCTGCGCCATACGCTTTATAGCTGTTGGAACGCATCTGTCTCCAGGCAAAGGAGCGGGCACAGACCGCCTGCGCCTTTAATGCCTCCATAGGGTATGCGGACGGCATTTCACTTGGCACAACTCCATACAGATATTCCTGCAGGGTCAATGTATTGATCAAAAGCAGCCCCTGCGTTCTTCTAACTAATTTCATCGTTCCCCGATACGCTGGAATCTTCCCGGATCTTGTAATAGAAACGACCTTTATCTTTCCTTGAGGACAGGAAATGTCAAGCTTTCCCTTAAGCTTATGACCTCCCCCGGCTGTAACCGTCAAAATTTTTCCCTTGGCATAATGTTTCTTTTTGCCATTCTGAACCACCACCAGATCCTTCGTTCCGCTGATCTGAACCGCGTCATGGTAAATACTGTTCACGGCATCATTCGTCAGAAGAACGCGTATCTTTTCCTGATCCTCCTTAGTTTCCCCAGAATCCTTCTTTTCCGGTGTTTGATGGGTAAGCTCCTGCCACTCCTGCTGAAACAGCCCCTTCCGATGACAGTCATAAAGAATGCACATCAAAAAAAGCACCGATAATGTAAGTAAAAGCCATAGCCGGCGCCTTGTTTTCTGTCTATTTCGTTTTCTTCCCAGTGATCGTTTTTTCCTTCTTTGCTGTGCCATTTGTTTTCCTTCTGCTGCTATCGTTTCTGCATCATTGCATTTTTATATATTCTTTTAAATTGCCCGGCTTTTCTATGCTGTCCTTATCCGGTAGCTCTGATCCACCGTCCGTCTATATACCGCGTTTATAAATTCTTTTTAAAACCTTTGGGGTTCATCCCTATTATTTAATATATTCCGGCAACTGCTCTTTTATGAAATATGCCGCCTCCTTTATAAATCGCAGAGCCCTCTCGTAAGTATAATATACCGGCTGCTGCAGAACCGGCACCTGATCAAAAAAGAAATTGCGAACCCATTCTCTGCTGTCTGCCAGCTCCTGTGATGTGATCATATCGCAGTTCGTTTTCTGCTGATCATCCGCTCCTAGCAGATCCGGCTTTGGAACATGTTTCATTTCCCGGATACTGCAATCATCCTCACATAATAGACACTCTCTCATCGCATCCATTCCCGGGTACTCCCTGCCCAGCCGGAAATCAATCTGATTTACATCATAAGTAAAATGTTCAAAGGTCTCTGCATCCCGGTCGGTCAGACCCCGCACGGCAATCTTTTCCATAAACTCCGGCCGCACGGTTTTCATAAAGATCTCATCTGTCAGAATATGAGTAATATAACCAAGATATAAATCTCTGTCCAAAGACGGATCAGACAACATTTCCCTTGAAAACTGCCGTATTCTCTGATGAAAAAGCTGCAGGTTGGACGGAGCAGTAAACTCCCAGTCCGGTATTCCATCACGGAAATGGGTATGCATCTTCATGGGACGTGTGTACCCTTTCCGGGACATAATCCCATCCGGTGCCAGATTTCCCAATACAAAATGAACCGTATCTTTTAATTGGAGTAAACTGCCACCAGCCGCTTTATCTATATGAAGCAGTTCTACAGTCACTGCCAGATGCTCTACCGATCCCGCCATATAAAAACCAGCCTTTCAAAAACAATATTGCGGTCTGTGACGCTGTCAGCTCCGGAAACTATCCGTTTGCTGATCACCGTCACTGAATTTTATTTGCGCTTCTGTAATGCCTGATTCGCCGTCTGTACCAGATAACCCATTGCAATGCCCGGATAATTTCCTGCCGCTGTTTCTCCTGTGAGCATCAATGCATCTGCACCATCCAACACCGCATTATAAATATCCGATACCTCCGCTCTGGTTGGCACCATTGCCTCCTCCATAGAATGAAGAAGCTGTGTCACTACCATAAACGGTTTGCCTGCTTTTTTACATCGTTCACTGATATCCTTCTGGATCGCCGGAAGCTCCCAAAGGGGAACTGCCATTCCAAGATCTCCTCTGGCGATCACGATCATATCACTCTCCGGAATGATCTCATCAACCGCCTCGTAGCCCGCCAGATTTTCAATCTTGGCAAAGATTCGGATGTCTCCCACGCCCTCTGCCTGCAGCGTCTTTCTCAGATTAATGACATCCTGTGCTCCCCGCACAAATGGCAGCATCACTCCGGTCACTCCTGCCTCCTGAGCATTATGAATATTTGCTATATCAGCCTTCGTCAGCGTCGGAAGCTCCAGCTCCAACCCTGGGATCGTAATACTCTTCTTGGATTTTAAGACACCACCGCGCACCACAATACATTCTGCATAATTTTCTTTTGCCTTTTTGACCTTCAACAGAAGCTTGCCATCATCCACCAGAATCTCCTGTCCCTTTTCCAGTGATGTTCTGATCTGCTTGGAAAGCTTAATACCACCCTTTCCAAGAATGACCTTTTTGCCCTCCTCCAGGATAATAGGTTTCTTCAGCTTACCGATTCGAAGCTCCGGTCCCTGCAGATCTACTAACAGCTCCGGTTTTATGTCACACCGTTTTGCAGCACGGCGCATATTCTTCAGCCATTCCTCTCGGTCCTCCAGATCCTGATGCGAGAGATTCACCCGCACTCCCGTCATACCGGTACGAAACATTTCTTCCAATGTTTTCTCACTCTCACAGGCACTTCCCAAAGTGCCATAAAATTCGATCTTATTCTTCATTATCGTCTCCATTCCGCAGATTTCTGCGCGATCCTTTCCAATAACCATACCTTATTACTATAGACCATTTCCACTTAAGAAAAAAGGACTTGATTTTTTGTCTTAAATACGATAGAATAGTGTTCAGTGCTGAAATAGCTCAGTTGGTAGAGCACTTCACTCGTAATGAAGGGGTCGTCGGTTCGAGTCCGATTTTCAGCTTCGAGAAAAAGCCCTGGAAACATAGAGTTTCCGGGGCTTACTTTTACCAGTGGCAGATAAATTGATAAGTAGTGTAATATTATATGTAAAATAAAAGCATCCACCTGCTTTTATCATTTATATTTCAATCGTTTTTGCAAAAACGGCTTGATGGTATATGCAATCAAGCCTCGTATTTTTCTGTTTTGTGCTTCTGTTATCTTACTCTTATTTCTCTTATTGAACATATCCAATATAAACTGATAATCATTCGTCCCGTCATATCTATTATATTTATTGGGGACAAATGCCCCCTCTTTATATAAAGCATATATTAATTTTTTCGTAAAAAACTTTGAATTTAATTCTATTCGTTCTCCATCTTCTATAGCATGTGCCAATCGGTACATATCTATTTGAATATTAGTTTCATAATCTAAATCGTCTCGTTCAAATTTCTTGATGCATGAAGATCCTATCGGATATAGTTGTCTACCTGTTTCTCTATTTTTAATCGTAAATAAATATCGCAGATTTTCCTTTCCGCATATGCATTCTGATGTTTGTGTCTCATCTTCTTGACAACCATCTATCACCCATTCTTGTACCGCTACATCCCAATTATCTATTGTCGATGCATCCAAAACTTTTTTAATCAAATTATTATAATAAGTACTCGCCATATTTATCACTCCCTATATAATTTTATAACTCAAACTTCGCACACGAACAACCGGAATCTGCCCATAATGTTTCTTATGTGGCAAAGTTTACAATATGATTTTTGCCTTTCAAAACGAATGCACCCGGAAGGTTGTAGTCTGGAAATTGACGCAGATCAGTAGGCTTGCTGAAAAGTCTTTGCTTTGCAATGTTTCGATGAATACGCACCTGAACGACCATGCCTTTCGCGGCGGGCTCAGTTATTTCGGTGGGCACGCTCCCGCTACACTGCCCCGGGTATTCAAGTTCTTAAAGGGCAAAAATCATATTCAACACCTTGAAACATAAGAAACAGTATGGGCATAAGCAATTTTTAGGTGTGCGAAGTTTGAGTTTATAAGTTCAAATATTTATTCACCGGCTTGTTCTATTGCCATTTTAATTACACGTTCACTGATATAGAAGCCATTATTCCGAATTTGATCAACAGCATCCTTAACAGATATAATCACTCCCATTCTTTTAGCCTTCAACAAAACACCTATTGTTCCTGCAACTTTCAATCCTAAATATTTTGCGGTTTTTTTCGCCGCATTATCATCAATAATGACCAGATCCGCTTTAGGATCATTCTGTGCAAGAATCATTACATCTACTTCACCGGCATGAAGCTTTGCCTTGTACATCTTTCGATCAGCCACATCCATTATCTTTTCAACATGAATCCAATCCCGATTATCTTTTATCTGCAAACAAGCCGAATCCGGTTTTGCTGTCACCTCATCAAACACAGCTTAGGGAATCGTAATTTGTCCATAAACTGCTTTTAAAACATTTAATAATCCAGCATTACATAAAGCAATTAATGGTGTTGAGTTCACAATCACTCTAAGCATTATTCATTTCCTCCAGAAATTCTTCTTCATCATCAAAATTAAATATTGATACACCATTACTGCTCAAATATTTTATAAATTCCTCTTCTGTCATCCCCGCAATCTGTGCACTATATCCTATTGAAATGTGATTTTGAGTATAGAGCATCATTGCAATTGATCTTTTAGCAAAATCATTCGCCTGTTCTTCTGTTATTTTTATGTCATATAATACTTCTTCTGGTATTTGTACTGCAATACTACACATATCTAACACCTCCATCCGACAATACTCTGTATTCATTTCTTTCTTAACCATATTATACTCAAATAAAAATCAGATATCAATCAGATCTTTCCGTCCTGTCCGATCAAAACCTTTTTTCCTTCAAAGGCAAAGCCATAATGACGGAT
>OLWA01003235.1_pt1 | contig 12748 bp, 13 predicted proteins | sample 1673251 | NCBI WGS metagenome assembly OLWA01 (sample SAMEA3178937, study PRJEB25190) | human gut metagenome | biome: human gut; feature: human-associated habitat; material: faeces | place: Austria | collected 2013
AATTTTTACACTCGCGTAGTTGTTTAACATTTCAACCGGGTTTTGCAGCTGACCCTTTTGTAGCTGACCCCAAAAATATAGATGGACTGTGAGTGCTGGACGGCAGGAGATAAATGCGAAAATAGCTGAGTGATGAGCACTTACAAGGCTCTATCAGTCAGCTATTTTTCAGTGCGGAGTGGGCGAGATTCGAACTCGCGAGCCGCTTTTGGCGACTACACGCTTTCCAGGCGTGCCTCTTCAGCCACTCGAGCACCACTCCAAATGTTATGTGACGGCCTCTTCAGGGGAGGCTTTTGGGTTTTGCGTTGCAAAGGTAATGTTTTTTCCGGATAATGACGAATGATTTTTGTTTTTTATTTGCAGTGCACATCATTAAGTTATTGGATATCCTTTTCAAATCGCTTTTAGATCTTATATAAATTCTTCTTCAAAGGGCTTTTATGGAGTCATAAGTAAAAGTTTTGGTGATGTGTTAAAAATTATCGAATGAAAAATTGTTTTAACGACTTGAGTGATGTTTTGGCGCGTCGACGGCCGGAGGCCGACGTTCCCAGACCGCAATCTAATGGATCGTCGATGGCTTAATTGAGAGGGGAGAATATCACCGCTCTATGCAGACTTGTCGTGTCGGTTTAGATTTTAACAACTGATTTTTGCATTGAGTCTTTTATGCTTTCATTATGCTTCTGGCCATTTCGTCTCAGAAAATTATCCGGAGGCCAATCACTCGGGAATCAGATGGTTTAGCGGCCGGTGCCGAAGCGGGAGGTGTCCATGTCGGTGTCTTTGGGTTTGAAGCCGTTGAAACGCCAGACGAAGGTGAGTTTGAGGTTGCGGGTCATGTCTCTCACTTTCATCCGATAGTCCTGGCCGGCATGGTCAATCGTCATGGTCGGTGACCATCGGTTGAAGATATCGTCGGCTTTCAACACCAGTTCGCAGCTGCGTTTCTTGCCAAATTGCCATTTAACCCCTGCATCAACTCTCCAGATGGCCGACAGATCCGCTAATCCTTGCACAGACGACGAAATGTAGGAGAAGTCAATCGACAACGATACAGGGCAGTTATAGCTGAATTTGAAAGAATTGGTAAGCGAACCGTAGAAAATCCATTTGCTGTTGTCGAATGCGATATCGTGGAATCTGTCGGCTTTTTCGCGCTGTCTGAAGATATTTGCGGTAGTTGTCGCATTCCAGAAATAATCTGCGCCAAAGGATGCATATAGATTCAGACCGATGGTCTGGTTATAGTTCGTATTGATTGTCTGGTAGATGAGGCTGAGATCGTCGGGCGACTGGTAGGGGAGTTGCACGGTGGCTCGGTCGCCATACTGGTAGTAGAGTGTGGCGATATATTTCTGTCTTAGAATATAGCTGAATTGGCCGTCATACTGAATATAAGGTAGTAGTGCGGGATTTCCGATTACAGAGGAATATTGGTTGATGTGGCTTGTGGCTCCATGCAGCTCCCAATATGAGGGATAGATGCGTCGGGTGATGAGGTTCAGCTGGAAGATGCTTTTCGGCGAGCCGACGTAGGTGGCTCCGAGCTGTGGAATGAAATTCCAGTTGTGCTGGTATTTGCTGTGATAATATTCGCCTTTTGCCGAGGCGTTGAATGACAGACCCCAATCGAAAGAGTGTTGGGAGCCGATATAGAAACTTGCCACATCCTCTCGGTACATGTCGTCAAAATCCGGCTTCGCGGATGAGACATATATCTGAGAACTATTATCGGCGGAGTGCTGATATTCCGCTCCGTAATTCAGCTGCCATTTGTCAATGTCGCGCTCCCGGTCGATGTAGGCGTGATAGCGGTTGATTCGCTGACGGTTGTCGGACCCAAGCAGATAATCCGCGCCTTTGAACAGCGATTGCGAACGATTCTCTGAATAGAGGGTATAATCGCCACCAACGGTCACGCCAAATGGAGCGGAGTATCGCAACGCGATGTTTTGATAGTTTACAGGCGACAGCATTTTATACTCGTTTGTGAAACTGCCAAGTGTGCCCGATGAATGGCTGCAGCTTTTCTGGTTTGAAATAATCTGACTGTTGTAGGTCAGTTTGAGTGATTTATAAGATGCGGATGCGAAAATGGTGTTGCTCCAGTTTCTGGTGTTGCGTCGCATATTATCTTCAATAGATGTACTCTGCCCGTTGAGAAGATGGTTTGATAAGGTCTCCTCATGGTTCCATGATTTGGTTCTTGATAATCCATAATTAAGATCGAATGTCCAGTCATGGACGGCATACGTAGCCGCAACGGCGCTTCCAAACGAACCGTAATGAGACTGATTATATCCCGCTCTCACTTGTCCCTGCAGGCCGTCGAGCGGCTTAGGCGTTTTCAGCACAATGTTGATTACGGCTCCACTCACATGATATTTGGCCGGAGCGGAATACATGACTTCAACGCTTTTCAAGCGGTCGATAGGTGTGATATAAAGCAACTGGTAAAGATTCTGGTGCGGCATATTAGTGGGTTCGCCGTTCAGAATGATAGTTACGTCAGATGCTCCCGTCAGGCCTATCATACCGTTGTTGTCTGTAACGCCCGGGAGATAACCAAGGGCCTCAAGGATATTAGTCACCGGTTTGTCCCTGACTATCGTAGGGAGGTCAACGACCATAATGCCTTCCTTTCCGATAATCTGTGGCTTTTCTCCTTTGACAACTACTTCATTGAGCGGCTTCACGGAAAGGGTATCTTCATTTTCCACCTGGGCATAAGCCGAGAGTGAACAGAGAATTGTGATGAAAAACATGGCTTTCTTCATAGCTGTATAGTTTTGTTTGTATTGGGCCAAAGCGCCTTGCGACGAGTGACTGCTGCGAAATTACCATCCTTTATATTCGCGAAACCCATCGCCAACCTTATTTAGCCTTAATCGGAGCCTTATTTAGTCTTAAATCGTGATAGTATAAACTGGTGGGAGAAGGATTTTCTGTAAATTCGCCTTATGAAACATTTCAAGTCCATATCGGCATCATTTATAATTGTCATTGCGGTAATTTTCGGTTGCAATGTCTGTTATCTCATAAGCTTGTATAATTCAATAAGGGCCAACGTGGAGCGGGATGTGATGACTGCGTTGGCTGATGCAGACCTGGATGAACTTTGGGTCAGGGCGGAAAGAGCACAGTCATCACGCCAGGAGCCGCTTGAGCGAAATGACAGTGACGGGACTCCTCACGGCGAGACCTCGGTTTATCAGGATTCCAACGGTGATATGGTGGCAACCACCCGCCATCCGGATGGAACAGTAGAAACCCAAGGATATGAGGTAAACGGCAACTCGTCATTCAAAAACAGATTTATTGATGCCGTAGGACAGCAGTTTCATAATATTGTTGACAATTATGTGCCGGCCGATCTGAATGTGATGGACAGCGTACTGACAAAACGTCTGAACGACCGATACATCTACCCAGATTTCGTGTTAACCGAAGTGGTGGATTCTCTCGGGACGGTTGTGGTGAATAATTCCAATGAAATTCCAGCGCGCCATGACAGTTTCCTCTATCGATATAATCCTATATCGGGTTATACCTACCGAGCGTATATTACACCTCTCACCCGCCATATCATTTCGGAAATGGCCGGAGTGATAATAACCACCTTTCTGCTCATCACTGCATTTTCCTTGGCGTTCCTCTATCTGTTCAGCACCGTGTCGCGGCTTCGGACTCTCGAGGAGATGAAAGACGATTTTGTAAGCAATATGACACATGAACTGAAAACACCGATTGCGATAGCCTACTCAGCCAATGATGCCCTTCTGAATTATGATACGTAGAATGATGCGGAAAAGAAAGAGAGATATTTGAGAATCGCCAACAAGCAACTGAAGCGGCTTGGTGAACTTGTGGAAAATATCCTAGCTATGAGCATGGAACGCCGTAAGACCCTGCAACTGAATCCGGAGCCAATACAATTGCGTCAGTTTGTAGAGGAAATCGCCGCGTTACAGCGAATGAGAGGAGACAAAAAGATAAAAATAGATGTGAGGGTTGACGACAAGGTCAATATAACAGCGGATAAGGCTCATTTCACAAATGTATTGAACAATCTGATTGACAATGCAATCAAATATTCCGGCGACAGTGTGACAATTACAATTGCCGGAAATGATGAGGAAATCTCGGTAGCCGACCGTGGAATTGGCATTCCTATCCGGTCAATTCCATATATTTTCAATAAGTTTTATCGGGTACCTCACGGTAACCGTCAGGATGTCCGCGGATACGGCATCGGCCTCTATTATGTAAAAAGCATAATCGACAAAATAGGTTGGGCCATATCCGTGAGCAGCAGGGAAGGTGAGGGCTCGGTATTCACCATTAAATTCAACAACGATGAGCGCTAAGATACTGCTTGTTGAGGACGAAACAGACCTCACACTGATTGTGGCCGACACGCTGCGTGGGCAAGGATATGAAGTTGTCACTGCGGCTGACGGTCTGGAGGGCCTTGAGAAATTCAAGGCCGAAGGCGCCGATATTGTTGTGGCCGACGTCATGATGCCAAAAATGGACGGTTTCTATATGGCTAGGGAGATAAGACGGTTGTCGCTCGCAGTCCCACTGCTTTTCCTTACGGCCAAAAGCGCCATTGATGATGTGGAGGAAGGATTTGCGATAGGAGCCAACGATTATCTCAGAAAACCATTTGAGCTGCGCGAACTCATTGTAAGAATAAGGGCGTTGCTCAATCGCTATGGCACGCATCGGGGCGAGGATGTGAAATTCTCAATCGGGCAGTATGTTTTCAACGTCACTACCCAAAGTCTTTCAATTGGAGAACGAAGCACAAAGCTCTCCCACTTCGAGGCCAGGATTCTCGAACGCCTGGCCGCAAATATCGGGAAGACAGTTGATGCCTCTGAGTTGATGATAGCCGTATGGCAGCGTGACGAGCCAAGCAACCGTAATTCGCTTCACGGCTACATTCATAAACTCCGCCGCGCGTTCCGCCAGGATTCCTCAATCACCATCATCAATCAACGTGGTTTCGGCTACATGCTGACCGTGCACAAGTGAGGATGCTGTGTAATAATACAACTGTGTAGCTCAGAAAGCTATCGGAACGTTAGGGGAGAGTTATTCTCCTTTGGGTTGATGGCGGTTCTTTTTCAGTTGGGCTTGGGTGAAGCGTTTCCAGTTGGTGTCGAAGTTTTTATGGGACTTGTAGAGGGTGATTCCGGTTAGCTGTTTCAGGAGGAAGAGTGCACGGCGACCTATTTTGAAATTTTTTCGGCCGTTATTGTGGCTCATCAGTCTGTGATCAGGCGTGAAATTCAGTCTAACCTCATCTTTATTAAGGAGATTGATACGCGCAATCAGAGCCTCGACGGCTGGGGCCAAGGCCGGAGCCTCCATGGGCTCGTAGATTCCGATTTCATCTGTGGCAAAGTTTCTTTTGTCCCATTTCCGGGCTTCCTTTACAGAGATATATTCTTTATCAAGAACATAAACATCGGCGTGTGTGCTTACAAAGACGGGGTCATTGATTCTGTTGAACTGGAACATATCACGTCCGCGGCCTCTTGAGTCGACAGAAAACGAGTATCTGTCCAGATCAAGTGCCGACACGGTATCACCGGCTATATTGCTGTAATCGAAGTTCAGTTTGAATTTCTCATAATCGAGATTCTTTCTGAAAAATCCCGCAAAATCAGGCACCCATTTACGGCTGATGGTGTCAGCCAGCACATCAATGTCAATCCGGATTGAATCATTGATGCGGGTCCATGTTTCGGTAGGGCTGTATTTGCCAAACAAAGTGTCAGCCGCAATTTCAGATGCTTTTATTCGCTGTGGCAGCGCTGCCTTAGGCGGGATGCCGATCCAGTCGGACCACGAGAAATGATGCTGGCTCACATCGCTGACGCTGTCAAGTCCATTCTGGTTCGTGAATCTGTAATACGACTTACTCGTCAATACCCTTGGAGATGTCCAGCCTTTGAATTTTATTCTCTCTTCAGCCGGCAGCATATAATCCACCATCTTTTCTCTAAAAAGAAAAACCGTGTCGGTATATGTGGACAGGGAGGAGTATTCACGGACGTAGGCCAATATGTGGAGCATCCGTTGTCTGCGCGATTCAATTACGACTTCAGGCAGTTCCGACACATTTTCAGAAAGAAAGATGGTGTCAGTGCTTCCGAACAATACCGTCCGCTCATTAAATCCAAGATATCTCACGGTTATAGGATAGTAGCTTTGAGAAATCCGGGGCAGAGCGCCGTTACTGTTGCTGATGGCTACGGGCGTTCCGTCTTTATCGTAAATCGACGCATTCGGCAGAGGGACATGTGTCGCAGAGTCAGCCACGATGATGTCGTAAGCCTTTACCTCCATAGAAATGATAGAAATAAGAAGTGCTATTGTTGTCATTAAATATCGTATCATCCGTAGCAGTCTGACGCTTACTTAAAGCTCGTTTTAATGTCGGAATTATAGTCTAAACTACCTCTCAAAGGTATGGCATCCTTTTGATATATACAAATTATTAATATCCCATGCTTCCGCTACCGGCTACGCGCGCTTTCTCCCTAATCTGTAATATGTAAATTTTCATCTGTGACTTCCGGATCGGAGTTAATAGGCGCCCTATATAGCTCTTTCAATATACAGATAGGGACATAGCTGATAATATAGATTGGATGATCGGAAAAGCCAACGCCACAATAAAGCAAAACAGCGTCAGTATCTTCATATTGTGTTTCCTTTGTGGATTAAAATTGAGTAATCATTTATATATTAGCCAAAGCTCGGTCAATTCTTTGTAGTATTTGCGCATTGTATGACTGTCAAGTTTGGCAATGGCGGTATCAATGGCCTTACGGTTTTGTGGGCTGTACGTGTAGTAGAATCCGAGAGGCATAGTCAGGGTCAGAGATTTATTGTCACGGTTTTCGTAAACATATCTCAAAACCTTTTCCGGCTGTGGCATGAATACATAATTGAAAAAGTGGAAAACAAATGATTCAGCCACTGCCGCATCAACCTCCTTACCCAGACTATCCCATTTCTCAAGTACGCTTTCATCTGAATAGGGGTAGTGGGTGAGAGTCTGTATCTTTGCTATTTTCTCCCACTCATCCTTGCTGCCTGAGCCGATCCACAAACTGAACACGCCTTCCTCATACATTTCAATCTCAGGCGAAGTTATGGCAATTTTGCCGTCCTGTTCTATGCTGCAACACATTGAAATTGTTTGCGAGTAGGTGGTTGTATCCTTATCGGAATTGATGTTATGTTCTATTTCCTTATATTCATAGGTATATGTAAATTCGTGGTCCGCAATAAAGTATATCAACGTATGCTCGGCATATATTAATTCTGTCGAATCTGATGGAGTATCCACTAAATCTGACTTATCCCAATAGTTTCCTACATACATTGCATCAATCAAAGCTCCGTCGGAATTGTATGTTGCAATATATACATCTTTCATGTCGCTGTACAGATATTTATATTGACATAATACTACGTCATCATTTATTTGCCTGACTGAGACAAGATATACCGATGTAGTATCTGAAATTTCAAAATCAGCTTCGATAATACCTCTGAGTAAAGCTCCTTGCTCCTTTGTTGTCAAAAGTAGGTCTTTGTCTGACGGAGCGGGCAAGGAATCATTTTTTGCAATAAGCGATTCATAATCTCTCCCGAGTTTCTCAAGAAACTCAAACGAATTGCCTGCAATCATATCTTTACCGGAATCCGGATTACTGCCATTTGAAGTCGAGGCAGAACCTTTGCCTTTGCAAGATATGCATAAAGCAAATACGGTTAGAATTATCGTAAGTATATGTTTCATCGCTTATCTCCTTTCCGCCATTGAGTAAGAAGTCTTTTGGTGCGCGAAACGATTTCGGGATTGTCACAGTTTTCGACTAACCTAATTGCCGCATCATGAGTCTCAGCGGGAAGTACGTCGCTAAACAGCCGTGCCGCCCAATACATAGTTTCTTCATAAATCATCCCCATAAGTAGGTCAATCATTGTTCCCTTTTCATCATGAATTATGAGATATTTGGCGGCGTTTTCAATGTCCCATCGGCTATTGGCCTGTTCTTTCTTGTCACCGTTGGCTACCGCAGCGAAATACATCAGCGATGCCTGCACAAAGAATGAGAATGCATCATCTTTGTCGTCATATTCCAGTCGTTTACGCCAGTTGGAGAAGAATTGTTTTTCTGAGATCAACGAGTATATGCCCTCTGTCCAATCCACGCCACGCTCTATGAAATAATATGCTTCATCCGACTGGAAACCGCAATCTGAATCGAGGTAATATTCTTCTCTCGGCTCGATTCTAACGGCTCTGGTTATAACATTTCCTGCGTAAGATTCAAAAAGGAAGGTGCCTAATTCTCCGTGATATTCTGCATAGTAGTCACCCTTATAGTTCATGCCGTCAAGTTCGTGGAACGCGTCGCGGAACGCGGCTTGGTTGTCGCTGTTCATTGATTTGTAATTGGTTTCAGCAACTATATCGGCATAGATACAGCCGGGAATATGATCCAAGGCACAGTTGACTTTAATGCCACGCTTCGCCAACATGACCTCAAAAGAATCCAATCTTGCAGACGCATCTTTATCGACATCCGAGGGGTCGAGCCACACCCTCGCGCGTCCGTCGAAAATGCCGCCGGACGGACGTAACCCATACTGTGCATTTGAGGCGTAATCAAAAGTCCAGAAATATTTTTCACGCATTTTCCAGTCGCCGTGGCGTATTTTGTCTTTTGGCATAAAAGACTTAAGAAACTTTACCCACCATCTGCGCCACCTGCTGATATACCAAAAAATACCGAATGTTGCGGAGGCAATAGCCAGTATCATGATTCCTTGCCAGTCGCTTTCCGTTGCGGCTTTATATGTGATAAATCCGACCATAGCCACAAGGTAAGCTATACCGACAACTACGACAATGCCAGCACCAATCTTTTTCAATGTCTTACCAAGGCGTTCGTTAAGTCTGATTTTACCTGACTCAAACAGCCATATAACCAAGACAACAAGAGCAATGGCACCTATTGCTATCAGAACATCCGATAACGAATCAGCCATTCTCCCGATTGCTGAAATCAGGACGCATGCCACGCCTATTATGTACCATATCGGTTTCATGGGTTGCAAGGAGTTTTCAGGTTGAACTTCAGTATAGTTATTGACGAAATTACTAACACAAACAAGGCTCCGACTACGGCATATAACGATGCGACAGCTATAGTTTCGAAATCGTTGGAGATGTTGTTGAACCATAGAAAACCCCACATCTGATTAGCCCATATCGTTGAAAACAGCAGATTTGAACAGCAAACTAATAACGATGTAATGTTGGATGATAGCTTTAATATTGCATATCCGAATAAAGTCTGAAATATCGGCAAGGTAAAGCATACCGCGAACCATTCATAAAATGCCGAAGTATAACCAATTTGAAGATATGTGGCAACACATATTAAGAATAGTCTGACAATAGATTTATGTTCGCCTCTATTCTCTCTAATCAGTATAGCCAAACTTATCAACATGGCTAATGACAAATCAATAACCAACCATATTCTCATATTGATTTCATCCTCAATGGCTTTGGAAACAATGTAAAGCATTATTATCGCCTCTATCAGAAGCAATCCTACCATAAAGCCTATACTTTTCCATTGTTTCATCGTTCGCCTCCTTTCTGATCAATCAATTTTTGTTTTGGTACAAGGTCTATTGACTCAATCTTTGCAATGTCTGCGGCAATAGGGATTAAAGTCAGCTCCACGTTATAATCTTTTCGTAGATCCTCAGCACCGGAGTATTCCCTAAGATTGAAAGTCCGACCGAATGATTTGCCATTATATCTGAAATAAATTTCACCAATACGAGATATTGAGTAACCGTTTAAGGGTGTTTCAATAGCAAAGCTGTCTTTATGTTTTGCAATAATATTAAATGTAACAAAACCGACAACTGCCAATAAAAGGCCTGATAACGCTCCACCCTTGACCCATATGCTTGCTTTTGATTGTTCTGGCACGATGAAACTGCCGATTGTCAATAAACAAACGACCCATGTAGCCCAATAATACATCTGACAAGTAATAAGGAAGACTCTTGACAGCCATATCGCTATCACAAACAATCCGATTATTGCCCAAAGTAAATAATCAATTGTCCGAGTGCGAACAGCCTTATATATCTCCATGCCGATGACATAGATGATAAAGGCTATTAATATGTATCTTAAGACTTCTTCCATAGAAATTTATAATGGAGTATAGTTATTGCCAAGTGGCAACTTATGTTTGTAAAGGGCTGCGGTTCTTAATACGGACACAGATGTGTCGTTAAATACGAATTGTCTGTCGCGAGAGTTTAACTCGATTCTTTCTAATGCGGACGAAAAATTCTCAGGTAAAGGAGCTATCATAAACACCTTGGATGTATCTGTGGCATAAACGCCAACGTAATCATCCGATGAACGAACGTCGTTCATCATTATTTCAAATCTTGTTGGCACTATCTCTATAAGGTAATAAGGGCCTCCGACTTCTTGTCGGTTTATTACATTTCCTTCAATGTAATATTCAACTCTTGCAAAATAGTTATCCTGACTATTTTTATAATCTTGAGTGAAATACGAGAATATTCCAACGAGGCAAATTAAAGCAATCACGATGCTTGCCAATCCGCCCAATATCCATAACGATATTTTAATACCTTTCTTCATCGCTTGCCTCCTTTCAGCCAAAGGCATATGAACAAGAATAATATAATGAGATAATTAGCCAATATGAGATAGCAAATCTCCCGTATGGCATTTTGATAATAGTCTTGCATTATTTCAATAGCGTCATGTGTATCTACTCCCGGCAAAATATATATTGATGCTGCATATTGTAAATAAAATAAACAAACAGCACTATTTATAATAGCCAAAACTGCCAATGCAATGATGCCTGATACCTTCTGCCACTGTTTCATAATGTTTCAGAAATATAGACCCGTACTATTCTATGCTGGAATTGGTCGTAGTAATAGAACTTACGGTCAGTTAGACAATATGCTTTGATATTGGATTCGTTTAGATTTATAGTTGCCTTAGTTTGTCCGGATTTGTCTGTTGCCAAAAGATAGTCCTCAGCATTAGGTCTATCATTTACTAACGTATAAACAAGTTCATTATCAAATTTTAGTGGCTGCATTATTTTATATTCATAAGTTGTTTTTGAAGTCAAGGTATTTTTGGCGACCTCAAAATCATACATCACCAAATTCCGCTGATCTTTTGCCGCAAGTATAACACAGGACGAATCCGTAGTTTGAATCATGCTCACATCACCGGGAATTGGGAAATCACCAACGAAATTCTTATTTTTGAAATCATATAATCTGCTGTCGCAACTATCCTTATCGAATATAAATCCGTAGATATGATTACTGATTACCGCAATGCCTTTATTTGATGGCTGTTTATCGTAGTTTCCAATGGAATCCGTTGATTCAAATAAGCTATCGGTTGTATAAAACACTCCGTTTGAAGTATAACCCAATTTATCGTCATGCCGAAAAAGTATCGGCAATGTGGATAATTTATAATTAGATAGCGTATGCTTACCTGAAAGAACATCCACTGATATAAGAGAATGGATTGAATCGTTCTTTACTGCGAAGAAAACATAACTGCCTATTTTAATGGCATTGAAAGCATGGCTACAATTAGGCACCTCTAAAATAGGTCGCCAATTATGCCCGGCATCCGTCGTGTGGAATACTTTGACCGAATCCGGATTCTCAGGATAAAGAAATGAACTTAATGCGATACCCATATTTTCATCAACGAAAAACAAGTCAGAAACATTACCACACAATCCATTTGCCTTATAAGTATCCTCCGGATCTGCTCCCATAAATAACTGGGAATGAAACATCAACAGATAGCAAACTGCGAGGAACAATATTGCTATTGCTCCAAAGATAACACCTACTATTTTCTGCCATTGTTTCATAATTATCTCAGGAAATTTATGGCTTCGATTACACAAAAAGGATATGTCTTTATATTTTTTGAGTATCGAAATACCTTTGGATTAAACACTCTAACAGTAATCTCTATCAAGCTTATTGAGGGCATTTGCGTCCACAGATTACAGAAGAGAGCAAAGCCAACACACAGACTTAGTATCTTATAGAGTGTTGCCATACGCAAATTTACAATAAGAATCCGTAACCCAATGGTAATCTGGCAAAATAAAACGGTCCAATATAGAAATACAGCTGTAAAATATCAAATGAAGGCAAAGGGCGCGCCGTGGAGGGCCATATTCCTATTGCCACCAATACCACAGTCGATAGGGATATCATGAGTGGCAAATTATTTTGAAGCTTCAATAACTTTTGTAATACAATCTGAGGTATTGCAAAGGGCTTTCAGTTATGACAGACGAACAAAAACATATTTCAATACATTCCATCCTCAATCTTCTTCCGAATAATGAGATAACGAAAATAGGCCAGGCGCTGAATGTAGATTTCCACGTGCGCAAACTCTCTGGGGATATATTTCTTCAACTTCTGATATTCGGACAGTTACTCAGTCTGAAATTATCACAAAGAAAATTGAACGCCATATATGATTCTCCATTTTTCAGGGCAATCAACACGGTGCTGTCGCCTGTGGTGAAAGGGTGCAACCAGCTTATGGAAACGCAGACTTTCGACATGAACGAGTACCGGG
>OLWA01003239.1_pt1 | contig 12731 bp, 11 predicted proteins | sample 1673251 | NCBI WGS metagenome assembly OLWA01 (sample SAMEA3178937, study PRJEB25190) | human gut metagenome | biome: human gut; feature: human-associated habitat; material: faeces | place: Austria | collected 2013
AACCAGTTTCAGACACTTCTCGGTGTTACCGGCTCCGGAAAGACATTTACGATGGTAAATGTAATCGAGCAGATGAACAAGCCTACCTTGGTCATTGCGCATAACAAGATTTGGGTAACTCAGTTATAGATATATAAGCAGATAGAGGAATATGCGATGGAGAATGAATTAATTGATATTTTTGAGAGAGCGAATAAAAGATTTTTGGGTGAAAATGTGAGTTCTATTAAAAGTAATGTAGCAGAAAGAAGTTTGTGCAGTACATTAGCTCAATGTCTTTATTTGGAGATTAGTAATAGTAATTTTTCGAGATACCATGTAGATGTCGAATATAATAGAAATAAAGGCAAGGTAAAAACTATTTACAATGATAATTTGGAAGTGGTTTCTATTGTATGTGATCTTATTGTGCATAGTAGGGGAAAAATTATTGAAAATGATAATTTGATTGCGCTGGAAATGAAAAAAGCATATCGTCCAATGAAAGAGAAGGAGAAAGATAGAGCGAGATTAGTTGCATTAACAAAGGAGTCATACGATGGCGTTTGGTCATTCGACGGACGAGTATTGCCAGAGCATGTTTGTGGTTATAAACTGGGGATTTATTATGAAATAGATAATAAAAAGAACTCACTTCTTATAGAATACTATGTTAGAGGAGAAAAAATTGGAAGTTGTCATAGTGTACTTTTCTAGCAAAGATTCTTACAGAATTAGGAATGGGACACATGATAACAAAAATATTAGTGGCAAAAAAGTGATTGCAGAAGTTGAATATTTTTTTAAGAAGTTTAATGTTAAAAAAATAACTTTACTTTGTACGAAGGTAATAGTAATTTGGACATATATCGGCAAAGAACACGGTTATTAAGTGAGATGTGGATTTTACACAGCCAAGAGAGTTTTAAATTTTGATAATTATAGCCGTTGTGTCTGAGAATTTTATAATTAATAAGAAATACTGGATCAGGAGAGTGTTATGAGGATGAGTGATGATTTATGGGTAGGAATAATGACGTTAGGAGGTACACTTACAACATTTATTGTAAGTGCAATTATTCAGGCTTTTAGGGACAAAAGATTATATAAGCAAGAACGAGTTATGAAAATAATAGAATACAAAATAGTAGCATATCAAGAACTTTATAGTGCATTAATAAGATATAAGGATTATTTTGTGTTATTTATAGATACTGGTAATGAATTTAAGGAAAGCCGTGATGTAGGAGAATTTGCACCGCTAGAAGAAAATATGAGATTACGGGAATTTTATAATAAAAATATAATGTATTTTAGTGAAAAATTACAGAGAAAAACAGAAATAGCATTACAGAGCGGAGAAATATTGAATAATCTAGGAATTGCTTTATGTACAGATAATCCGGAGAGTGTTTTTTTAGATAGTGTTCAACCTAGTTGTGAAAATGTTATAAATCAAGTGGATGAATGTATTGAACAGATAAAAAAGGAATTAATGATAGATTAGACTAATATTTGCAATAAAAGAACAATAAAAATGTTAGTTTGTTTGAAAATTTAGTTAATTACGCTTATGAATGAGATTACAAGGAAGTTTTGGGAGACTGCATAAAGAAAAGCGAACAAATGTTCATATTTTTGTTGCATTATAAAACTCATTGTGTTATACTAGTCACACGATGAGTTTTATTTTTTGAGTATATTTTATGATAAACCGTGCGAATATATAAGCATAGACGGAGGTGTTTCGATAATTATGGATTATTTTGTGTTACATTCCGAATACGAACCGACCGGTGATCAGCCGGAAGCCATTAAAGCACTTGTAGATGGATTTAAAGAGGGAAACCAGTTTCAGACACTTCTCGGTGTTACCGGCTCCGGAAAGACATTTACGATGGCAAATGTAATCGAGCAGATGAATAAGCCTACTTTGGTCATTGCCCATAATAAGACCCTGGCAGCTCAGTTATATGGTGAGTTTAAAGAGTTTTTCCCGGAAAATGCGGTAGAATATTTTGTTTCCTATTATGATTATTATCAGCCGGAAGCTTATGTGCCGTCGACGGATACGTATATCGAAAAGGATTCCGCCATCAATGATGAAATTGACAAACTGCGCCATTCCGCGACAGCGGCACTGACGGAGCGGCGGGATGTTATTATTATTGCCAGTGTTTCCTGTATTTATGGATTGGGTAGTCCAATTGATTACCAAAATATGACAGTATCACTCCGCCCGGGAATGATGCGCGAGCGGGATGAAGTGATTCAGAGACTGGTGGAGATCCAGTATACTCGAAATGATATGGATTTTCACCGTGGTACATTCCGGGTACGTGGCGATGTGCTTGAGATTTTCCCGGCATCAGCGACGGACCGGGCAATCCGGGTAGAATTTTTTGGAGATGAGGTAGACCGCATTCAGGAAATTGATGTGCTGACAGGAACACCGTTGAACAATTTGGAGCATATGGTTGTATTCCCGGCTTCCCATTATGTCGTGTCTCCGGATAAAATGGAAAAAGCGATAACGGGGATAGAGAAAGAATTGAAAGAGCGTGTCAAATATTTCAAAGCAGAAGACAAATTGATCGAAGCACAGCGAATTTCAGAGCGAACACATTTTGATATTGAGATGCTGCGTGAGACGGGATTTTGTTCCGGTATCGAAAATTATTCGATGCACTTAAATGGCATGAAGGAGGGCGAGATGCCGCATACCCTTTTGGACTATTTCCCGGATGATTTTCTGATCATGGTGGATGAGTCTCATATAACGATTCCACAGATACGGGGAATGTATGCCGGTGACCAGTCGCGTAAAACGACACTTGTAGATTATGGATTCCGCCTGCCGTCAGCAAAGAGCAATCGTCCGTTAAATTTTGAAGAGTTTGAAAGTCATATCAATCAGATGATGTTTGTTTCGGCAACTCCGTCGGAATATGAAGAAACACATGAATTGATGCGCACGGAGCAGATTCTTCGTCCGACCGGATTATTGGATCCGGAAGTGATCGTTCGTCCGGTGGCAGGTCAGGTGGATGATCTGCTGAAAGAAATTAAAGCGGTAACGAAGAAAAAAGGAAAAGTTTTGGTGACGACGCTTACGAAACGTATGGCAGAAGATCTGACGGATTATTATAAAGAAGTTGGTGTCCGGGTAAAATATCTGCATTCGGATATTGATACGTTGGAAAGAAGTGAGATCATCCGCGATATGCGGCTGGATGTGTTTGATGTTCTGGTTGGTATCAATTTGCTGCGAGAAGGGCTCGATATACCGGAAGTGAGTCTTGTGGCGATTCTGGATGCGGACAAAGAAGGATTCCTTCGTTCGGAAACCTCGTTGATACAGACGATTGGGCGTGCGGCCAGAAATGCAGAAGGCCGGGTAATCATGTATGCAGACAAGCGGACGGATTCGATGGATAAAGCGATTTCAGAGACGGAGCGACGCCGTAAAATTCAGGATGCCTATAATAAGGAACATGGTATTACACCGCAGACGATTAAGAAAGCGGTCAGAGAGTTGATCCGTATTTCGTCCAAGGCAGATGCCGGAATGGAAGAGTTGCAGAAAGATCCGGAATATATGTCAGAAGAAGAATTGCAGAAACAGATTGCGAAGATTATGAAGAAAATGAATCAAGCGGCGGCAGAACTGAATTTCGAGTTGGCGGCATCGCTTCGTGATCAGATGATAAAAATGAAAAAGATATTGCAGGAGATGGAATAAAATGGAAAATAAGAGAATCATACAGATACGAGGAGCGAAAGAGCATAATTTAAAAGGTGTTGATCTCGACATTCCCCGCGATGAGTTTGTGGTATTGACGGGATTAAGCGGCTCCGGAAAATCATCGCTTGCGTTTGATACGATTTATGCAGAAGGGCAGCGCCGTTATATGGAATCGCTGTCTTCGTATGCCAGAATGTTTCTGGGACAGATGGAAAAGCCAAACGTCGAGAGTATTTCCGGACTTCCTCCGGCGATATCGATCGATCAGAAAACGACAAACCGTAATCCAAGATCTACGGTGGGAACGGTAACCGAAATATATGATTATTTTCGTTTATTATACGCACGTATCGGGATTCCACATTGTCCAAAATGTGGAAAAGAGATTAAACGGCAGACAGTAGATCAGATGGTAGATGAAATTATGAATTTACCGGAACGTACGAAAATACAGCTTTTGGCACCCGTTGTCCGTGGGCGCAAGGGAGAGCATGCCAAAGTGTTCGAACGTGCAAAAAAGAGTGGCTATGTACGTGTTATCGTGGATGGAAATATGTACGATCTGTCGGAAGAAATTTCGCTGGAAAAGAATAAAAAGCACAATATTGAGATTGTGGTAGACCGCCTTGCCATTCGCGAGGGAATCGAGAAACGTATGGCAGAGTCGATTGAAAGTGTAATGCAGCTTTCCGGAGGTCTGCTTGTGGTAGATGTGATTGACGGAGAGCCGATTAATTTCAGCCAGAGTTTTTCCTGCCCGGACTGTGGGATCAGTATTGATGAGATTGAACCGAGAAGTTTTTCATTTAACAATCCATTTGGAGCCTGTCCGGTCTGTCATGGAATCGGTTATAAGATGGAGTTTGCCCCGGAACTGATGATTCCGGATCCGTCACTAAGTATTGATGACGGAGCTATCGCTGTGCTGGGATGGCAGTCTGTGACAAACGAGGGAAGTTTTACCAGAGCGACGATGGAAGCATTGGCAAAAAAATACAATTTTGATCTTTCTACCCCTTTTGAAGACTATCCGCAGAATATTCAGGATATCATTCTTCATGGAACGAAGGGAGAAAAGGTGGATGTTCACTATGTGGGACAGCGTGGACGAGGTGTATACAGTATTGAATTTGAAGGTTTGATAAAAAATGTTGAGCGGCGCTACCGTGAGACAGCATCCGATACAACAAAACAGGAATATGAGACATTTATGCGGATTACCCCATGTTCGGAGTGTGGGGGAAGAAGATTGAAAAAGGAATCTCTGGCTGTTACAGTGGGAGATCGGAATATTGCGGAAATCTGTGATTATTCCATCGGTGATTTAAAGAAATTTGTGGATGGTCTGGACTTGACACCGACACAGCTTCAGATTGGTAAATTGATTTTGCGTGAGATCAAATCAAGACTTGGTTTTCTTTTGGATGTCGGACTGGAGTATTTATCATTATCCCGTGCAACATCATCTTTATCCGGTGGAGAAGCACAGCGTATCCGTCTGGCGACGCAGATAGGATCGGGTCTTGTAGGTGTTGCCTACATTTTGGATGAACCGAGCATTGGCCTCCATCAACGTGACAATGACAAATTGATAAAGACATTGCAGCATTTAAAAGACCTTGGAAATACCTTGATCGTGGTAGAACATGATGAGGATACGATGCTGGCTGCGGATTATGTGGTAGACATTGGACCAGGTGCAGGAGAACATGGTGGAAAAGTCGTTGCGGCAGGAACGGCAGAGGACATTATGAAATGCGAAGAGTCGGTGACAGGGGCTTATCTCAGTCATCGTATCGTGATTCCTGTGCCGGAGAAACGGCGCAAGCCAACCGGATATTTAAAAGTAATCGGTGCAAAAGAAAATAATTTAAAAAATATAAATGTAGATATACCGCTGGGTGTATTTACCTGTGTGACCGGTGTGTCCGGGTCCGGAAAAAGTTCGCTGGTAAATGAGATCTTGTATAAGATGCTGGCGAAGACATTGAACCGTGCCAGATGTATTCCGGGAAAAGTGAAAGAGATCAAAGGGATGGATCAGCTCGATAAGGTCATTAATATTGACCAGTCACCGATCGGCCGTACGCCGAGATCCAACCCGGCGACGTATACCGGAGTATTTGATATGATCCGTGATCTGTTTGCTGCCACGCCGGACGCAAAGGCAAGAGGCTACAAGAAAGGAAGATTCAGTTTTAATGTGAAGGGCGGCCGTTGCGAAGCCTGTCGAGGAGACGGAATTTTAAAGATTGAGATGAACTTTTTGCCCGATGTATATGTGCCTTGCGAAGTGTGCCATGGCAAGCGTTACAATCGTGAAACACTGGATGTTTTGTACAAAGGAAAAAGTATATACGATGTGCTGGATATGACGGTTGAAGAGGCGCTTGACTTTTTCAAAAACATTCCTTCGATTCATCGCAAGATACAGACGATGTATGATGTTGGATTGTCTTATGTGAAATTGGGACAGCCGTCGACGACATTGTCCGGTGGAGAAGCGCAGCGTATCAAACTTGCGACAGAACTTAGTAAACGGAGTACCGGAAGAACGATTTACATTTTGGATGAGCCGACCACGGGACTTCATTTTGCGGACGTTCACAAATTGATCGAGATATTGCAGCGGCTTACCGATGGCGGAAACACGGTACTTGTCATTGAACACAATCTGGATGTGATCAAAACAGCAGATTATATCATTGATATCGGACCGGAAGGCGGAGAAAAAGGCGGAACGGTAATCGCCAAGGGAACACCGGAAAAAGTTGCCAAAACAGAAGGCTCCTATACAGGGGAGTATATCCGTAAAATGCTGCCGCAGAAAGGAAAGAAGAAATGAAAGAATACCCTTTTTTTGCTATGATGGCAAGGATGAAATACATTGAGCGGTGGGCACTAATGAGAAATTCTGTAAAAGAAAATATCAGTGAACATTCGCTTGAGGTGGCGATGATCGCACATGCATTGGGGATTATTGCCAATGAAAAATTCGGAAAAGAAATCGATCTTGGAAAAATTACGTTAATGGGTTTGTACCATGATGCCAATGAAATCATTACCGGAGATATGCCTACTCCTGTAAAATACTATGACGAAGAGATACAAAAGGCATATAAAAAAGTGGAGAGAGTGGCAAGCGTTACCTTGTTAAATCAGCTTCCGGATTATATGCAGCCCTATTACCGGGAAATTTTGCTGGAACAATCCGGGGAAGAAGCCTTGTGGCGTCTTGTAAAGGGGGCAGATAAATTGTCTGCTTTGATTAAGTGCATTGAGGAGAAAAAGGCAGGAAATTCAGAGTTTTCCACGGCCCATGAAACAATTTTGGAATCCTTAAAACAGATGGAACTTCCGGAAGTTGACACGTTTATGGAAGAATTTCTGCCCTCGTATACAAAGACATTGGATGATATACAAAAAAAGTGAAAAAATTTGTTCTAACACTAGCGATATTTTTACAAGTATGTTATACTAGTATTATTATAGTGCAGGTAGTAACAATTTTTGTAAAGGAAGGTACTGATAATGAGAAGGATATTATGCTTTGGAGATTCAAATACATATGGTTATGCTCCGGACGGACAGCGATACGAAGCAGACAGCATATGGCCGGGGATCATGGGAAAATTATTGGGAGATCGTTTTGAAGTTATTGCCGATGGAAAAAATGGAAGAACGATTGCGTTTGATGATCCATATATAGAAGGCTGTAACGGTATGCTTGATATTGAGGCGAGTCTTGAAGCCAATGCACCATTGGATCTTGTTGTACTGATGCTGGGAACCAATGATCTGAAAAAGTATTTTGATGCTACACCGGCTCAGATCGCGCAAAATCTTAAGACGATGTGCGAGTTGATCCAGCAGAAAACAGACGCAAAGATTTTGATTGCAAGTCCGATGCTTTTGGGAGATGAAATTGAATTTTCACCGACATTAAGTTTGGAATTTGGACGTGCTCAGATTGATTATTCTTTTGATTTTGCGCCACAGTTTTCGAAAGTAGCCCAGGAAGTGGGGGCAGGATTTATTGACCTTGCTGTTGTGGCTGTGTCAAGTGGTGCAGACTGCCTTCATCTTATGCCGGAAGAACACCAGCAGATTGGTGCGGCGATGAAAGATAAGGTAATGGAAGCATTTGCAGAGGAGATTCGTGCGGAAGAGGAAGAAGAACGCCGGAAAGCGGAGGAAGAAGCTCGTCGTAAGGCGGAGGAAGAGGAAGCCCGCCGGAAAGCGGAGGAAGAAGAAACCCGCCGGAAAGCGGAGGAAGAAGAAGCCCGCCGCAAAGCCGAAGAAGAGGCTCGTCAAAAAGCGGAGGAAGAAGCACGGCTTAAAGCGGAAGAAGAGGCTCGACGGAAAGCTGAGGAAGAGGAAAAACTTCGTCTGGCAGCGGAAGAAGAGGCTCGCCGTAAGGCGGAAGAAGAGGCATTACAGAAAGCGCTGGCAGAAGAAAAAGCACGCCGTGAGCAGGAAGAGATAGAGGAAGCAGCGCGCAAAAAACAGGAAGCGATTTTGAAAGAGGCAGCGAAAGAAGCAGAAAAAGAAACGGTATTTGATCCGATGAATCCAAATCAGGAAGATCTTCCGGTTTGGCAGGTGGGCGATGTAGATTTGTCTGCACCGGTGGCACAGGAAGAAGCGGATAATATTGTTTTGTCCGGTGAGATTACGGCATCTGCGGCAGCATCCGAGCAGGAGGATGATCTGGCATCGATGCTTCAGGAAGAACAGCCAAGTGGACTGGGCGGTATTGAGTTTGCAACCGGCGGAACATTGGATTCATTTGACACTTCGACAGGTAGTTCACAGACAGATTTTGGTGGCTTGACAACACTGGAATTTGGCACAGCAGCATCTTCTGAGCAGAAGGAAAAGATGATAGCCGGAAAAGTATATCGTTTTGATGATGAACTGCATGAAGTTATATTTAGGACCAGAAAATTGACAGATGAGTTTAACCAAACACGATATGATGACGTAGATGGCAGAGAACGTATTATCCGTGATCTGTTTGGCAGTGTTGGAGCAAAGGTATGTGTAGAAGCTCCATTCCGCTGTGATTACGGCTTTAATATTCATGTTGGCGATAACTTTTATGCAAATTATGGCTGCGTTGTGCTGGATTCTGCAAAAGTAACCATTGGAGACCATGTATTTTTAGGACCAAATGTACAGATTTATACACCGTGTCATCCAATCTATGCACCGGCTCGAAATGAAGGCTATGAATACGCAAAAGAAGTGACGATTGGCGACGATGTTTGGATTGGCGGAAATGTTACGATTGTACCGGGAGCACACATTGGAAGTAATGTTGTGATCGGAGCGGGATCGGTTGTAACAGGAGATATTCCGGACGGAGTTGTTGCTGCGGGAAATCCTTGCCGCATTATCCGTAAGATTACAGAGCAGGATAAACAAAACTGGCTTGATAAAAAAGAAAATGACTAATCGTTAATTGGTAGTAAATACGAAAAGAACCTTCGAAAACTCAGACGAGTGATCGAAGGTTCTTTTTATAAATAATATAATCTGATAACTTAATGAATCGAGTCTCTGTATTCTCTTGAAGAAGCGAAAAAGCGATTAATCTCGCCACCTTGTTCGTTGGCGATGTAGGAACGCATTTTTGTCAGTTCATCAATCATAAGGGAAAGAAAATGGTCGATACTGTCAGCGTTGGAGAGGCAGATGCTTTCCCACATTTCCGGAGAAGAAGAGGCGATTCGTGTAATGTCTTTGAAACCGCCGGCGGCAAAAGTTTTCATAAGTTCATTTGATGTATCATTTTCGCGGACCATATTGACAAGCGAGGCGGCTACAATATGTGGCACATGGCTGATCGCAGCGGTAATATCGTCGTGAAGACCGGCATCTACTGTAGCAAAGATGGCACCTGTTCCGGAGAGAATTTTCTTTAGAAAAAGAACTTTTTCTTCTGCGGTCGTTTTGCATGGAGTGAGAAGATAGTAGGAATCCTGCAGTAAATCTTCGGAGGAATTCGCAAACCCGGTCTTTTCCGAGCCTGCCATCGGATGCCCGCCGATGAATTGGGCCTCCAGTTCGAGACGTTCGACCTCTTTATGGATGTTTCCTTTCACACTTCCGACATCTGTAATAATACAGGTTTTATTGATAAGAGGTTTTAACTGTTCCAAAAATTGAATATTCTGCAACACAGGAGCACATAGGAAAATAATATCGCATTCAGAAAAACGAGCATCTATCGAATAGGTGATATCGCTGATAATTCCGTCTTTTTGTCCCTGCAAAAGATCTTCGTTCTTTCTACGGCTGTAGACGATAATCCGGCAAGAGGGAAAATTTTTGCGGATGGAGCGGGCAATGGAACCGCCGATCAGGCCCAGCCCTAAAAAACCAATAGTAATTTGTTTCATGATGTCCTCCTTGTGTGTTTGTACATGATTTCCGATTTTATTTTACATCAAAATGTTGATATTGTAAACAAATGATTGAAAATCCCTTTGAAATTTAAAGAACTTTATGATATGATTTAAGAAAAAAATCAAGGCAGAAAGGAAGCAGATAAAATGAAAGATACAACAATTTCAGATTCCATTTTTTACGTGGGTGCAGATGATACGACACTGGATTTGTTTGAAAGCCAGTATATTGTTCCGGAAGGAGTGTCTTATAACTCCTATGTGATCATGGACGATAAAATTACGATTATGGACACTGTGGATCAGCGGGCAACAGAAGAGTGGATCGCTAATGTGAAAAATGTCCTTAAAGATAAGACTCCTGCTTATCTTGTGGTATCCCATATGGAACCGGATCATGCGGCAAATATTCAGAAGATTGCGGAAATGTATCCGGAAATGAAAATTATTGGAAATGCAAAAACATTTTCGATGATGCCACAGTTTTTCGACTTTGATCTGAGTAATCGAAGTGTTGTGGTAAAAGAAGGCGAAGAAATTTCGCTGGGAGCACATACGCTTCAGTTTTTCATGGCTCCGATGGTGCATTGGCCGGAAGTTATGGTAACATATGAGAAGAGTGAAAAAATTCTATTTTCTGCAGATGGATTTGGTAAATTTGGTGCCTTGTCTGTAGAAGCAGACTGGGCTTGTGAAGCCAGAAGATATTATTTTAATATTGTAGGAAAATATGGTGCACAGGTACAGGCATTGTTAAAGAAAGCGGCGACATTGGATATTCAGATGATCTGCCCACTTCATGGACCGATCTTGAAAGAAAATCTTGGCTATTATATTGACAAATATAATACTTGGAGCAGCTATGAGCCAGAAGATGAGGGGGTATTGGTAGCTTATGCTTCCATCCATGGAAATACTGCCAAAGCTGCTAAAAAGATGGGCGAGATCCTCAAAGAAAAAGGTGCTAAGAAAGTAGTTGTCAGTGATCTTTCCCGTGAGGATATGGCAGAAGTAATAGAAGATGCATTCCGCTATGATAAGATCGTTGTCGCAGCAGCAACCTATGATGGAGGAATTTTCCCGGTTATGGAAGACTTCCTTCGCCATTTGAAGAGTAAAAATTATCAGAAACGTGTCGTAGGTATTATGGAAAATGGTTCCTGGGCGCCGATGGCAGGAAAACAGATGCGCGCGATTCTGGATGAGATGAAAAATCTTACCATTTGCGACAGTCAGGTAACGATCCGTTCTACGATGAATGAGAAAAATGTAGAAGAAATGAATCAGCTGGCTGAAGAACTTTTGGAAAAATAAGGAAAATAAAGAAAAATAAACGTCCGATACAGAGAAATCGTTTCCCTGCAGCGGACGTTTTTATCTTTTTAAAAAGTATTTATAGTTTTGAGTATCCGTAACTATTTACAATGGCATCGATTTTCTGTCCTGCATGACAAAGAGGGCAGTCTTTCTGAGCAAATGATTTGTAATCTGAAAAATCATCCGTAGTAAAGATGGAACGAACCGGATATCCGTGAATTTCATCTTTTGCACTAAAAATCGCAGACAATCCCTGAATGATTCCACCATAATATTCCAAACACTCCAGACATTGGTCAATGGTCTTTCCGGTAGTAGCAGAAGCAACAAGCAGGAGAATATTTTTCCCTCTGACCATTGGTTGAATATTGTCACGGAAAAACATCTGTCCGCAGGAATCGAATTCCGGCTCAATGACATAGATGCTTTGGTGTGAGTTCATGGAGATAACGCCGGCATCTGTCAGAATCTCAGCAAGATAAGCACCGATGACATAGGTTCCGTCCATGCAGACGATCGCATCGATCGGAGTATTGTATTTGTAATTGTTTGCCATGGTGGAAGCCACGGCTTTTGCCTCGCGCTGTCCGACTTTCAAACGTGTCATATCCATGTAGTAGTTGATGTGTGAGTGGCTGGTAGCAAAATGTCCGGGAACCACTTTCAATAAAATTTTACTGTTAATTTTTGATGGTATTTTAATCGCATTTTCAAACATAGGCAACCTCCTGTATGATTGTAGTATTTGAAACAAAAATTATTTTGCCGGTTCACCGGTGGCGGTTTCTTCGGACGCTTTTTCATCGTTTTCGCCTTCTTCTTTCTTTGACGTCTGCGACAACAGTGTCAGAATGGAGAGAAGAATTGTTAAAACAATAGGTGCTGCGTAGATGATCGTTCGAATATCAGAACGAACCCGGACGCCAGGGGAGTTAAACCAGATAAATAACGTGAGGTAGGTGGTAAATACCAAAGTCCCGAAAATAATGCCCAAAATCTGACCGATGCGTTTTCCCTTTAACCAAGAGACCCAAAGGCAATACACCAGAAAAAAAGCGAGTGCACTGTCGAAAAGACCAAAAATAAGCATACCAACATTGATTCCCATAGGACTATCCTCCATTTCAAATTATGTTCTGTTATGTTGCATAAAAACAGTATACTACATTATTTGAAAAATTTCCATGATTTTTTGTTGACAAGTAAAAAAAAATATGATATTGTAATAAAGCACGCAGGAATGGCGGAATTGGCAGACGCGCACGGTTCAGGTCCGTGTG
>OLWA01003240.1_pt1 | contig 12731 bp, 10 predicted proteins | sample 1673251 | NCBI WGS metagenome assembly OLWA01 (sample SAMEA3178937, study PRJEB25190) | human gut metagenome | biome: human gut; feature: human-associated habitat; material: faeces | place: Austria | collected 2013
TCCTGCGCCGGATCAGTATCTGCTTTCGCCAGAAAAATGAACGAAAAAGCGGCCTCCCTGGGTATGAAACAGACGCATTTTGTCACTCCCAACGGACTGGATGCCAAGGGTCATTACAGCAGTTCCAAAGATATGTGTATCCTGGCATCCTATGCCTTAAAAAACAAAGAATTCTGCCAGATCATAAAAACACAGTCTCACTCTTTTTCTTCTATAAAAACAGACAACTGCTCATCCCGGATTTTTTCTGTTTCCAATAAAGATCTGTTTCTTTCCAGTTATGACGGCGCTCTTGGAATTAAAACAGGGTTCACTTCCAAAGCAGGATACTGTTTTGTCGGTGCTGCCAGAAGGCAGGATAAAACTCTGGTTTCCTGTGTTTTAGCCAGCGGCTGGCCCCCTAATAAAAGTTTCAAATGGGCTGACACCAAAACTCTCATGGATTACGGCATGGATAATTATGAACATTCATCTCTGCCTCTGCCGGATCTTGGCAGCTGCCGGATTCCTGTTACAGATGGGAAGGAAGATTTTGTCTGTCTCTCCACCCCCGATGCCGGCCAGGCTCTCCTTGGCCGGCATGATGAAATAAAAATACACTGCTCCTTTTCCCAAAGCCTCTGCGCCCCGATCCGCAGTAACATAGCCGTAGGAACCATTGAATATTATATAAACGGGAAACTTTTTCTCAAAAAGGATGTTTTTCCTCAAAAGAGCATTGAAAAATCCAGTATTTCTGATAAAATATGGGATGTATTGCAATGCATTACAGATTCCCTTTGTCCTTAAAACAAAGTAGTTTTTATGCATTTTGAAAAAAAATGCTTTACTTTTTAATCAATTAGTGCTATTGTATGTACATGGTACGTTAGACAGGACGAAGGTGTTCTCATTGAGAGGACACCTTTTTCTATTTTTTTAACGGATTACAAAAGAAATAAAAAAAATGGGAAGGATGGATTTTAACTATGCAGAAAAATGTAATTGAGAATGTTTTTGGAACGAAAGTTTTCAATGACGATGTTATGCAGCAGTATTTACCTAAGAAAACTTATGCGGCTCTTAGAAGCACGATTGAAAACGGAGAAGAATTAGTTCCGGAAGTAGCAAATGTAGTAGCTCATGCAATGAAGGAGTGGGCTTTGGAAAATGGTGCTACCCATTACACTCACTGGTTCCAGCCAATGACAGGAATCACCGCTGAGAAACACGACTCTTTCTTAAGTGCTGAATCCGATGCTCACGCAGTATTGGAATTTTCAGGAAAAGAGTTGATCAAGGGCGAGCCGGATGCTTCCTCTTTCCCATCAGGTGGTCTTCGTGCTACTTTTGAGGCCAGAGGATATACAGCATGGGATTGTACCTCACCGGCATTTTTGAAAGAAGATGCCATCGGTACAGTTCTCTGCATTCCTACCGCTTTCTGTTCTTACACAGGCGAGGCACTGGATAAGAAAACTCCTCTTCTTCGTTCTATGGAGGCCATCAGTACACAGGCTGTCCGTATTTTGAAATTATTCGGAAAAGAGGATGTTACCAATGTAAAATGTTCTGTAGGTCCGGAGCAGGAATATTTTCTTATTGACCGTGACCAGTTTTTACAGCGTGATGACCTGATCTTTACCGGCCGTACATTGTTCGGTTCTATGCCTCCGAAAGGACAGGAACTGGATGACCATTACTTTGGTACCATCCGCGAGCGTCAGGCTTCTTTCATGAACGAATTAAATATGGAACTCTGGAAATTAGGTATTTTGTCCAAGACACAGCATAACGAAGTTGCTCCGGCACAGCACGAAATGGCTCCTATTTACAGCACAGCCAACATTGCTACCGACCACAACCAGTTGGTTATGGAGACTATGAAAAAGGTAGCCCGCCGTCACAACCTGGAGTGTCTGCTTCATGAAAAACCTTTTGCCGGTGTAAACGGTTCCGGTAAACATGATAACTGGTCTCTTGTTACCAACACAGGTGAGAACCTCTTGAGCCCGGGTAAAGTTCCTTATGATAACAAACAGTTCTTACTGTTCTTAGCTGCTGTTATTGCAGCTGTAGATGACAACGCAGCATTGCTTCGTCTCTCCGCTTCCAATCCTGGAAACGATCACCGTCTTGGTGCAAACGAGGCACCTCCGGCAATCATCTCTATTTTCCTTGGCGAACAGCTTGAGGATATCGTAGAGCAGATTATCGCTACCGGTACGGCTACTCACAGTATTAAAGGCGAGAAAATGGATATCGGTGTAAGTTCCATTCCTCCGGTTAAGAAGGATGCTACTGACCGTAACCGTACATCACCATTTGCTTTCACAGGAAACAAATTCGAATTCCGTATGGTGGCTTCTTCCATGTCTATCGCCGGTGCAAACACCGTATTGAACACCGCTGTTGCTGATGTTTTGGAAGGTATGGCAGACGAACTTGCCGGTGCAGCAGACTTTGATTCTGCTGTCGAAGCTCTGATCCAGAAGACATTGAAAGAACATCAGAAAGTTATCTTCAACGGAAACGGTTATTCCGATGAATGGGTTGCTGAGGCTGAACGCCGTGGCCTTCCAAATGTAAAAACAATGGTAGATGCTACTGCTTCTCTCGTAGATCCTAAGACAATCGAAATGTTTGAACGCCAGAACGTATTGACAAAAGTAGAATTGGAATCTCGCGCCGAGATTAACTATGAAGCCTACGCAAAGGCTATCAATATCGAGGCAAAGACAATGATCGAGATGGCTGCAAAACAGTACATCCCATCCATCATCAAATATACAACAAGTTTAGCAGATTCTGTAAATCAGATTAAGAGTGCTTGTCCGGCAGCTACCGTTTCCGTTCAGACAGAACTTCTTACCAAATGTTCTGCACTTCTTGCCAAAGCGCAGAGTGCTCTGAATACTTTGATTGAAGCAACCGACAAGGGCTGCACAATGGAAGAAGGAAAAGAACAGGCTGAGTTCTATCGTGACTCTGTATTTACTGCTATGTCAGAGCTGCGTACTCCAATCGATGAGCTGGAAATGCTTGTTGATAAAGAATATTGGCCGGTACCTTCTTATGGAGACCTGATTTTTGAAGTATAACTATTCAGGATTAATGTACGGAGATTAATGGATTATCGTGCTTGCACGTAAGAGACATTAATCTCCGTACATTAAATCCGAATAGGGCTCCCCCGAGCCGCAAATGTAGTATTTTCTATGTTTGCGGCTCCTTTTTCTGCATAGAATAAAGTAATCCCCTTTTTTGAGATAGCCATGAAAAAAGTTACTGTTATTCTTCTGCTTGTATTGTGTGCCTATTTTCTTTATCCCCACACCCGCCTCGCATATTACAAACCAATCATTCCAAAGCGGAAATTAACCGCTACTGCTCTCACATTAAAGGTTGGAAAAACCGCATATGTTCATTTACAGCATTCGAAAAAGCCGGTACGCTATTATTCCACTGCTCCCTACATCGCCAGTGTCTCCCCTTTTGGAAAAATCACAGGCAGGCGGACCGGAGTCGCCATCATCCAAGTGATCTCAAACAAAAAATGCTACCGCTGTAAAGTAACGGTCGTAAAGTAATCGTCATCAAATAACCGGTATGTTTTCCCTTGTCGCTGCATAAAATATAGCATAAAAAATGATAGGACGGTTATATTATGAAATTACGTCTCACTTTATTTTTCGTCTGTCTGTCCGCTTTTCTGTTTACTATTTCCGGAAGTGCTCTGGCAGAAGAAAAAACGACTTCCGGAGGTGCTGTGGACATCAGTGCTGTTTCTGCCGTATTGATCGAGGGTTCTACCGGAGATATTATCTATGAAAAAGACAAGGACAAAGAACTGGTTCCCGCCAGTATTACAAAGATCATGACGCTTACTTTGATCTTTGAAGCACTGGATAATGGCAAACTGACATTGGAAACGCCGGTCTCTGTGAGCGAATACGCCGCAAGTATGGGCGGTTCCCAGGTCTTTTTAGAACCCAATGAAACGCAGACAGTCGATACGATGATCAAATGTATCTCAATTGCAAGTGCAAACGATGCCGCTGTCGCAATGGCCGAAAAAATTGCAGGTTCCGAAGAAGCCTTTGTGAAAAAAATGAATGAAAAAGCTGTCGCTCTCGGTATGAAGCATACACAATTTAAAAATTGCACCGGTCTCGATGATAATATTGAATCCGGCCATTTTTCTAGTGCTTATGACGTCGCGCTCATGTCGCGTGAATTGATCACAAAACACCCGGAGATCAGCAATTATTCTACCGTTTGGATGGACACGATCATTCATAAGACGAAAAAAGGAGAAACCGAGTTTGGTCTGACTAACACCAATAAGCTGGTCCGCTTTTACGATGGGATCACCGGGCTCAAAACCGGTTCCACTTCCAAAGCCAAATACTGTCTGAGCGCCAGTGCACGCCGTGAAGATATGGATCTTATCGCCGTTATCATGGCTGCGCCGGATCATAAAAAGCGTTTTTCCGAAGCGCAGGCTCTTCTTGACTACGGTTTTGCCAACTGCCATATTTACCGTGATACGGACATTGCACAGGCATTGAAACCGGTTCCTGTTCAGGGCGGCAAAGAAGATCAGGTAGTTCCGGTTCCGAAGAGCACCTTTTCTTATCTTTTGAAAAATGAAGATTCTTCCGCTGCTCCGACAAGAAAAATAAGTTATTTTGACGCACAAAAGGCACCCCTGAAAAAAGGTGCCCCTGTCGGTTCCGTTGATTATTATGAAAAAGATAAAAAAATCGGTTCCGTTGTCCTTGCCGCATCGAAAGATATCCCGGCCGCCGGGTTTACAGACTACCTTCTCGCACTGACAAAGAAACTATTCCATAAGTCGTAATTTTCTGGCAACAAGATATAATTTACGTCCCATTGGAAAATCAAACAATTCCTGCTTTGACATTCCTTTCAGCGATAAAAACATCCAGAAGAATACCAATGCGCCGACGGCGACGGATACTAACGATGCCAGTGCATTCGCCATATAACCACCTAAAAATGTCAGGCACAGGCGGTTCATAAGAGTATATACGATTGCTACTGCAACCCCCATCCACAGACTGGCAGAAAGCGGCACACCAAATGTCGAAAGAGGTTTCACTTCAAAGGTTGGAATATACCGTTTTAATGCCAAAATATTCAACACGCTTACAATAATTGGAAATGTCACATTCCCGATCACTAAAACATATACATTAAGTTCTGTCGCATGCAAAAGTGCCACTACGATGCCGATGTGAATGACAAGCGAAATGGCCGAATGAATGACCGGCAGACGCATTTTATCGATACTCTGCAAAGCTCCTCCTGTTACATTGGAGATAGCATAAAAGATAATGGCGGCAGAACCGGCAAGCATCAATTTACCACCGGTAATATAATCCGACGACGGAAACAGCATGCGAATCAAGCCCTGCCCGATCACCATGTATCCAATCGCACATGGGAAGGCAATGATCATATTAAATTTAATTCCGGAAGAGATATTGTCATTTAAAAGTTTCTCATCCCGTTTTGTATACGCCGCTACTGCACTCGGGATCATCGAAGATGCGATGGATGTCGAAATCGCGATTGGCAGTGTCGTCAAAAGACGATATTTGGAACTGTACATCCCAACCATCGACTTGATCGTAACGGAGTCAATCCCCTTGTCTGGATACCGCAGCCTGCAATAATGGTAACATCGCAGTTCTCTCCGACGTGGAAATCATTATAGACTAACTCCTGTAAACCGCTCTGGCTTAAAATAACCGGAAGAATTGTCATAATCAGCATGCGGTAAATATGAGTTGCAGAATACAGTTGTTTGGTCTGATCTTTCCTCTCGAGTTTATTCTGGATCGGGCGATAGATCCAATAAACAAATCCCACCAGAAGAAGGGCAAAAAATGCTCCCATGCATGTTCCGAGTGTACCACCGGCAGCGCCCCATCCACTCTTAAACGGACTGTCTGCGTTCCATTTCATAAGGTAATAGGCACCGGCTACACTCACAATAGCATTGACAATCTGCTCTACGACCTGTGACACCGCCGTCGGGATCATCGTTTTCTTTCCCTGGAAGAAGCCACGGAACACTCCCAAAAGGGCGACGATAAATATCGTCGGTGCCAATATACGAAGCGGATATCTCACTCCGGCGTAATCCGGATAAATATGTGTCTCGATAAATCCGGAACCGGCAAACAAAAGGATGCCAAATAATCCACCGGAAACCACGGCAAATAAAAGAGTCAGCCGGAAAGTTTTCCCGGTATTTTTGTACTGCTTTTGTATACTCTGGGCGGCAATAATCTTCGATAATGCCAGCGGAATACTGTAAGAGGAAACAATCAACACGATATCATATACATCTACTGCAACAGCATAGATACCATTGCCCTCTTCTCCCAGTATATTGGACATGGGGATTCGGTAGATCATACCGATAAACCGTACGATCAGGGATGCCATGGCAAGGATACTTCCCTGCTTTAAAAAATCGCTTCCCTGGGATGTCTGTTGTCTTTTCTCACTCATACTGATTCCTTTCTGTTTTCCATTTTTTGTCCATTGCAGTCAATTATTTTTCTTTCAATGAAATCAATTTTTTTCTGCTTGTCGGATAGGCCGCAATGTATGTTTTTCCCGGATTGATCGTAAGTACATTTCCGGACTCATCATAATATGTCATCTTATGATCTGCCTCGCTCTTACGCCATGTGATCTTCACACGTTTTCCATTGGTAAGATAATATCCTTCTCCTTTTCTCTTGTGAAGGAAAAGGTGCTGATATCCGTTTTTATCTATATTTTTCTCTTTTACCAGCTGCACGATAACATTTTTGAAAGCCAGCTGTTTGTTATTTTTGTGGTCTTTATGTTTCTTGCCATATTCATATTTTTTGTAGGTCTTACTCTTTTCGTCATATTTGAGATAACACGTTGAGTAATCGGAAAATGGCAGTTTAATATATGTTGTATCGTCTGTGGAATCGAGATCGGTATCTTCCTCATAAAACGTAAAATGCTCTGCCACATTGTCCGACTTCACCTTTGTGCGGTAACCAAGTTTTTTGGCTCCCTTTTTCATTTTTTTGCCGGTGGTAAACACATTATGCGGTGCCTTATACGAATAATCTCTGGCATAAACGACCGGTCCGACCGCTGACAGACCACTTAAATTGTTAATTCCCAGTTCTTCTATCTTGGAAATCGCATATTTTGTCTGTCCGAAATGGCAGAATATGGCATCCCACTCGCTGGCAAAGCTGACAAAATAATGTCTGGCGCTTCGTACGGATCCCAGTTTCTTGATCTTGTCCACATCCTGAATCACACCAAGCATTCTCGTAATTCCACCTTCTGCAAGAGCTTCATACAATACATCGATCTGTGAAGTTCCCTGCTGATTGGCATTGGCATACTCAATATTGTTGATAATAACCGCATATGGCCGTTTTTCTGCCGCTTTTTCCGTAATATATTCTCCGGTCAGATTGCTCCGCACCATGCCTTCATGTGGATCCTTTGTCGGTTCCGGTGTCGCCGTCACTACAGGTGCCTGCGTTGCTTCCGGCGCTTTCTGTTCGTCTGCCACTTTTCCGGAACGATTCATAAGAACCACCGCTCCGGCGGCCATCGCAATTACAACGACAGCACAAATACAACTGATCAGTATTACTTTCTTTTTATTTTTCATTGCTCTATCCTTTCCTTTCTTTTATGTAAAGACATGATTTAGTTGCTTTCGCGCAGGATTCCCATCTGTTCCATGATCTCCCGCTGCTTTGCTTCCATCTGCTTACGTTCTTCCTCTTCCATATGATCGTAGCCAAACAGATGCAGCATACTGTGCACAATCAGAAAACTATATTCGCGCAATTCCGAATGTCCGTATTCTTCCGCCTGTTCTGCGATCACATCGGAGCACAAAACGATGTCCCCAAGCACCAGTTCCTCACTTTCCGGAGAAATCGTCATGCTGTTTTCAAAGGCTTGTCCCTCAAAACCGCCCGGTGTATCGTATTCCATCATCGGGAAACTCAAAACATCCGTCACACGGTCAACCTGGCGGTGTTCCGCATTGATCTCACGAATGGTTTCTTTTTCCACTATCGTCACGCTGACTTCTGTCTCATACGGGCAATTTTCATGATCGCACACAAAGGAAATCACTTTTTTCGCCTGTTCTTCCGGATCAAACGGAAATTCTCTTTCTGTCTCATTTTCAAAATATACTGTCATCGGCTTTCTCACTTTCTTTTGTGTTCATTTTTTCGCTTTTCGCGGTACTGCTCTCTTGCCTCAAATTTTTCATAGGCATGTACGATTTTTTGCACCAGCGGATGCCTTACCACGTCTTTGTTGGTAAGATACGACACGCCGATCTCGTCCACATCTTTTAATACCTTTAATGCCTGTTCCAGACCGGACTGGGTCGAAAATGGAAGATCTTTCTGAGAAAGGTCTCCGGTGATCACCACTTTGGAGCCAAACCCAATTCTTGTCAAAAACATTTTCATTTGCGCCGGCGTCGTATTCTGTGCTTCATCCAGTATAATAAAAGCATTATCCAGTGTCCGCCCACGCATATAGGCAAGTGGTGCGACCTCGATCAATCCCTTTTCGGAATTTTTGATAAAACTGTCTGCCCCCATGATCTGGTATAATGCATCGTACAATGGCCGCAGATACGGGTCAATCTTGCTTTGCAGGTCTCCCGGAAGAAATCCCAGATTTTCTCCGGCTTCGATTGCCGGTCTGGTCAAAATGATCTTTCCCACTTCATCCTGCTTAAATGCCTGTATCGCCATTGCCATCGCCAGATAGGTTTTTCCGGTTCCCGCCGGTCCGACACCAAATACCATCATTTTCTCGCGGATAGCATCCACATATTTTTTCTGGCCAAGTGTTTTTGGTTTTACCGGTTTTCCCTGAATCGTAAAGGCAATCAGCTCATTGTCAATTTCTGCCAAGGACACCGGGGACTTTTCTTTTGACAATGCCAATAAATAATTAACATTTTGCTCCGTGATCGTATTTCCACGCTTTGCCAATTCCAAAAGTTCAGTAAATACCCGTTTGGCTTCTGCGACATTTCCACTTTCTCCCTCTACTTTGACGGAACCATCCCGGACGATCACATCGACGCCAAGATTTTTTTCTATTTTTTTTAAATGTACATCCAATCCGCCAAAGATATTATTTTCATATTCTGCCGGAATGTCCAGCAGGATCTGTTCACGTGCCATCTGTCTCTTCCTTTCCCTGTGCCGCCTCAAGTTCTTCCGGCTGCACTTCCTTTTTATTCATCGTTTCTATGCAGGTGCGGATCACACCTGTGATTTTGTATTTATTTTCTTCCTGAATCATATTTTCCGTATGTTCTAAGATTTCATACCCCTCATTTTGCATTTGCTCCATCTTCGTAGCAAGATGTTTCTTAAATATACCGGCCGCCTGCTCTTTGGTATACTGCTTTTTCACTTTTGTGTAATCCAGAAACTGCCGCCGGATAATCTTAACATTGATCTGAAGCGGAATAAACCGCTCTTCAAAACATACATAATTCATTATATCATAGTTACCTGAATTATCAAACCATTTTAATGGATTTTTTAAGGAAATTCGTGAGTCGTTGTATTGAAAAGTGTAAATATTCCGTTTTTTTCCTGTCATTTGTTTATCTATGTATTCTTTTTGTAACTGTTCTTCCCATTTAACGGTATGCAGCAGCCGAATTTCTCCATCAGCCGTCACTCCCTGCTTTCGGATGATCTGCTCATCATCTCCCACGATATCATAACTTCCCTGTATCAGAACCTGCCCCTTTTTCACGACATCTCCTTTTTGGCACAATGGAGTGCCGCTTCTTGTCACAATTGCCTCAATTCTCCCACCACAAGGTGCCGTCAGACTAACCGCCTGCTCGGTTTCTTTTTTTTCTTTCCTCATTTTTCCCTCTTTTACCTGAATCTGGAGCACACATCCTTTTTCTTCTGCGGAAACCCAGCTCAGATCCGGATGCAGAAGCCTTAGATTTTGTTCAATCTTATCGCACTGCAGATGTTTTCTTATCATCCCGCGGTACACTCCCATTTCTTCAATCTCCGCCCCCAATCCTTCTTTGGTATAGGTCTGCTGTCCGCGGAATTGAATGTCCCATACAAAAAGGGAAAGGATGTACAAAACCGCGAAAAAAAGACCGATTCCCCACGTAAAGGTCCAATCCCGTCTGGCTTTCAGACACCAAAAAGGAAATCCGCATTTTTTCCGAATATGCGGAACCGTCTTTGTTTTTCGGGCAAGTGGGCGCAATTTCGAATATTCCGCCGCGTACATAAAAAAAACGGCCTGCTTTTCCCTTTCTTTCACCTTCCACAGTTCAATCTCATGATGCCGGCACAAATTCATAAATCGTTCCAGATGCTCTCCCGGCACCTGACATTCTATGTATCCCATGATCCACCGCATTCCGGTCCTCCTAACTCGCAAAATATATTTTTTCTATTTTTCCACACACGCGGCATTCATCCGGCTGAAATGACTCAATCCCCAGTTTTTCCCCTTCGATCACCACACGCATATGCTTTCCCTGCACTTTCACAAGGCATTCTGTGTATTCGATCAAGGACTTGTAATTTTCAATAATGGCATATTCCGTTCCAAACATTTTTACAATGGTTGCTCCCTCTAGAATATCGGGCTGGAGCCCCAGTTTTTCTGAAATCGGATTCATGTGACACCCTCTCACAAAAGCCGCTTGGTATATTATATGCAGGAGGAGGCACCAACGTGACACGCTCTCTTCGCTCCTCACGGAGCTCATCGTCGTGACAGTCGTCACATAATCGAAAGAAACGGTGCATGGCTTTGTGCAAGCACAGCCATGAGCCGTTTCTTCCGATTGCGTGTCTCGTTGTTTCACGAAAAAAAATCACACCATCCGGATAGACTCCTGATGATGTGACGAAAAGTAAACATGTTTGTTTAGAAAAATTCACATAAGTTTTAGGAGACTATTGTACTATAGTTGGGATGAAAATTCAAGCCTTTTATTTTCTATTTATGTCTTTTTTTGTAATCCTGCTCAATCTCCTCCGACCAGCCTGTTCCAATTGCCTGTGCCATCATACAGGGAAGTTCTGCTCCGCGCGCTCTCGTTATCGTTTCTCCCAGCACATCATAGTTCTTTCTTGTACCCTCACCATCGCACTCATATCTTACCGCCCGATCCGGACGTTCCTCCTTCGGCATTTCCTTTCTGGCCTTTTTAATGTGGGAAATAGTCAGACCGATTGCATCCAAAAGCGCCGTACAGCCGCGCACAAAATACTGCTCCTCGGTAAGTGGCGCTACACGATGAATCGGCTGGCGGTCGTGAACCAGCGTAAAATCATCATCAAAGAGCATGGTAGTGACCAAAGCTTTCCCCTTTTCTTTTTTCTGTTTTTCCAGCAGCGAATTAAAGCCTCCGATCGTATCCTTCTCAAGTCCTGCCATCGAACCGCTTCGATCCAAAATAAATACCATTTCTGTTAAATTCTCCATAATAAAAACCTCCATTTCGTATATGTTATTTCAAAAACTGTGTTCTTGTTTCTGAAACCATCATAGCAAAATGGAGGTGACATTTTGTCTCTTTGAAAGAGACATTTTAATCGCCCAACGTCTCTTCCCCATATTCATATAGCAAAATATTAATCTTAACGATATTGTACTCGCCTGTCTCTATACAATATTTTACAATGAGATCAAATTTATTTCCCGGCGAAAGCGCATATCCTGCGCGTGAAAGAAGGTCTTTTGTCTCATCCAGATTCAAACGCATTCCGATAGCAAGAGCCAGCACCGTCTTTTTCTTCGGATGATATTTTTCATTCGTAATAATTTTCGAAAATACTTTGCGGCTGATATTAGCATTGTGGTATACATCCGCATTCTTCAGATCTTTTTAGGAAATCCATAAGTCCCCGTCGATATAAGCGGAAATGCGATGCTTTTAAACTTCTTTTTTGCCGCAAGCCGCAGACAATTTTCATAACATAATTCAAGTTTTTCTTCCTCTCCCCGGTCTCCCCCTTCCCAAACCGGGCCTGCATTATGTATGATATATTTTGCCGGGAGACGAAATCCCGGTGTAACCACCGCTTCGCCCACTTGCAGCGTCCCGATCTTTTGTCTGGCTGCCAACAGTTTATCCCGTCCAGCCGCCTCATAAATGGCCTGATCGGTTCCTCTTCCATACACGGCATTCGGATTTGCCGTATTGATTACAGCATCTACTTTCATTTTAGTAATATCATTTCTTACAATCTGAAATGGCATAAAATCCCCCCCCTTGTCCGTTTTAATATTTGTAGTATATACAATAATCAAAAATACTACAAGACATTTTTGCGGCATCTATTTATTTCCAGTAAAATATTGTAATTTTTATTTGAGTATGCTATGATAAATGCAATACAAAACATTAGGAGGGAACTTTATGAAACAATACTTTCGACTTCTCGCACTCGTACTCATTTTCTGTACCGGATGCGGGGCTCAGCAAGCATCAACAACCAATTTAACAGACACCGCTTCGCCTTCTGCCATTGTGTCGGGTGCTGCCGTCACCCCGGAAGCAGTTACCGCCACAGGTCCAGCAACCCTTCCACAAAATACTGTGAATCCAACTGTATCAACAAGCAAAACCCATACAAAAAATGGTTATGAGAATACTATTTTTACCACAAAAAATT
>OLWA01003242.1_pt1 | contig 12724 bp, 9 predicted proteins | sample 1673251 | NCBI WGS metagenome assembly OLWA01 (sample SAMEA3178937, study PRJEB25190) | human gut metagenome | biome: human gut; feature: human-associated habitat; material: faeces | place: Austria | collected 2013
CCTTGATCTGCTCGGCGACCTCCTCGCGCAGGCGGATGCGGGCGTCGGTCATCGGGCCGGTGAGGTTGCGGAGGTCCTCCTGCTTGGCCTCGATCAGGCGGTTGGTTCCGTAGAGGGCCAGACGGCGGTAGTCGCCGATGATGCGGCCGCGGGCGTAGTTGTCGGGAAGACCCGTCAGGAAGCCCAGCGAGCGGAACGAGCGGATCTCCTCGGTGTAGACGTCGAACACGCCGTCGTTGTGCGTCTTGCGGTAGTGGGTGAAGATGTCCTTCACCTTCTCGTCGACCTCCACGCCGTTCTCCTTGCAGGCGCGCGATACGACGTTGATGCCGCCGAAGGGTTTGATGGCGCGCTTGAGCAGTTCGTCGGTTTGCAGGCCCACGATCAGCTCGTTTTCGCGGTCGATGTAGCCGGCCTTGTGCGAGGTGACGGTCGAAACGGTCTTGTTGTCCAGCGCGCGGACGCCGTTATGCTGACGCTCCTCTTCGAGGGCCTTGAGGCAGAGGTTCCAGATGTGCTTCGTTCGCTCGGTAGGTCCTGCGAGGAACGAGGCGTCGCCCAGGTAGGGGGTGATGTTTGTCTGTACGAAGCTCGTCACGTTGATCTCTTTGCTCCAAAGCCCGTCGATAAAGGTTTTGTTCAGTTCCATAGATGATATTGTTCGTTTTGAGATGATAATTGTCCTATTTCGGTCGGCAAAGATACGTTATTTTTTTCACACCGGCCAAAGAGCGGTTACAATTTTTTATAAAAATTTAAAAAATACCTACGATCAGGTATTGACGGCGCCTTCCGGGACATGCAATAGTTACAGGAAGGCGTTGCGGCGTTTGTGGCCCTGCTTTTGCAGGGGCGGGAGTGTATAAATACGAAAAACGATGAAAAGATTCTGGATTGCCCTGCTGGGTGCGGGGCTTTTTGCGACGGCGGCGTTCGCCGGCGGTGACGAAGTTCCGGTCAGGATGCACGAACTGCCCGATGCGGCGAAGACGTTGGTGAAAAAGTATTTTCACGACATCGAGGTGGTTTCCGCCACGATGGAGAAGGGCGTGGCCCCGAGCTATGAGGTGAAGCTGGCCGACGGTACGAAGATCGACTTCGACGCCCGCGGCGAGTGGACCGATGTCGAGCGGCCGGGGGGTGTCGTGCCGGACGGGCTGATTCCGCAGCCGATCCTGAAATTCGTGGCTGCGAACTATCCGGGGCGGCACGTCCGGGGTGTCGAACGCGACGGCCGCAACCATGAGATCACCCTCGACAACGGACTGGAACTGAAATTCAACCGCCGTTTCCGGCTGGTGGAGACCGATCACTGACGGCCGACGATTGGTGCGGCGGATTACGGCCCGGGGGGTTGAGTTGCGCATCCGGCCCCCGGGTCCCGCCGCTTTGTAAGGTGAAAGGTGTAAGATGAAAGGTGAATTTTTCATTTACAACCTTTCACCTTTGGCTTTGATAAAAAGCGTATCTTTGCAGCGTAAATCCCGATAACGATGGAAGAACTCTCGCTTACGACCCCCGCCCTGCTGTTTTCGGCCGTGTCGCTGATTCTGCTGGCCTACACCAACCGGTTTCTGTCCTATGCGCAATTGGTGCGCACGCTCAAGGAGCAGCATTTGCAGCACCCTTCGAAGGTGACGCGCGCGCAGATCGACAACCTCCGCCGGCGGCTCCACCTCACGCGCACGATGCAGTTGCTGGGCGTCACGAGCCTGTTCCTGTGCGTGGTGACGATGTTTCTGATCTACGTGGGGCTGATGCTGCTTTCGGCTTATGTCTTCGGTGCGGCGTTGCTGCTGCTGGTCGGTTCGCTGGGCGTTTCGATCTGGGAGATTCAGATCTCGGTCCGGGCGCTGGAGATTCACCTCAAGGATATGGAGAACCCGCTTGACAAGCGGGATTCGGAATAATTGTCCGGTCGTGTTCAAGCCGCCCTTTTTTAAGGGTGATTTAGCGAAGCGGCATCTTTTGACAAAAACGAAGATGCCGCGACGTCGCGTCACTGCATCTCCCACTAACCTACTTATGTAACCTAAAACCAACTTGTGAATCCGGTTCTCCGGTTTTCACAGTGCAAAGATACGGGTCCGTCGTTTCGCTGAAATGACGGACCCGTTGCATTTTCGTTACACGGCGCTTTTTGAAGCTCTCCTTTTCAAAGGAGGGTTTGGGTGGATTGTCTGCACGATGGCGTATCGGCATTATTTTTTGGCCTCCAGAAAATATTGCTGCGATTTGAGCAGGTTGCGCGACTGGAGCATCATCGTCTTCGTCTCGTTGAGGATCGTGAGGTAGAGCACCCCGGCGCGGGTGCTGCCCGACGGGACGTCGTTGATGCGCCGCAGCTGGCTCTTGATCGCCTCGACGATCGTGTCGAAGAGCTTGTCGCGCATTTCGAGCACCATGTCCAGATCCGAAAAGTCCTTCGAGGCGAGCATGTCGTTGATCTTGTCGAAGATGGCCTCCACCTGGTCGTTCACGCGCATCAGGTCGACGATCTGCTCCTTCGACATGCCCTCGTGGTTGTTGTCGATGTGTTCGAATGCCGGGCGCGTGATGTGGATCAGGGCCTTGGTCACCTCCGAGAGGTAGTCCGTGACCTGCACGTAGAAGTGCCCCGTGTCGATGTCGCACCGTTGCAGGCGGCGCAGCGTCGGCATGACGTTGTATTTGCGGATGCGGGCCTCCTCGAAAAGGCGGTTCGAGTCGCGCACCATCTCCTTGAGCACCTTGCGGTTCTCCTTGAAGACGGCTACCAGCGTGCGGTTGTAGATGCGCGTGACCTCCTGCATCGTCGTGCAGACCTCGCCGATGCAGGCGCACAGCACCTCGTCGGGGGTCTCGGCCGTTTCGAGCGGCAGCAGGGCCTTTTCGGCCTCCTCTTTCAGTCCGGGCGTCTTGAGGTGGCTGCGGACGAGCAGCCAGGCGCAGAGCGCCGTGAGGGCTGCCACGGCGATCCAGCCGCCCCACAGCAGCAGGGCCGTCACGGCCAGCGCGATGAGGAATCCTCCGAGCGCCGTGATGAACCACCCCGAGATGACGGCCATCACGCCCGTGATGCGGTAGACGGCGCTTTCGCGGCCCCACGAGCGGTCGGCGAGCGACGATCCCATGGCCACCATGAAGACCACGTAGGTCGTCGACAGCGGCAGTTTGTAGGAGGTGGCGATGGCGATCAGGATCGACGCGGCGGTGAGGTTGACCACGGCGCGGACCATGTCGTAGGGGGCCGACGAACGCTCCTCGGCAGGGAGCGGCTCGAAACGCCGGTCGATGGCCTTCTGAACCCGCGCCGGAATCAGCCCGGTCCACATCGTGTTCATCACCAGCGTCGCGCGCACCAGACTGCGCGAAATGAGGGTCGAACCGAAGCGTTCGTCGCCCTCGTGCTGCGAGGCGAGCGACAGTTCGGTCTCGGTGACGTGCTGCGACTTTTTCGAGAAGAACAGCGTCAGCACCATGATCAGTCCCGAGACGCCCAGCAGCAGGAAGTTGGCCCGGGCGGGAGCTTCGAGCGCCCCCATCATCATCGTTTCGCTGCCCGCCTCGCCGGCGATGCGCCAGGCGTCGTAGCCGGCCAGCGGCACGCCGATGAAGTTCACCAGGTCGTTGCCCGCGAAGGCAAGGGCCAGCGAGAAGGTTCCCGACAGGATCGTGATGCGCATGATGTTGAGCCGCATGCGCTGGAAAATGTAGAGGAGGAGCGACGCCGCGGCCCAGAAGGCGAGGAGCGTCACGAGGACGTGGTCGCCGACGTAGGCCGAAACGGAGGTCGGGATCAGTCCCGAGCTTTTCAACCCCTTGAACAGCGCGAAATAGAGGATTCCGGCCAGCGAGATGCCGCACCAGACGGCTCCCCAGCGGCGGAAGACGGCGGCGTAGCGGAACGAGAAGATGAGGCGCGAAATGTACATGAAAAGCGTTCCGGCCACGAAGGCCAGCGCCACCGACAACAGGATCGCCGCGATGATGACCATGGCTTTGCCCGTGTTGATGAACTGCGAGAGGTCCTGCAAGGAGGTCCCCGGGTCGCCGGCGATGCGGAACAGGGCGGCGGCGACGGCGGCGCCCAGCAGACCGAAGACCATCGACACGGTGGTCGAGGTGGGCAGTCCCAGCGTGTTGTAGAGGTCCAGCAGCAGCACGTTGCCCAGCATCATGCCCAGAAACAGCATCATAATCTCCTGAAAGGAGAACTGTCCGGGGTAGAAGACGCCGCTGCGGGCGACCTCCATCATGCCGCTCGAGGTGAGCGTGCCGACCAGAATGCCGGCGGCTGCGACCCAGAGGATCACGCGGCGCGGTGCGACTTTCGAGCCGAGGGCCGAGTTGAGGAAGTTGACGGCGTCGTTGGCGACGCCCACGACGATGCCCATCACGGCCAGCAGGGCCAGGATGACGACGATTGCGGTGAATAGCGGGGACATGGATTATCCGTTTTCGTAATTGTTATGGTTCTTTACCGTTGCAAAGGTCCGAAACCGATGTTACAAAGGCGTTACAGGGGCGTTGCGGGGGAGTGAAAAAATATCGGGGAGCGGTAAAAAACCGATCCGGCCGCCTGTCCGGCCGCGTGCGACAACTGCAGGCGACAGGCGAGCGCAATCGCTTGCGAATTGCCGGGCCGCCACAGCAGTCAAGGCGTGTGTTTTTGCGCCTTAACTCCCCGCCGAGGCGGGGAGTCAGGGGTGGCTCCGATTCGTAATCGCAGCCAAAGGCTGCGAATGCGGCCGGGCGGGTTGTCGTGTAGCTGGAATTTGTTAACTGTGTTTCTTCAATGTGAAGACGAACTCCAGCCCGCCGCGTTCGCGTTCGCGGGCCGTGATCGTGCCGCCGTGGATCGCAACGGCGTTTTTGACGATCGCCAGCCCCAGTCCCGTGCCGCCCTGTTTGCGCGATCGGCCCTTGTCGATGCGGTAGAAGCGTTCGAAGATGTGCGGCAGGTGCTCCTCGCCGATGCCGATGCCGTTGTCGGCGAACGAGACCGTGCACTCTTCGGGGGTGTCGGAAAGCAGCCGGATGAAGATGTCGCGTCCGCCGGAATAGGCCGCGGCGTTGTCCGCGAGGTTGCGGAATATTGATGTCAGCAGCGACGGGCTGCCGACGATCTCGACCTGCTGCGGGAAGTCGATGTTCACCCGCAGCCGCTGGTCGGCGGGTTTCAGTTCCATGTCGGCCGTGACCTCGGCGATCAGGTCGTTCAGCACGACGCGCTCCTTCTGGATCAGCTGGCTCGCCTCGTCCATGCGCGTGATGGTCGAGATGTCGGCCAGCAGACGCCGCAGACGCTCGGTCTGTGCGGCGCTTTTTTCCAGGAAGTCCGTGCGTCTTTGCGCGTCGAGCGACGGGTTGGCCAGCAGTGTTTCCAGATAGCCCTGAATCGCTGCCACGGGGGTCTTCAGCTCGTGGTTGATGTTGTTGGTGAGCTGTTTCTTGATGCGTATTTTCTCCTGTTCCTCGTGCAGCGCGAGGGCGTGCTCGCGGTCGCGGTCGGCAGTGGTTTTTTGCAGACGGGCGTAGAGGCGGATGATGTGGCTCGATATTTCGCCCAGTTCGTCGTGAGGAAATGCCGGGAGGTCGTCGATCCGCTCGCTCCGCTCGGCCCGTTCGGCGAATTCGTTCAGCCGGGTGATGTTCTGGCCCAGGCGGTGCGTGGCGAAATAGCCCGCCACGCTCATCAGCAGCGTCACGCCCAGCATGAACCAGAGGAATTCGCGGTCGGCGGCCAGGATTTCACCCAGCGGCACGGAGTAGGGTACGGCCGAGCGGACGATGTAGCGGTCGCCCCGCATGGCCGAGTAGAAATAGTTGCGGTCGGTGCTTTCGGAGTGGCGGCGGATGGTGTACCCCGTCCCGCGGGCCAGCGCCTCGGCGACCTCGGGGCGGTCAAGGTGGTTCGCGCCGGGCAGCGTGTCGAGCGAATTGTCGAAAACGACGTGTCCCGCCGGGTCGATCAGCGTCACGCGCACTCCTTCGCAGGGTGCGCCGGAGCGGGCGATGAAGGCGTCGGGGGGCGCGCCCGCATTCACGGCGTCGAGCATCCGCAGGTTGAAAAGCTGCAACTGCGCGTCGAGCCGCTCGGCCTTGAAGTGCTTTTCGCGCCCGTACTGGAAGAGGATAAAACACCCCACCAGCGTCCACGAAAAGACGAGCAGCAGCAGGAACAGCCGCCGGTGGTAGGAAAGTTTATGCTTCAAAGCCGTAGCCATAGCCCAGGCGCGTTACGATGTGTTCCCCGTAAGGTCCGACTTTACGGCGCAGGCGTGTGATGTTCACGTCGACCGTGCGGTCGAGGACGATCACCTCGTCGCTCCAGATGCGGCGCAGGATCTCCTCGCGTGAAAAGATCACGCCCCGGTTCGAGAGCAGCAGAGCCAGGATTTCGAACTCTTTCTTGGTGAGTTGCAGCTCCTTGCCGTCGAGCGTGCAGACTTTGCGCCGGAGGTCGATCTCCAGACCTTCGAAGCGGATGCTTTCGGATTCGGCGCGTGCGGCGGACGTGCGGCGCAGTACGCTGCGCACGCGGGCCAGCACTTCGCGGACCGAAAAGGGTTTGGTGATGTAGTCGTCGGCTCCGATGTTCAGCCCGGCCACCGTGTCGTCCTCGGAGTCCTTCGCGGTGCAGAAGATCACGGGGACCCGGGCCGTTTCGGGATCGGCTTTCAGGAGCTGCGCCATCCGAAAGCCGCTCATCTCGCCCATCATAACGTCCAGCAGGATCAGCGAATAGCGTTCGGGATGCATCCGGAGGGCCTGCTCGGCGCTGTATGCCACGTCGGCTTCGTAGCCTTCGACTTCGAGGTTGAATTGCAGGATTTCGCACAGCGACTCTTCATCGTCGACCACCAGGATTTTGTGTTTTGCCATAAATGCGGGTTTGAGTCCGCAGCAAATTTACGCATCATTCACCGATGTTGCATGCCCCCGGCATGACATTTAACCGAAATGTAATGTTGTCTCATGCGCTTTTGCGGTCAAGAAGCGCAGGGGGCCTTTGCCGGATGCCTGCAAAAACCCGAAAAGGCCCCCGGAGGCCGGGAGCCTTTCGTGTCGGGCGACGCGGGAGAGCCTATTTCCCCAGCACCTCCATCTGCTGGCGGATCGACTCCTCGTGGATGGCCTGCAGGACGGTGCGCATGAACTCGCGGTCCATGCCCATCTGCCCGGCCTGCCCGGCGCGGCGGGCCAGCAGCTCCTCGTAACGCTGCGTTTGCAGGACGGGCATGTTGTGCTCCTTTTTGTACTGTCCGATGTCGCGCGAGACGCGCATCCGCCGCACGAGCAGTTCGAGCAGCTGATCGTCCAGCTTGTCGATCTGGGCGCGCAGTTCATTGAGACTGTCCGTGGTGACGGTCTGCTCGCGGATGACCAGGTTGCGCAGAATGTAGGCCAGGGCATCGGGCGTCACCTGCTGGGCCTTGTCGCTCCAGGCGCAGTCGGGCGCGCAGTGAGCCTCGATGATCAGGCCGTCGAACCCGATGTCCATGGCCTGTTGCGACAGCGGGGCGATCAGTTCGCGTTTGCCGCCGATGTGGCTCGGGTCGCAGAAGATCGGCAGTTCGGGCAGACGGCGGTGCAGCTCGATGGGGATGGCCCACATCGGGTGGTTGCGGTAGATGCTCTTGTCGATGGAGGTGAAGCCGCGGTGGATGGCTCCCAGCCGGCGGATTCCGGCGTTGTAGATGCGCTCGATGGCGCCGATCCACAGTTCGAGGTCGGGGCTGACGGGATTTTTCACCAGCACCGGGATGTCGACCCCGCGCAGGGCATCGGCAATCTCCTGCATGGCGAAGGGGTTGGCCGCCGTGCGGGCACCGATCCAGAGCAGATCGACGCCGCCCTTGAGGGCCGTTTCGACGTGCTGCCGCGTGGCGACCTCCGTAGCGGTGTACATGCCCGTTTCGCGTTTGACGCGCTGCAGCCACGGGATGCCCCGTTCGCCGACCCCCTCGAAGCCTCCGGGTTTGGTGCGCGGTTTCCACAGGCCGGCCCGGTAGATGCGGATGCCTTCCGAAGCGAGAATGCGGGCCGTTTCGAGTACCTGTTCTTCGGTCTCGGCGCTACACGGACCTGCGATGACCAGCGGCCGCCGGGGATCGACCCCGGGAAGTGTGATGGGTTGAATGTCGTTCATGGTGTTATTGTTTTTTGTTGTTCGTGATGCGTGGTTGGGGCCGCCGTTTCGGCCGGCGGTTCAGATTTCGGGACTGCCGCACTCGGCATATTCGCCCAGGATGCGGAATTCGCTGGTCAGCGGGCGGGCCGCGTCGATGGCCTGGCGGTATCGGACGGGGTCGTCGAAGGTGACATCGACGTAGAACCGGTACTCCCATTCGCGGCCGATGATCGGCAGCGACTGGATCTTCGTGAGGTTGATGTCGTAGAACGAAAGGACGGTCAGCACCTTCGACAGCGAGCCCTGTGTGTGGCGGAGCGTGAAGACGAGCGAGGCCTTGTTCGTGCGCCGTGGGTCGGAGAATTCGGCGGCGCGGCTTTCGTCGGCCAGCAGCAGAAAGCGCGTGAAGTTGTGGCGGTTGGTCTCGATGCCGCGCTGCAGGATCTCGAGTCCGTACATTCGGGCGGCGTCGGCTCCGCAGATGGCGGCCGTTCCGGCGAGGCGTTCTCGGGCGATCTCGCGGGCACTGCCGGCCGTGTCGTCGCGTTCGACGACCTTCATGGCCGGGTGGTTTTTCAGGAACTCGCCGCACTGCATCAGGGCAATGGGGTGGGAGTGTACCTCGCGGATGGTCTCCAGCCGCTCGCCGGGCAGTGCGGCGATGACGTGCGAGATGCGGATCTTCTGTTCCCCGACGATACGGGCATGGCTGCGCTGGAGCAGTTCATGGTTGGGGAGCAGGCTTCCGGCGATGGTGTTTTCGATGGCGGCGATGCCCAGCAGCGCGGGGTCTTCGGCCAGCCGTTCGAAGAGCCGTTCGAAACTCGAGCAGGGCAGCACCTCGATCTCCCGATCGGTGAAGTAGCGGCGGGCGGCGGTTTCGTGGTAGCATCCTGCGATGCCCTGTATGGCGATTCTGTCCATGGCGTTGTTGATTAAAGAAAAATCCCGCACGGGTTTCGTGCGGGATTTTCATGTGAGTATGCGTTGTTTCGACGATTCGGTCCGGGGTGTCACCCGATGCATACGCTCCCGCTTTTTCCTTTGGCATAAAAGAAAAAGTAATAAAAGCAATATGCAAAACCGTAAAGTCTCATGGTTTGTCTCTCTTGTTGGGTACAAATATACTAAAAAATTTTGAAAAACCAAATCCGCGGGCGTTTTTTTGTCGGCGGATTCTCATGCAGCTGCCGTCTTGGCATCCGATACGGGGCGCCGCGCGATCCGCGCCGGGGTTCCGGTTGCGGGCGGGGCCGGAATCCCGCCCGACGGTTTACTGTTTCTTCAAGGTAGGCAATGCTCCGGTGAGTTCGTAACGCCACTCTGAACCTGCACTCTGCAAGGCGGTGTTCATGGCATCAACGGCGTTCTGCCAGGTAACGGTTGTGCCATCCACCTTCGTGGCTCCACCGTTGTCATTGTCGGGGAGGCCGCTCCAGTAGCAGGCGGTCAGGGTACCGGATATGTTGTATCCCATCACGCCACCGACATTGGAGGTGCCGGAGACGTTGCCCGAGGCGTGGTAGCAGGCGGTCACGGTGCCGTTGTTCCATCCCACCACGCCGCCGATACAGAAGGTGCCGGAGACGTTGCCCGAGGCAGTGCAGGCGGTCACGGTGCCGTAGTTGTCTCCTACCACGCTGCCAACAATGTCGCCGCCGGTTATATTCACGTTTTCCAGCGTCAAGTTCTGCACCGTGCCACCGGAGTCGAGGAAGTCAATCATCCCCACATAGTTTCCATACTGGTTGATAGTCAGCCCCGTGATGGTATGGTTGCCGCCGTCGAAGATGCCGGTGTATCGGTTATCGTAGTCTCCTATCGGCGTCCACTCTTTGCCAGTAAGGTCGATGTCGGCGGTCAGGGTGCAGTTCAGCGAGAGGTTGCCCTGTACGGCTTTGTTCCATGCCAGCAGCCCGTTGGCGTTGTAAACCTCGTAAGTCCTGCCGTCAGCAGACAGGTTATATCCCTTGTCATAATTCAGCGTGATGTTGTAGTAGCTGCCTGCCTCGGGGGTGATGGCAACGGAGAGGTTGCGTTCCTCGGTGCCGTTTGCCCGCAGCTTCGAAATGGCATAGCCGGGCACCACGTTCGCCTCCCAGCAGGTGGTGGTGGCGCCGTTCTCGGTGTATTCGCACTTCTTCATCTCTATCCAGCCCTCTTGCGAGCCTTGTCCGGCCTTGCCTTTTTCGTAGGTACACTGTGTGTAGGTATAGAGCTGGAGGCTTTGCACTTCGCCGAGTGCATCGTCCGAAGGCGTGATGCGTACCTTCGCCAGAGCATGGGTGAAGTTCAGCGTGACGGGGTTCGGATATTTGCCCGTGCCCGTACCGCCCAGCAGATAGGCAAGACTTTGGCTCTGGTTGCCGAGGTCGATGGTGCCGTCCGTGGCGGGGTACCAGGCATTGACGGTGTGGTTGTTGCGGTCGCTCCAGTACAGGGGCGTTTCGGCTTTGACGGTGTGGTCATCCTGCACGGTGTAGGTGCCGACCTCTTCCTTGCCGTCTATCTGCACGGCGAACCGGTCGCCCGCGTCGAACACGCTGCCCGTGCCGTCCGCAATCTCGCTGACGCGCGTCTGCGGTGTGCCCCAGGGCTGCGCCTCGCCGCCCTCCACTCCGAGGGTGATGCGGGCTATCTCAAGGGGGTATTGTCCTTCGGGCAGACGGTTGCCGTCCGCCAGTTCGTCCGTCGTGCAGGCAGCCGTGGCAAGGAGCAGCGCGGCTGCTGCAAGAAGTACATGGATGGAATCTCTTTTCTTCATATCGGGTTGTTTTTTATTTGTTTCCGGTTTTGTGCTGCCGCCGCCCGCGAAGGCGGCCGTCGCACCATACGGTCTATGGGCAGCTCCGGCTTGACGCTTGCGCCGGGGCAGCTGTATGTGGAACTTACAGCGTAGAGTTTGCATTGAACGAATCGCCGGGTTTCCACGGAGTAATTGTGGGTTCGCTCACCTCGATGTCCTTATTGTTGAGCGTTATGTTGTAGGTGTAGGCATAGCCTGCTGCGTAGAAACTGGCTGTGGGTGTCTCAGGCAGTTTCAGTATGGCTGTATAGCTCTGTCCGTTGTAAGACACGCTCAGGTCAAGAGGAATGGTCACTTCCTGCGGGAGAATGATGACTTGCGAAGCGGTGGCACCGCCCAGCTGCATGGTAATCGGCGAGTTGGCGGCTGCGGTTAAGGCAGTCATGCCGGTAGCCGTGTCGAATGTGCCTTCGTGCTTCAGCCCGCCCAACGTGTAGCTGGCAGGTTCCATTCCGTTGAAAATGATGCCATCGCCCGCCTTGAAGGTGAACTTGATGAGACTCATACGGTGGTGGAAGGAGTTGTCTGCGCCGCCTTTGTCGGTTTTGTCGGTGAAGCTCACCTCCGGGTTGTGGGTGTCGCCCGTGGCTCCCGAGGCAAAGAGGAAGTCGATGCCCGTGCCCTGCTTGTCGGCTGTGGTGCTAACGGCCACCGTTCCGCCCTCAGCCTGATACGGATAGTAGGCATGGAAGGTATGGGTTTCGGTGTCGTCAAAATAGATGACCGTACCGTCAGGCACGAACATACCGTACTCTCTCTTGTAGGGCACGTTGGTAAAGCCGGCGCCGGTGACGCCGATGCGGTCGCCTTCGGTCCACTCGTTTCCTTCCGAATTGACGCGGGTAGCGGGCGTAATGTCGGCGATAAACTTGGCGGCTACCGGGCCGTCATTCAGGTTCTCGTTGTCGTTGTTACAGGCGGCAAGTGTCAATGCCAGCGCTGCGAAAGCAAAAAATCTTGTCTTCATCTTATTCATTCTTAATTATTAATTCTTCATTCTTCATTCTTCATTGTCTTACATTTCCGCACTGGAATCGCCACCTTCGACCGTTTCCCATCCGGTAATTTCGCCCTTGCCTTCTTCCATGCCGACGGGGGTCTCCAGTGTCCCGGTCACCCGGTAGGCGGTGGTCATGTCGCCGTTGAAGTCCTTCATGGCCTCCGTCAGATCGACTTCCGTGTGCTGTGTGCGTCCGCCGTCGATGAAGACGATGTCCAGTACCAGCGTCTGCACGGCTCCCATCGTTCCCAGCAGGCGGGCATAGGCCGTGAGCCGGCTGCCGTCACGGGTGAAGGAGAAGAGCGTAGAGGCTGGTTCGCCCGTGGTCTGTCCCTGCTCCATGTCGAAGGCTCCGGCTATGCCGCTGAGGGTGGCGGTCACGCTTTGTATCAGTTCGGGGCGTCCCTGTGTCACCTCCAGTTCCAGTTGCAGGTCACGTATGCGCTGCTGCGGAACGGCGTTGACACGCAGCGTGTCGTCAGCCGTGACGGTTATCTTCTGACTGACGGTCTTCAGATAGCCCGGCAGGGGGATAACAGAGGTCCCGTCCGTGTGGGCATTGACCCGTGCCATTCGTTCGTCGAAAGTGAAACCTTCCGCACGGTTATAGATTACCATACTGTGTGTTCCCGGATTGAGCAGGTCGGGATAGGTGAATGGCGAGCCTGTAATGTCGGCCACCTTCCCGTCCATGTCGAGTACATAGTTATCGTCTGCCGACACTCCCGTCAGACTGACGGTGACAGCTCCCTTGTCGGGGTGTGGCGTGTCATAGAGCGTGTCCTTCACGCAGGAAGAGAGC
>OLWA01003246.1_pt1 | contig 12714 bp, 9 predicted proteins | sample 1673251 | NCBI WGS metagenome assembly OLWA01 (sample SAMEA3178937, study PRJEB25190) | human gut metagenome | biome: human gut; feature: human-associated habitat; material: faeces | place: Austria | collected 2013
TCTCACGTTTTACCTTAACATGCTCCTTCGCCTCGATTGCCTGATGAAGTCCGTCTGAATAACGGCGTCCCGGCATGATACGTCCCGTAAACTCGTCGACGATCATAACCTCTCCTTCTTCATTCACCACATAATCCTGATCCCGGAACATCAGATTATGAGCCCGAAGGGCAAGGATGATATTATGCTGGATCTCAAGATTCTCTGCATCCGCAAGATTTTCAATATGGAAGAACTTCTCAACCTTTTTCACACCATCTTCCGTCAGGTTGACTGTCTTCTCTTTCTCGTCAACAATAAAATCTCCCGTCTCTTCGATCTCTTCTCCCATGATCGCATTCATCTTGGAGAACTCTCCGCTCGCCTCGCCTCGCTCCAACTGACGTGCAAGTACATCGCATGCCTCATAAAGTGCTGTAGACTTTCCGCTCTGACCTGAAATGATCAGCGGTGTACGTGCCTCGTCGATCAATACAGAATCGACCTCATCAATGATCGCATAATGCAGTCCTCTCTGTACAAGCTGTTCTTTATAAATGACCATGTTGTCACGCAGATAATCAAATCCCAGTTCATTATTCGTTACATAAGTAATATCACAGTTATATGCTGCACGACGCTCATCATTGTCCATACTGTTCAGGACAACTCCGACGGTCAGTCCAAGAAATTCGTGTACTTTTCCCATCCACTCAGCATCACGCTTTGCCAGGTAATCATTGACAGTAACAATATGAACACCCTTGCCTTCCAGTGCATTCAGATATGCAGGAAGTGTGGACACAAGTGTCTTACCTTCTCCGGTCTTCATCTCTGAGATACGACCCTGATGAAGAATGATACCACCGATCATCTGAACTCGATAATGACGCATACCAATACTTCTGTAGGCACCTTCTCTTACAACTGCAAATGCTTCCGGCAGAATATCATCCAGTGTCTCGCCCTCTTTCAGACGTTCTTTGAACTCTCTGGTCTTTCCGCGAAGTTCTTCGTCCGACAATGCTTCCATCTCCGGTCCGAGAGCTTCAATCTTATCTACGATCGGATAAATACGCTTCAGCTCATTTTCACTATGGGTTCCGAAAATCTTCTCTATAATGTTCATATCCCGTAATTTACTCCTTATCTGAATCTGATTTTGACATCTCGATATACGACGCCACTATGTTATCCATTCTATCACTATCTGAACTGTAATTCAACTAATTCATGGCTTGTTAACATTGTTCACAGTTTTGCAATATTCATAGGGAATCTTTCCACCAAATAAATCCAATGCACTTCCGATCGTAAAATCAATCTTTCCCCGGCTCTCTTTTTCAAACCGTTCCAGATCTTCCGGTGATCCAATGCCACCGGCATATGTAACCGGGATTCCATCCCATTCGCCAAGCATTCTTACCAGACCGTCATCCATCCCCGCTCCTTTTCCTTCCACGTCTACTCCGTGGATCAGGAATTCATCACAGTACTCTGCCAGTTCATCCAGTATCTGCGGTGAAAGTGCTACTTCTGTAAATTTCTGCCACCGGTCTGTCACAACAAAATATTTTCCATCTTTCTTTCTGCAGCTCAGATCCAGCACAATCTTCTCCTTTGTCACTGCTGCCACAAGTTTTTCAAGATTCTCTTTCTGAAACCTGCCATCCCGGAAGACATAAGAAGTTACGATCACGTGGCTCGCCCCGGCTTCCAGATATCCGGCTGCATTGTCCGCCGTAATTCCTCCGCCGATCTGCATTCCCTGCGGATAAGCCCGCAAAGCTTCCAGTGCCTGCCGCTTTGTTTCCTCATAATATTCCGACCCTTCCGGGTTTAACAGGATGATATGCCCTCCTTTCAATCTGTCCTTCTGATAGAGTCCGGCATACCATGCCGCATCCAGTTCTGAAGTAAAATTCGTATTTGCCTGATTTCCTTCATCCCTGAGACTTCCCCCTACGATCTGCTTCACTTTTCCGTTATGTATATCAATACACGGTCTGAATTTCATAGCATACTTCCTTCTTTCTTTTCCAGGATTTTCAAAAGAATACCACAGGAACTTTCTTACATTCCTGTGGCTCTTTTCTGAAACTTTCCCTTTGTTTAGCGGTTCTCTTCCATTGCCCGGTCTGTATTCTTTCCGGTCTGATCAGTATTTTCCTGATTGTTCTGTACTCCGTTATCCTCTGTCAGATCGTCTGCCGCACGGTCGATCCCGTCGGTAATCCCGTCAGTCACATCTTCCACACCGTCCGTCACATCATCCACTGCATCGTCCATCACTCCATTGCCGTTCCCCGCTGTTGCATCATTTACATTGCCATTTTCTTTCCGGTTCGTGCCATTTTTATCCTGCATCGTCTGATCTGCTGCATTATCAGCACTATTATTGCCACATCCAACTGTGCCAAGGAGTGCAAAGGTACAAAGTATCATGACTAAAAATCTTCTGGTTCTTTTCATAAAAGTTCTCCCTTTCTGTATCAATAATATTGTATTCCTACTATCTGCAAGTTCTTCAATATTTATACATCCAGGAAACTTTTTTCTATTTTATGATACCAGGGTCAAAAGGCCTAAGCCCACATGAACTTGCTCATAGGTGGGTGAAAGACCTTTTGACCTGCCCCGATTATCTTTCTGCCTTATTTCTAAGCTTTTCCATTGCACGGGACTCGATCTGACGCACACGTTGTCTTGTCACCTTCAGCTCTTCTCCAATTTCTTCCAGCGTATGGGTTTTTCCATCCTCAAGTCCATAACGCAGCCGGATCACCTGCTTTTCCCGGTCATTCAATGCATTAAGAAGTTCACTTACTTCCTCTTTCTGGACAAGAAGATTCATCGCTTCTTCCGGTGTCGGAGAAGCTTTATCCTCCACCATATCTCCCAGGTTATTTTCTCCGTCTTCTCCTACCGGAGTTTCCAGTGAAACCGGATTCTGAAGATAGGATAAAATATTTTTTACATCCTCTGTACTCTTATCTCCCAGCTTTTCTGCGATTTCTTCCGGTGTTGCTTCTCTTCCGAGACTCTGCTGGAGTTCTTTTGAAATACGCTGAACTTTCTTCATCGCCTCTGCCACATGAACCGGTACACGGATCTCTCTTGACTGCTGGTCGATTGCACGCTGGATCGCTTCTTTGATCCACCAGGATGCATAAGTTGAAAAGCGGTTCTCCTTTGTAAAATCGTATTTTTCCACTGCACGCATCAAGCCGATATTTCCCTCCTGGATCAGATCCATCAGTGGGATCCCTCTGCCGGTATAATGCTTGGCGATTGATACAACCAGCCTGAGATTTCCTTCTTCCAGTCTCCGTCTTGCCTCTTCATCACCGTCCACGCTTCTGCGTCCCAGCTCTTTTTCTTCTTCTGCATCCAACAGGGGAATCTGACCGATCTCATTGAGATAGATCTTCAGCGGTTCTGTAACCTCTGTCCCTTCCGGTATATTTAATTCTTTTTCCATGCTTTTCTCCATCTACACCTTTTCTATGATCTCACCGCTGCGATATGCCGCAAGCAGTCTCTCCAGGTCTGCCACCTGTTCCCGTAATTCTCTTCCAACGTCAGTGTCTCCGACCAGTATCCTGTCCATCACCCGCTTCACGACCATGATTTCCGAATGAATATCCTTTTCCTTTTCGATTGCCTCTTCATTTTCAAGCAATGCATAATACGGGTTCTTCTTCTCCACATGCGTCTCTTTTTCTGCAAGAAAATACCGTTCAAACGTCGCCATCTTATTCTTTCCAAACAATGGTGAATCCGGGGTGGAGCCAGATATACCACATGATATCCCGCCCGTCCTGACGCTCCTTTTTGTCCAGTGCAAAAAAACCTTTTCTCACATAACTTTCCAACACATCATAAAGCTCTCTTCCACGAGCTCTGTTCCCTTGGGAAGATTCAAAATGGCCTGCAAATTGATAATCTCTGTGGACGCTGCCGCGATCGTTGGATACAGATCTGACAGCCGCTCCAAATATCTGGTCTCCAAATCTTTCATTCCTGCTCTCCCTGCCTGTTTTTTATTTTCCCCTCAGCAAACTTTACAAGAACTCTCTGAATCCCTGATTAAAAACGGATCACATCTCCCATATCATACATACCACGCTTCTGCTCTGCGAGAAATTTTGCAGCTTCTACAGCACCTTTTGCAAATACACTTCTTGAATAAGCTGTATGCTTAAATTCGATCACTTCATCTGTCCCTGCAAAGATCACTTCATGCTCTCCTACGATCGTTCCGGCACGCACTGCTGAAATACCGATTTCCTTTACATCCCTCTTCTTTCTCACCTGGCTTCTGTCATAAACATACTCATATTCATTGCCAAGTGCCTCATTCATAGAATCTGCCAGTGCGAGAGCTGTTCCACTCGGTGCATCCAGCTTCTGATTATGATGCTTCTCAACAAGCTCCATATCGTATCCTGCCGGTGCAAGTACTTTTGCTGCATCTTTTAAAAGCTTCAGGAGAAGATTGATTCCCATGGACATATTCGCTGACTTTAACACTGCGATCTTTTCGGATACTTCTTTCACCCTTGCAAGCTGCTCTTCTGACAGTCCTGTTGTACAGAGGACTACCGGAAGTTTCTTCTCAACACAATAATCCAGCAGTTCATCCACTGCCCCTGCATTTGAAAAATCAATGACCGCATCTGCATCCACATCACACTCTGAAATCGTCTCAAAAACCGGATATTCATTGGCAACTGCTGTATACTTGTCCACACCTGCCACAATCTCAACATCCTGATCCTGCTTTGCGATCTCAGTGATCATTCTTCCCATCTTTCCATTGCATCCATGCATTAATATCTTAATCATCTGTATAAATCCTCCTTTAAATGCTTTTAACGTTCACAGAGTCCTTTCGGATACCCTATATAATAAAAAGGATATCACATTTGAGCTTTTATCTCAATATATGATATCCTTTTCCTGTCTTATGTCATGATGCCACATCTTCCATGCTGCTCTGGTACTTCACTTTTTTATCACCATCATGATTCCTCAATACATTCCAGTTTACTTACCGAAACTTCGTATGCAACCCGCGTCTCTGTCTCAGTTTCCGAAAGCTTTTTCACGTACTCTCTACTCTGAATCCTTCCAAGTACCCGCACATGTTCCCCTACGTCAAAACTGGAGGCATATCTTGCATTTCTGCCCCAGCAGATACATGGAATATAGTCTGATTTTCCATACGGTCTGTTCACCGCAAGTAAAAGATCTGCGATTTCTCTGCCCAGCGGTGTCTTCCTGTACACCGGGCGTTTACACATATACCCTTCCAGCAGGATATGGTTTGTCTTTGCCCCGTCCGGCTCTTCATCAATAAACTCGATTTCTCTCGCAAATACAGACAGTACCAGCCGGTTCTTCAATTCTTCGTGCCGATTGTAGGATCTGAACTGTCCTGATACCATGATGCACTCTCCACGGCAGTCTTTGGTTACATCGATCAGACGTTCAGAAATCATCACCGGGATTCTGTCGCAGGAATTGCTCAGTCGCTTTACGAGCAGTTCCATCATATAGAATCCTTCTCCGAATACTTCGTGGCTGTATGTAAATTCAGACACCACTTCCCCTATGACCGTCACCTGGTTGTTCTCAATTATCTTATCTGACATGATTTGTAGTTCTCCCTTCTTCTGTTACGTATTTTCAAGTCACTACAAAATATATGACAAAACAGAAAAGAATAGAACGGCGAAAGTATGGAAATCGTTCGACAGAATTCGTCTCCTGCAGGTTCCGCTCTCTGTCCGGATCTGTAAAAACGGGAATCTCCCTGCTTTTTGGAAGATTCCCGTCTGATCTGTTCATTTTCAGTTTTTCTGTTGCATTTGACCGAAGTTTTTACTTCTCTGCCGATTTCTTTCTGATCACGATCACGCCTGCTGCGGCTGCCATCATGCACAGAACTACCATCATTCCTTCCGTACTGTCTCCGGTCGGAACTACCTTACTGCTATCTTTAGCCGGTGTCGTTGTAGTCGTTCCCTTTCCAGGATTTTTATTATCTTTGCCTGTTCCTGAAGTCTTATCATTTTTATCTGTTCCTGAAGTCTTATCATTTTTATCTGTTCCTGGAGTCTTATCATCTTTGCCCGGCGTCGGTGTCGGTTCCGGTGTCGGTTCCGGTGTCGGTTCCGGTTCCGGCATCTCGATCAGCTTCAGATTTGCATATGCCTCTGTCAGGGCTGCCTTCGCTTCTGCTACTGCCTGCTCGCTCTCTGGATCTGTAAGCACTGCTTTCGCATTCTGCAGGGCTGCCACAAATGCATCGTAGGCTGCATCCTTCTCATACTTTTCAAGATCAACCCGATCCATTTCATCAACCAGTTTCTGAAGCTCTGCTGTATCGATCACCGGCTCCGGTACTTCAATCTCATTCCATTTTGCATACAATTCCAGATTTCTGTCCACAACACCTGTCGCAAAATTCCATTGCGTGGTACATGCTTCATCTGTATACCATCCTGCAAATGTATATCCTTCTAATGTCGGTGCTGAAGGCTCTGTCACCTTTGCTCCTTTTTCAACGGTCTGGGCAGCTACAGCACTTCCACCCCAGCTGTTAAATGTAACCGTATAAGTAGTCTTGACTGCTTCTCCCCCTACCAGTTCGTAAATTGCGAACTGATTATTTGCATTTGTAACCGTCTCACCTGAATATCCGCAATATGCCTGCTTGGATTTGGAGTGGTTCAGATACATTGTTCCATTGTAAAATGCCACACAGAAACCGCTGCCATTACTTAATGCTCCTTTTTCTACTGACAGCTTCACTGGCGTATCTGTCAGATTCACATTTCGCTCTGATGCACTTAAAGAAAGATATTTTTTCGCTGCTTTATTATAAAGGGTATACTGTCCGTTCGCATCTTTCTCGATTGTCCAAAGTAACGCACTATACTCCCCTTTTATAACATCACCTGCGTTGCCCAGATCTGCTGTCTGCATTTCTGTTCCTGCAATACATGCGACTCCGCCAACCGGACTGATCTCTGCATTTAAAGCTTTTCCTGAAGAACCAATGATGAGGTAACTCTTTCCTGGTTCCATCTCTGCTGCTCGCTTATATGTCGGAATTTCCGATACAGTAACTTTTGTATCCGCTGTCACTGTCTGCTGCTGTCCCTGTGCATCTTTATACGTAACCAGCAGAGTTACGGTCACTTCACCTTTTCCTTTAAATGTTACAGCCGTCTCTGCAGAATCAGCATCTTCAAGCTCTGCAAGTTCAGGATCAGATACTGACCACTTATAAGAAACTACTTCCGGTATTCCAGATAATGCTCCTTTAAGGATCATTCTTTCATTCTTTCCTGCAGTTGTTACTCCATTTCCATCCGCATCCTGAATTTTTGCTGATGCACCTGCAGTCTGGTCATAACTTACTTCCAGCACCGCCTGTCCAACTGTCGTATTTCCGTCTGTATCTGTCACTGTAACTTTTACGTTCGTACTTCCGGCTTTCTTGCAGAAGACGTCTGCTGTATTTTCTTCTGCAGTCAGATCTGCAATCGCCGGATCTTCTATACTCCACTTATAAGAGGATGCTTTGATATGCTTGACTGTTGCCTTCAATGCAACCTTTTCACCAACTTTACCACTTGCTGCCTCAAGAGTTACACTTGGTACAGCTACCTGATTCAGATCGATCTGAACCGGACTTGCCGTTGCCTGTGTCAGTTCTGTTGCCGGAATCATTGCTGAATCATTATATCTCGTATTATTCTTACCAACAGATCCAATATCAATCAGTCCGTCTTCTGAATATCTGCTTAAAACCAGCTTATCATCATAAATCCGGCATACGGTAGCTGTCAGCTCATCTGCTGCTGTCGCATCATGGAAATATCCGATATATCCGGCATTCATATAAGTAAAATTAAGTTCTTCTTTTGTATAACTGTCAGTTGTACTACCGCTCTTCTTTGTAAGATCCGGGATCAAAATCGTATCTCCAGGCCGTTTGAACACACGTGAACCACCGATATAATTGTCCCATCCTTTAGAATGGTTATGACCATAAAGGTATACAATATCCAAATCTTCTGCGGCTGTATTGATCACATCAAACAAATAGGAAGAATACAGATTATCCCCATTTCCATAAAGAGAACTTGTACGCCCGCTGAAATGCAGTGGCAGATGCACCATAATGAAAATCGGGCGTGTCTCTCCGGCTGTAATACAGCCTTCCAGATAATCACCAAGCTTCTGAGCTGCTTTCTTTACCTGTGCTTCACTTCCTGTACTTCCCTGCATCCATGGGAATCCACCCATTTCTGAAGAATTATAAGTCGTATTGATACAGTACACAATATAATCTTCATATTCATTAGCACCCTCATCAAACGGATAATTTGCCTGATCATGATTTCCCTGGATAAACAGGAACTGATCTGTATCCGTCCAGCGGTTCTGAATGATATTTTTAAATGCCTGAATACCGATCGTCGCATCTGCATCATAATTGTACCGTCCTGTATATGCTGTATAATCTCCTACTGCCAGTACACGGTCAATCTTTGTAACACCATCATCATAGATTGCTTTTGAAATATTCGTCATAACAGAAGTCAGACTTTCCGGCACGTCCGATACGCTCTGATACGGTGATACTTCTGTACCCGTCTGGAAATCAGAGCAGAACAAAAGTGTCGCCTTTGCATCTCCCTCTGACGGATCAGGATCCGGAGTTGGAGTCGGAGTTACACCGGATTTCACTTCATATAATGCATACTGGTTTGTATCCTTTGTCTCATTCTGTGAATAGGTCGATGCATCGTAAGCACAGAATCCATTCTGGCTTTCGGAAAAGTTCAGATACCATGTTCCAAGACGAAAAGCCAGAGCCTTTCCCGCTGCGTGATGATCTGTCAGAACTGCTTCATAATAAGTTGCTTCATCTGTCAGTGTCACAGCTCTGTTCCCTGACTCAAAGTGCATATATTTATTTGAAGCCTTATTGTAAAGTGCAACCGTTCCATTTTCGCCCTCGACTGCTGTCCACAGATTCGTTTCCTGTGCTGTAAGCTGGTTTTCAGCATCTGAAAAATCCAGCCCGGAAACTTCTACTTTATCAAGTACACTGCCTGCTTTGCTGCCACTGTGGGTTGTTGCACCAACCACTGCGTATAGATCATCTTCGCTGCCCGAAGTCTTGCCCGCTGTTCCTCCGACAAGAAGATACTGCTCACCATATACCAGCTCTGATGCCCTCTCTACCGTTACTTCCTGTTGCTTTTCTTCCTGTGCCGCCACACTGATTGCCGGCATCATGCCAAATATATTGGCAAATGCCATCATAAATACCAGCAATACAGCTAACGCACCCGTCTTCCTTTTCCTCATCTTTTTCCTCCTTTTTCTCGCTTCCGGTCACCATCATCTGCCCGGGCTGGCAGTCAAATTGACAGTTCCGAAATCTCCACAAGATTATATTATTATAATAATAACATGTCTCCATCTTTATTCTAACTGACATTTTACACAAATTTTACATTTATTCGTTATTTTTAAAATTATTTTTGTTTATTTTGAACAGTTTATTTTATTTGTATTTTTTCTGTTTTTCTTTTTTGATGCATCCCGAACAATCTCTATTTCTATTTCTATCTTGTAAATTTCATTTTTTGTGATAAAATAAGGAAGTTACAGATATGAGTGAATTTTAGACAGATAAAGAAAGCGTGTATAAATTTATGAAGACAAAGCGTGAAGATGTAAGAAATGTTGCAATTATCGCCCATGTTGACCACGGTAAGACAACTCTGGTTGACGAGCTTTTAAAGCAGAGCGGTGTATTCCGTGAAAATCAGGAAGTAGAAGAACGTGTCATGGACTCCAACGATATTGAACGTGAACGTGGAATCACAATTCTTTCCAAAAATACTGCCGTACATTATAATGGGGTTAAGATCAATATCATTGATACTCCTGGTCATGCTGACTTTGGCGGAGAGGTGGAGCGTGTCCTTAAGATGGTAAATGGTGTTGTACTTGTTGTAGATGCCTTTGAGGGTGCTATGCCGCAGACCAAATTCGTATTAAGAAAAGCTCTTGAGCTGAACCTTCCGGTTATTGTATGTATCAACAAAATCGACCGCCCGGAGGCAAGACCTGACGATGTGATTGATGAGGTTCTCGAACTGTTTATTGATCTCGGTGCATCGGATGACCAGTTGGAGTGTCCTTTTGTATACGCTTCTGCAAAAGCCGGGGTTGCTGTCCTCGACCTTTCTGATGAAAAGCAGGATATGAAGCCTTTATTTGAGACGATCCTTGACTATATTCCGGCACCGGAGGGAGATCCTGAAGCTCCGTCCCAGATGCTCATCAGTACCATCGACTACAATGAATATGTTGGACGTATCGGAGTTGGTAAAGTTGAGAACGGTACGATCGCTGTCAACCAGGACATGGTTGTTGTGAATCATCATGATCCTGACAAGCAGCAGCGTGTCAAGATCGGTAAACTTTATGAGTTTGATGGTCTGAACCGTGTGGAAGTAAAAGAAGCTACCATCGGAGCAATCGTTGCCGTATCCGGTATTGCAGATATTTCCATCGGAGATACTCTCTGCTCTCCTGAGAAACCGGAGGCAATTCCTTTCCAGAAGATCTCAGAGCCTACGATCTCCATGCAGTTCATCGTAAATGACAGTCCATTTGCCGGACAGGAAGGAAAGTTCGTAACTTCCCGTCATCTTCGTGACCGTCTTTTCCGTGAGCTTAATACTGATGTCAGCCTCCGTGTAGAAGAGACTGAGAATGCCGACAGCTTCAAAGTTTCCGGTCGTGGAGAGCTTCACCTTTCTGTCCTGATCGAGAATATGCGTCGTGAAGGATATGAGTTCGCAGTAAGTAAAGCAGAAGTTCTCTACCATACAGATGAAAACGGGAAGAAGACAGAACCTATGGAGCTTGCCTATATTGATGTCCCGGATGAATTTACCGGAGTTGTCATTGAAAAACTTGGTCAGCGGAAAGGGGAACTTCGCAACATGGCACCTTCCAACGGAGGTTATACCCGTCTTGAGTTCCTGATTCCTGCACGTGGTCTGATCGGATACCGTGGTGAGTTCATGACTGATACAAAGGGAAATGGTATCATCAATACAAGTTTTGAGGGATATGCTCCATATAAAGGAGATATCCAGTACCGTAAGCAGGGATCTCTGATCGCATTCGAGACCGGTGAGTCTGTAACTTACGGACTTTACAGTGCCCAGGAACGTGGTACTCTCTTTATTGGTGCAGGTGAAAAGGTTTATTCTGGAATGGTCATCGGACAGAATGGTAAGGCAGAAGATATCGAGCTGAATGTCTGCAAGACAAAGCATCTGACCAACACCCGTTCTTCCAGTGCTGATGAGGCACTCCGCCTGACTCCGCCACGTATTTTAAGTCTGGAACAGGCACTTGATTTTATTGATACAGATGAGCTTTTGGAGGTTACTCCTAAGAATCTCCGTATCCGGAAGAAAATCCTGGATTCAAGAATGAGAAAGCGTAGTATGATCAATAAATAATCTGTTCGCACGAGCAGTTGAAACCTCCTTTTATTATAGAAGATATTGTCGCACACTTCCGGTCAATTTTCGGTTTTTTCTGAATTTGACCGGATTTCTTATATACAGAAGCGGAAGTTTATGTTATAATATATCCATAATACAGATAGAACTCACCATTTCTTCTGTATAATTTGAACAAAGGAGTTGAGCAGCATGAATTTTATTATCAGCGGAAAAAATATTGAGGTAACACCGGGATTAAAGGATGCTATCGAACAGAAATTAGGAAAACTTGAAAGGTACTTCACTCCTGAGACAGAAATTAATGTAACTCTCAGCGTTGAAAAGGGACGTCAGAAGATCGAGGTCACAATTCCGGTAAAAGGAAATATCATTCGTTCTGAACAGACCAGTGATAATATGTATGTCTCCATTGATCTTGTGGAAGAGGTCATCGAGCGTCAGCTTCGCAAATATAAGAACAAGCTTGTAGCCCGCAGCCAGGGACATCCTACTTCCTATACATCTACCGGAAACAGCTTCAGAAAAGAATTTTTCGAGACGGAAGATGACGCAGCAGAGGATGACGAAATTCAAATCGTTCGTACAAAGAAATTCGGCATCAAGCCTATGTTCCCTGAGGATGCCTGCATCCAGATGGAATTGCTCGGACATAGTTTCTTCGTATTCTCCAATGCAGAGACTGATGAAGTAAATGTAGTATATAAAAGAAAAGATGGTTCTTTCGGTCTGATCGAGCCTGAATTTTCATAATCCATATGTAGTGTTCCGTTAACTGGAACGGTTAAAAGACCTGCAGTCAGGAGATTTTTCCAGACCGCAGGTCTCTTTTTATGTCAAAATAACCCGGAAAAGTTCCAGTGACATATCCCGTAACATACTCTCTGCATTGCCATGCTCATCGACAGAGTTTTATTACTGCCTTCTCTCTACTCTTCCACCCACTCTGAAAAAATGCGGATACCATCTTCCGTCTGTGCAAACCAGCACTGCACCGTTTCATCCAGAACCACCTGTCCATTTGTTCCTTCCATCAGATCTGCTTTCAGACCTTTCATCTGCTCAACCGGAACTAAAGCCATCAACTCCACTTTATCTGTATATACCGGATCTAACTGGATCACATCCCGGCTTGCAAGCAGATACTGTATTTTCCCCA
>OLWA01003253.1_pt1 | contig 12695 bp, 10 predicted proteins | sample 1673251 | NCBI WGS metagenome assembly OLWA01 (sample SAMEA3178937, study PRJEB25190) | human gut metagenome | biome: human gut; feature: human-associated habitat; material: faeces | place: Austria | collected 2013
AATCTGAGTAAAATTAATAAATACGGACAGCAGGATCTGGATGAATACATTACGGAACAGAGACTGAGCGGTGTCTTTGTATCTGATAAAAATCTGAATGTAGTGCTTCAGGGACAGCAGAATCTGGATTCGGAAAATCTGTGGAACGAAATTATCGGCAAAGGTTATGTAAAAGAAGTTCTGGAACATCCGGAAGCAACCTACACAGAACGCATTACGGTGAACCGTGAGGAGTATGATCTTGCAGTTGTGCCGCGTCAGGATGCCGAAGGTCTGGTGATCGCCTATGCAGAAAAAAACAGCAATACACTGGATGATATGACACTGGAATCTGTTTTTTCAGATTTTCTGGTCAATATGCATGGTGTGATCATGGTATGCCTCGATGATACGGTTGTCAGTACCAATCAGGAAACACTGCTTGGAAAGACCATGCAGGAAATGCGGAAATATTACAACAGCAGGCCGGAAGGAAATGAAAGCAGGATCATCCGCATAAAACTAGATCATAAGATCTGGTACGGCCATAAAGATAAAATGAAAGAATATGCGATCTATATATTCTTTCCGGCATCACAGATATTTATGGCACGGACGGTTGTCTGTGGATTGTACACGGCTGTGGCAATTCTTGTATATCTGCTGTTTTTGCTGATCAAGAGTAATCTGGAAAAGGTTACGCTGAAACAGAGTCAGAAACGTATGAGGATCATCAATGCACTCGGTACAGCATACGCATCTATCGTCCTGTTTGATCTGGAAAAGGATAAAGTAGAGATGATAAAGACTTCCGGGGATACTTCTATGCCTTCCGGAGATCAGATCTTATCCAAAAAGATTCAGCAAAATCATATAAATGAGATGCTGACATCTGAGTATCGGGAAGGTTTTCTGGAATTTATTGACATGAACACCGTGGCACAGCGGCTGAAGGGACAACAGTCACTGACTTATACAAGCCAGATGGAAAAGGGCACATGGCTTCTTTCCGTGATCGTACCGCAGCGTTTTGACAGTGACGGGAATATCAGGGCAGTGTTGCTGGCAAACCGGGATATCACGAAAGAAAAAGAGAAAGAACTGGAGCAGGAGAGAGAGCTGAGAAATGCACTGGCAGCAGCAGAACATGCCAACAAAGCGAAGACAAATTTCCTGAACAGTATTTCACACGATATCCGCACGCCAATGAATGCTGTGATCGGATTTACAGCTCTGGCAACAACGCATATTGATAATAAAGATCTGGTGATAGAGTATCTGAAGAAAATAAGTATATCGAGCCGTCATCTCTTAAGTCTGATCAATGATGTGCTGGATATGAGCCGGATCGAGAGCGGTAATGTCAAACTGGAAGAAGTCAAAGTGCATCTTCCGGATGTCTTCCATGATCTGAGGGTTATTATTCAGGGTAGTATTGCGGCAAAACAGCAGGAGTTATATATAGACACGCAGAATGTGGTACATGAGGATGTTGTCATTGATAAGCTTCGGCTGAATCAGGTGCTTCTCAACATCGTTGGAAATGCAGTAAAATTTACGTCAGTCGGCGGTATGATCAATATCCGGGTCAGTGAAAATCCATGCAGCAAAGAAGGATATGCAAGTTATTCGTTCAGTGTGAAAGACAATGGCATAGGGATGTCAGAAGAATTTCAGGAGCATATCTTTGATGCATTTGCGAGAGAACAGACAGTTACAAAGAGCGGGATCCAGGGAACCGGTCTTGGAATGGCAATCTCCAAAAACATTGTCAATATGATGGGAGGAACCATCACGGTAAACAGTGAAGTCGGAAAAGGTTCTGAGTTTATTGTTTCTATCGAATGTAAGATTACCGGCGAAACGGTAAAATACAAATCGGTTCCGGAACTGCAGGGAGCCAGAGCACTGGTTGTGGATGACGATGCCAATACCTGTATGAGTGTCTGCAAGATGCTGCGTGATATAGAAATGCTGGCAGACTGGACTACTTCCGGTAAAGAAGCTGTACTGCGTGCAAAAGAAGCCTGCGAGATAAAAAAAGAATTCAAAGCATATATTATCGACTGGCAAATGCCGGATATGAATGGTATCGAAACAGTCAGAAGGATACGAAAAGTGATCGGAAATGACACACCGATCATCATTCTTACTGCGTATGACTGGGCGGATATTGCGGAGGAAGCAAAAGAAGCAGGAGTTACTGCGTTTGTATCCAAACCGCTGTTTATGTCCGAACTCAGAGCAGCACTGACGCAGCAGGAAGTCGGGACGGAAAAAGATGCAGCAGTTGAAAAGAAACATTATAACCATGCCGGAAAAAGAGTGCTTTTAGTTGAGGACAATGAACTGAACCGAGAGATCGCAGCTGCAATCATGGAGGAAGCAGGGCTTATTGTGGATTCCGTAGAAGACGGAACAGATGCCGTGGAAAGAATGGGATCTGCAGAAGAATCCAGATATGATGCGATCCTGATGGATATTCAGATGCCGAAGATGGATGGTTATATGGCAACAAGAGAAATCCGCACACTTGACAACAATAAAAAAGCCAATATTCCGATCATTGCCATGACGGCAAATGCGTTTGAGGAAGATAAAAAGAAAGCTCTTGAAGCCGGAATGAATGCCCATATCGCAAAACCGATCAGCATTGATGCTATTATGGAGGTACTGGATCAGATCTTTGACAGAAGAAAATAAGGGGGAAGTTATGAAACAGTGAAGAACATAATGGTAAATCATAACAGGAAGGAGCAGGAGCAGTGTCAGAGAAAAAGAAGTTTACATTATATGCCGGAAGTGTGGCACTGTGCGTGTGCACTGCAGTTCTGCTTCATTATGTGTCGGTTGCAGATCCTTATCTGGAATCCGCCTGCCGTCTTTTAAGACCTTTTATTTATATAGGACTTTATGTGGTGTGGGCGATCTCTTTCCGGAAAAGGATTATCCAGAAAGAAATCCGTCGTTGCCTGACTGCAATCGCAGCAATGATGATTTTCTGGATGTTTATCCGGATGTGCAAATTTGAAATATCGGACGAGATGCCGACAGCCTGGCGATACGCCTGGTATTTTTACTATATACCTATGCTGCTGATCCCTACGGTCAGTCTTTATCTGGCCTTTTATATACGGCAGCCGGAGGGCTATAAATTACCAAAAAGACGATGGCTACTGTTTCTTCCTGCACTTTTTCTGATCGGAATTGTATTAACAAATGATATGCACCAGTTGGTTTTTACCTTTCCGAAGGGAAAACTTGGAGAAGTGTCTTCTTATAAAACAGGAGTTTATGGATATGGAAGAGGGTATTATATTGTAATCGCATGGGAGCTTGGATGTGCACTGGCGGCACTTTTGATCATTCTGTTAAGATGCAGGAAAATTAAAAATAAAAAAATGGGCTGGTTGCCTTTTGCCGCTTATGGAGTGGCGGCGGCTTACAGCATTGCTTATTATCTTGATCTGCCTTTCTGGAAAATAGTTTCAAAAGATATGACAGCCACATTGTGCCTTCTGTTTGCTTTGATCATTGAAAGCTGCATCCAGTCCGGACTGATCCCCTCCAATACAGGATATGCACAGTTATTTGCAGCATCTACCATTTCGGCACAGATCACAGACCAGAATGGAAAATGCATTTATCAGTCTCAGGGTTCTGAATATATTGCACCAAAGATCGCAAAACAGGTAATCCAAAGACCTGTCATGTCGGAAAATGGAATTCGGCTGTCAGGGAAACCAATCTGGGGAGGCTATGTCTTATGGAAAGAAAATCTCTCAGAACTACAGGAAATTTTAAAAGAGCTGGAAGACCGTAAAGAAGAATTAAAAGATGCAAATCTGATTGAAGAAGAAAATCTGAGAACAAAAAAACAAGTAGAAAAACTTTCCGTCCAGAATCAGCTGTATGATAAAATACAGAAACAAACAGCAAGACAGAGTACGCTTTTGGCGAAATTCATGGAAGCATATGCCATGGAAGAAAATGAGAAGGAAAGGAAAAAAATATTAGGGAAAATTGTTGTGATCGGAGCCTATATAAAAAGACGCAGCAATCTTATCCTCATTGCAGAGCAGAGTGAAGTGTTTCCGATAAGAGAACTGGAATTATGCTTCAGGGAAACGATAAGGAGTCTGGAATGGAATCATGTGGAAGCAGCTTTTGTCACTTCTCTGGATGAAATCCGAAGTGAGGATGCCATGCAGATTTATGATTTTCTTGAGGCAGTCATTGAAGAATCACTCGAAGATCTGTCGGCATTCACCCTGAATCTCAAACGCAGGGATGAAGAGATTCTTATGTCTTTGAGTGTGGAATGTAAAACAAATCTGCAAAAAGTTGCCGGACGATACCAGGCTTATGCAGAGCAGGATTTTGACGGTGCATGGCTGCTTTCCCTGGTACTGAAAGGAGGTCATGATGAATGATGAAAGCATTTGGAAGCTGTCCGCCGGAATATCGGATCATGGCAGTCTGGAGTTTCATTTTTCTGACATTGCTGTATATGATTCTGCTCATCTGTGAGGGAACAGGGGAAAGAAAAAAAGGCGATGCTGCAGGACAGCCTGTTGCTTATAGCTGCTTTCCTGATAACGTCCGGGTTATGCGTGCGGCGGGGAGTTTATGGAGAAGAGGATTTCATGGTATTCTTAAAAATGCCGTATGGAATCCTGATCGCTATGGGGATCTGCGGATTTTTATTTGCGGGAATACAGGCATTTGGAATTTATAAACGTCGCACAAACTGTCTGAGGGAAAATGCGATTCAGGAAAGTCTGGACAATTTGCCGAGCGGAATCGGATTTTTTGACAGGAACGGAATGCCGAAACTGATGAACCGGAAAATGTATCAGCTTTGCCGGAATCTGGCAGGCAGGGATATCCAGAACATCACAGAATTGCGGGAAGCACTGAGACGGCCTCTTAAAGATCATGTATTTTATGATTTTGATCTGAAAGTATACTGCTTTTCAGACGGAAGCGTATGGAAATTTTCAGAGAAAGGGATCATTACGGCAGATGGAGATCGATTTTCTCAGTTCCTTGCTTCAGAAGTATCAGAATTATGTCAGAGCAAGGCATTGTTAAAAAAAGAAAATCAGAAGCTTCAGGAAATGTCGGTGGCTATGAAAGCACTTTCCAAAAATGTCGTAACTCTGACCAGAGAAGAAGAGACATTATCTATGAAAATGAGAGTGCATGATAATCTGGGATACAGCGTGCTGGCAACACAGCGAATGTTGATGCGGGAATCCGAAGAAGATCGTGATATGTTTCTCTCGCAATGGAAGCAGACATTAGACCTGCTGAATAAGGATAATGAGTCTGTTGAAGGAGAACAGCTGCACAGGCAGGTGCAGGAAAGGGCGAAAGTTCTGGGAGTAAAAATCATTTATACAGGAGAAAAAGTCTGGGAATCTCATATATCTGAACTGATGGATATCATACTTTTAGAGGCACTTTCCAATTGTGTCCGCCATGCAGGAGCAAGCGAACTGTATGTGAAATTCAGTATTGAAGAGCAGGAGTGGGTCATGGTGCTCACGGATAATGGACAGAAACCGGAAAAAAACATCAAAGAAGGCGGAGGGCTATCCGGTATACGAAAAAGGGTGGAGCAATGTGGAGGCAGCATGAGGATCACTGCAGCCCCACGGTTTTCGATAACCGTTAAGCTTTTAAGGGAGGTGTGGAGATGATACGGGTACTTATCGTGGAAGATCAGCGTATGGCAAGGGAAGATATGGAAAATTATATTCAGTCCAGTGGGAGATACTCTCTGGAAGCTTCCATCACAAATGCAGCTATGGCAGAAACTGTGTGCAGACAGAGCAGGTGTGAACTTGTCCTGATGGATGTCTGTACAGAGGATGATGAGAGCGGTCTTGTGGCAGCAGAGCAGATTAAAAAAACGATGCCTCAGATAAAGATAATTATCGTGACTTCTTTAGCAGAGTGCAGTTTTATTGAGAGGGCACATAAAGCAGGAGTAGAAAGTTTTTGGTATAAAGATGCCGGAAAAGAAGAGCTGCTGGAGGTTATGGACCGCACGATGAAAGGAGAGAGTGTCTATCCGGACGCTCCGCCGACGGTGATGATCGGAACGGCGAAAAGTTGTGATTTTACACAGGGGGAACTGGCTGTCCTGCGATTAGTGGTGGAAGGAGAATCCTACAAAAAAATCGCAGAAAGTTTGTGCATATCACCGGAGACAGTAAAATGGCATATTAAAAATATGCTGCAGAAAACAAATTTTGATTCCAAAACAAAACTGGCGGTAGCTGTTACAAAGAAAAATCTGATTATAAACGGATTTTAAAAAATGAAAAATCCCATTGCTTTCCTGATAGTGAGGCAATGGGATTTTTTTGCAAAAGTACATTTTACTACCCATCTGGGTAGTGCTTAAGTCTCAAAAAACAGATATCATAGTAGTATGTAAAAGTGAAACGAGTGTAAAAAACAGGGAGGGAACAGAGTGTGAGAAAGGTCGTTATCGATATGCAGAATTATTTATTTTCGGATGCCATAGCAAAGGTGCTCAAATCCTATGATTCTGATTTTTTTATTGAGATGTCAGACACACCGGATAAAACAGCAGAATTATGCAGAGTCATTCAGCCGCATATTCTGATGATGGAAATTACAGGTCAAGCATTGTGGTCATTAAAAGAACGTCTGGCAATCTGCCGGGAAGTGCGTAGGTATGCTCCAAACTGTAAATTTATTTTTACAGTAGATGAGAAAGCAAATGCAGAGACCGCAAAAAAAGTAGTAGAATGTAAAAAAACGGGTCTGATCGACTGTTTCATTTACAATACCATTTCATCCAGCTATATGACTGCAGTTCTGGACAGTCTGTAAGCTGCAGTCCCGGAAGGAGAAAAGATAAACATGAGATCTGTTATGAAAAGGATCTGCCTGTCTCTGGCAGTGATCGCAGTCCTGATCTTTACAGGGTGCGGGCAGAAAAAAACGAAAGATCCGATCACTGTCACATTGTGGCATGTATATGGCGGACAGACAGAATCACCCTTAAATGATCTGATTGATCAGTTTAACGAAACGATAGGAAAAGAGGAAAATATATGGGTACAGGTTGGCAGTGTTACGAACACGAATACAATACATGAAAATGTACTGGCATCTGCATTTGGAGATCCGGGAGCTTCCGAACTGCCGGATATGTTTGTTTCCTATCCGAAAACTGTTTTGGCTATGCCGGATGACACCGTTCTTGTAGATTACTATGATTATTTTACGAAAGAAGAACTGGACGGGTTTATTCCCGCTTTTTTGGAAGAAGGTGTCATTCATGACAGACTTTCTATTTTGCCGGTAGCAAAATCAACGGAAGTTATGTTTGTCAATAAAACAGCATTTGACCGTTTTGCGAAAGCCAAAAGGTGCCAAGGGTATTCAGTTGACAACAACTGTTCAGGGAATTTCCTCATATAAGACAATTAAAGGAAAAAAGAACACCTTCACAGCGAATTTTAATTGGGATGCACCGGTAAGCTTAAAGGGCAGAACAGCAAGCTTCAAGGTTAAGACTTACAACAATGCCAAGTACAAAGCTTACAGCTATGACTCAAAGCCTAAGAAGTTAAAGATCAAATAGGCATAGTATACAGATCTACCGGAAATATGTCATCTGATGTGAAAGTCACAGTTATGGAAAAATGTCAGTAAAAATTCCTATGGAAAAAATAAAACATATATTCCATAGAAGAAAAGTAAGAGAACGAATATAATGATCCCAAGTTGTTTGAAGGAGGAGATCATTATGAGTAGTCAAAGAAAGGCAGAAGCTGTGGCATCAGAGAATATCGTAACAACAGAGACATCCAGGCTGAGTGATCTTTGGAAAAAAGAGGATTGGCTGGCAGTATGGATCGGATTTATCATTATCGCGATCGGTGCAGTTGCAGTACTTACAGGAGCATTTGATTTTAATGCCGCAAAATTCAGCACCTGGGGTCATGGAACAAGTTTTTTTGAACAGGTAAACGCAGGATTTTTCGGAAAACTGATTCTGACAGTGGCTGTACTTGGAGTACTGTTTACTGTTGGAAACCACCTGAAGGGATTATCCGTTAAAAAATACCTTCCGGCATTTATGGGACTGTTTCTTCTGGCAGTTCTGGTAAGATTTATCAGTGCCGAATATACCTTGAACCGATACTTGGAATGGGCATTTTTTGCAATCCTGATCGGAATTCTGGTATCCAACACCATCGGAGTACCGGCATGGCTGAAGCCGGCGATCCAGACAGAATTCTATATCAAAGTCGGACTGGTGATCATGGGATTTTCCGTACTGTTTTCCAATATTGTTAATTTTGGACTGGGGATTGCATGGATCGTAACACCGATTGTCATTCTTTTCATGTGGTGGTTCGGAACCAGGGTTTTAAAAATTGACAATAAACCGTTTGTCATTACCCTGGCAACCGCAACCTCTGTGTGCGGAACGTCCGCAGCGATCGCAGTCGGAGCAGCAAGTAAAGCAAAGAAAAATGACCTTTCACTTACTGTATCTATATCAATCATTTTTACAGTACTGATGATGGTATTTGAGCCGGTGCTGATCCGTGTAACTGGTCTTGGAGAGCTGATAGGCGGTGCCCTGATCGGTGGTACTGTCGATTCAACCGGAGCAGTAACCGTAGCAGGTACTGCACTTGGTGAAACAGCACAGACGGCTGCAGTCCTTGTAAAATCCATCCAGAATATCCTGATCGGATTTATCGCATTTGCAGTTGCAGTATTTTTTGCAACAAAAGTTGAAAATAACGGAGAAAACAGCAGAAAAATCGGGGTATCCGAAATCTGGTACAGACTTCCGAAATTTATCCTTGGATTTTTTGCCGCTTCCTTAATTGCATCTTTTATAGCAGTTCCGGCATTCGGAAAAGAGAGCGTTTCATCCATCAACAGCGTACTGGATCAGTATAAAAACTGGGCATTTGTTCTGGCATTTACAAGCATCGGGCTGGAAACAAATTTCCGTGAGATCAAAGAACAGTTCCAGGGCGGAAAACCACTGACACTTTATGTGGTTGGGCAGTTGTTTAACATTGTTCTGACTTTTGTAGCAGTCTATCTGCTGCTAAGCGGAAAATTCTTCCCACTGCCAAATCTGGCATTATAAGGAGATGCAGGGCTATGAAGAAAAAAACAGGAAAAAAGAAAAATCTGTTTTCGATGGTAAATTATACCGTTCTGGTGCTGACGGTCATTGCAGCCGTTTATATCATGGCAAATGGTCTGGGACTGATCGACAGCCTGGACTTTGGGGCAGGGGCATATTATTATGCGGATATTCCTCAGTTTGCAAAATATGTAGATGGATCCGGCTACACATCACCGGTTTCCATGTGGGTGCTCATTGCACTGTTCCTGATCTGGGGATTCTTCATGTATAAACTCTGGGGATGGATTGAAAGAAAAGATAAGTAAAAATAAGGTGAAAGAAAAGCCTGTCGCAGAGTATGCGGCGGGCTTTTTCAATTCGCAGATATTGATTGAGAGAAAAAGGTTGCCTGGAGGTGTTTTGTCGTTATCATAAAAAAACGGCAATTTTTCAGATTGCCGATTGATGCAGGAGGAACGGAAATGCCGCCAGGGCAGAAGAAACAAAAACGTTGACAAACATCACACAGAGAGTTATCATAAATACATAAAGGTTCTGAAACAAATCTAAATTCATTGCCGTTCGGCAGGAAAATCCAGAAAAGAGACCTGCACGAAGCGGCAGAAACAGGAATCATGCAACCATAGCAGCTTCGTGCCAAAAACAGAAGAAAAGGAGCGAAGCCTATGGGAGAAAAAGACATTACGGAAAAAATATCAAATCTCTGATGGAAATACCGACAGGATTAGATGAATTTGTGAGTGATTATCAGATAAAAGTATTCGAAGTCGCCTGGCTGAGTGAAGAGCAGATCCGTCGATTTCGAAGTGATTTTCGGATTGTGGCAAACTTTTTTGTAAACAAAAGAAAAAACAAGAACTATATACCGGATGATCCGACAGAAATACAGCATGTAGATGAAGTGCTGAAACTTTTGCAGGTCATGACCGGAGATGCAAGGTATAAAAGAATTTTTGGCAAAAAGAAGGAAGGAGTGCACAGTATGTGTGATGTAGCAGAAAGATTAGAAAAAATGGGATGGGAGAAGGGACAAATGGAAGGAAAAATAGAAGGAAAAATACTGGTATATAAAAATCTGTGCAGGGAAGGATTTGACGAGAAAGAAGCCAGAAGACTTACAGAGCTGCCAGAAGATATAACTCTGGAACAGTAATATTGCGGTGTCAGAATGGATAGTAAAATGAGCGTGGTTATTACTTTTCGCAATTGAAGCAGGGGACTTACTTGATTTGATTAAATAAAAATTTACAACCACCCATCCAGTGTGATAAAATGTGAAAGAATTATGATAAAAAATGTCGAAAACAGGAAAATTTCAATGAATCATAGAAGAGAGGAAGTACAAATGATCACTGTAAAAACTTATCGAGGACATATTCGCAACTGGAAGGAACTCTGTGCAGAGCTGGAGATTGATCCGGCACTGCCAAGAGAAGAAAAAGAGCAGGAAATTCTGGTAAAAGCATACCAGAAATGGGGAGGCGAGATGGCAGACCATATCTATGGTATGTTTGCTTTTGCCCTGTGGGATGAAGAGGAGAAAAAGCTGTTCTGCTTAAGAGATCAGTTTGGAACCAAGCCGTTCTATTATTACCAGACAGAAGACGGTGAACTTCTGTACGGCACCATGATCCGTGACATCATCGGACAGCCGGGATTTAAAAAAGAGCTGAATGAAGAGATGCTCCAGATCTATATGAGCCTGACCTATGGTGCCGGTGAGGATACCTTTTTCAAAGGTCTGAAAAAGCTTCTGCCGGGACGTTATCTGATCTGGAAGGATGGAAAAGTGGAAATTCACAGATACTGGACTCCAAAGTTTCAGCCGGACGAGAGCAAATCTCTGGAAGACTGGGCAGATGAGATCCATTCTACGCTGAAATCCATCATGCCGGAAGTAAAGACAGAGGACGAAACCGTAGAATCTTTCCTGTCAAGTGGGGTGGATTCTTCCTATGTACTGGCGATGTCAGATGCAAAGATGTCCGATTCCTGCGGTTATGATGAAGAACGATTTGATGAGTCACGTCTTGCAAAAAAGACAGCGGAACTTCTCGGAAGAGAACATTCTGTCTGCAAGATCACACCACAGCAGTATTTTGATATCGTACCATATGTTATGTACAATATGGAACAGCCGCTTGGAGATGCATCTGCGATCGTATTTACCATTGCCTGCAATGCAACCGCAGAACACACGAAGATTTGCTATTCCGGAGAAGGTGCGGATGAATTCTTCGGTGGTTACAATATGTACCGCAATGCAGAACGTTACGGTGAAAATCTGAAGACATTTTATGTCGGCAATACAAACATCATGAAGGAAGATGAAAAGAAGAAAATCCTCAAACACTACAATCCGGAAGTTCTTCCGATCAATCTTACGCATGAAATCTACAAAGAGACGGAAGGTCTGGATCCGCTTACCAAAATGTCTGATGTAGATATTCAGATCTGGCTGGAAGGCGATATTTATCTGAATGTAGATAAGATGAGTACCGCAGCAGGGCTGGAAATCCGTATGCCGCTTACAGACCGCCGGATCTTTGATATTGCATCAAGAATGCCGTCCCGTTTTAAAGTCAACGAAGAGCAGAACAAAGTGGCATTCCGTACCGCAGCAGCAAAAGTACTCCCGGAAGAGATCGCATTCCGTAAGAAACTGGGATTCATTGTGCCGATTCGTATCTGGATGGCCGATGCAAGATACAATCAGGATGTACAGCGTCTGTTCCACAGTGAGATCGCAGAGAAATTCTTTGATGTAGATGCGATCAACGAGATTTTCGATGACTATGTAGGAGGCAATTCCGATAACTGGAGAAAAGTATGGACGATTTATACCTTCCTTGTATGGTATGAAGAATATTTTGTAAAAAGATAATCCTTAAATAACATTTTTCCCCCTGTCTTCTGGTAAAAGCAGAAATGATAAGCTGGTTTTATCAGAAAAAGAAAGACCTGTATTAAATGGAAAAACTCCATGAAATACAGGTCTTTTGACTCTGGCATCCTATTGTGTTTTCAGGATTTTGTTTTTTACATTCTTTTACTTCATAGAAGCTACTTTATCGAACTCATCCTGAACTTCTCTGGAAGGAGCCGGTGTCAGGAGACTTACGATTACGTTTACTGCAAGACCAAGAAGGAATGCAGGAAGCAGTTCGTAAATACCAAGTGCACCGCCCATCGGACGGATCAGGAATTTCCATACAAATACCATAACGCCGCCGCTGACCATTCCGCAGAGAGCACCCTGGAATGTGGAGCGTTTCCAGAACAGTGCCATCAGAACCAGTGGTCCGAAGGAAGCACCGAAACCTGCCCATGCAAAGGATACAATCTGGAAAACAGAGCTGTCCGGGTTACGTGCGATAAATACACCGATCAGTGCGATAACAAGAACGGTGATACGTGCGATCAGCATACCGGTTTTCTCACTCATGTCTTTCATAAATACTTCTTTCAGAATATTCTGGGAAGCACTGGAAGAAGCAGCGAGCAGCTGAGAGTCCGCAGTTGACATGGTAGCTGCCAGAATACCGGCGAGGAT
>OLWA01003255.1_pt1 | contig 12661 bp, 10 predicted proteins | sample 1673251 | NCBI WGS metagenome assembly OLWA01 (sample SAMEA3178937, study PRJEB25190) | human gut metagenome | biome: human gut; feature: human-associated habitat; material: faeces | place: Austria | collected 2013
GAATATCTGCAGACTTTGTATAATACAACGTCTGGGTATAATCGTTCCATGTTCCGACTGCGGTAAAAATACCCAGTGCAGAAATAACCGGTTTGGACAATGGAAGAACCATTTTAAAGAAAATGGTATATTCTCCTGCTCCGTCAATTTTTGCCGATTCAATCGCACGGTAGGCATATCCTTCCCGATTTACATCCGATGAAATCAGGGTTTCGCTGCAGTTGCGGAAAAAACCGAATAATGCAGCTCTTTCATGTCTGGATTTCATCCCCTTCCTCTGACGGTCGGAAATCCTCCGGCAGAAAACGCATTCCGTGGTAAACGATTGGATTGGTAGAAATTCCATGCGCCCATGCAACCTGTCTTTCCTGTATTCCTACAGATATTTTCCTAAATCAGTTTCCTCACAATATTCCATCACCAGTTCCCCGTTTTCCACCTTCAGTGGATATGCCACATACCCCGATTCGAAGTAATTTTCCGCATTCCAGCGGTCTCCGATGTAGAGGAGCTGTCCGTTTAAGTTCAGCAGAAATGCTGCCTGGCTCTGGTAGGTAGTTTCGTCGCCAATTTTTTTCAACATGCCCCAGTCGCCTTCCATACTGTCTGCTACGGCGCATTTTCCCTGGTTCGGCGCCCAGCCGGTGCAGAAGGAGGTGATCATGTAGTATTTTTCTTCGCTTTTGATGACTGACGGTGCCTCGCGGTATTCGCCCTGCCATAGACGGTGGACGAGTTTTTCGACGTTTAAATAGTCCTCACTTAGGCGGTATACATGGAGATCCGCGTTATCGCGTGCTGCGGAAATGAAGTACGCGGTGCCGTCCTCTTCCTGGAACAGTGTGCAGTCTCGCGACATATAGCCATATGGATTGAAGTGACCATGGTATACAAAATCTCCGTCCGGTGTGTCGCACTCTGCGATTCCGATGGCAGCGTCTGTGTAATCTTTTCCGTTTTCAAAATGTACCCATAATACAAATTTCTCCATCTTTTTGTTGTAGAGCACCTTCGGCCGCTCCAGATTTACTTTTCCGCCAGTCTCGCTTATAAGCTGCAGTTTCGTTCGCACGCGGTACGGCTCCATTTTCGATTCCGTCGTCAGAATGTGGTTCCGAAATTCCCAGTTCCGCAGGTCTTTCGAACGGTAGCAGCTCACATAATAATTCTCTCTCCGGTCCTCACCGTACCAGTAAAAATAGCCGCCGTATGAAAGCATCCATCCTCCGTGCGCGTGAATCGGGTTTCCATCAATATCATTCCATAAGGTTCCGTTTTTAAACATCTTATCTCTCCTTTTCTTTTGCATCTGTAAACTGGATATTTCTGCAGTTTTTCATACAAATCGTACCGTGAATTTTTCCGCCGCGAAAAACGAAATTCGATATTTCAGGTCCCACCGTTTCGAATTCGGTCAGCTCAACGGCATTGCAGGGAACCATATTTCTCTCCGTCGTACGGTAAAAAAATAAAGATATTTTTTCTTTCATTCTGTTATCCTCTGTGCGTCCGCCGGTACTCATTCGGCGTCACGCCATATTTTTCTTTAAAAATTTTTGAAAAATACTGGCTCTTCTGATATCCTACGCTTTCCATGATTTCATGTACCCATCAATCTGTTCCGCTGAGCAGTTCTGCCGCTTTTTCCATCTTCACATCCGTAATATACGCGGAAAGATTTTTCCCTGTCTCTTCTTTAAATGTTTTTGACAGATACGCCGGATGCAGATGCGCCACTTCTCCTAAAATTTCCAGTGAGAGATCTTCGCCCACATGCTCTGCGATATACTTTTTCACGGCCGAAATACCGTCGTCTGGAAAACTTTCTTCTTTTTCGAAAAATTTTTCCATCACATGTTCCAGTGATATCTGGAAATCCTTTTTCAGGATAGGCTTTACGAGGTATTCTGTCACTCCATAGCGGAGCGCCTGCTGAGCATATTCAAATTCACTGTAGCCGGACAGAATAATTGTTTTCGTCGGATAATTTTTCTCGTCAATATACTTCACCAGATCCAGCCCTGACACGCGCGGCATGCGGATATCTGTCACCAGAAGTTCCGGCTTTTTCTGCTCAATCAGATCGCGCGCAATAGAGCCGCCCGACGCCGTCAGTACTTCTTCGAAGCCATAGCTTTTCCAGTCCACCAGTTTTTTGAGATACTCGGTCATATAGGACTCATCGTCCACCAGCAATACTTTCATAGGTAATTCCCCCATCTTTTTCTCTGTGCTCCGGAACCTTTTGTTTTTTTCTCCGCAAAAACTCCAGATTCTCACAGCCTCTTTACAGTCTTTCTTTCCCGTCAATCACAAAGGAAACGCACAATCCCTTCCAAATACTTCCTCCAAACTGCAGGCTGCTCTGTTCCCCATAATAATTGACAAGCCGCTGATTTACATTCCAGAGGCCGACACCCTCTTTTTCATCGCGGTTTTTCCTTGCCAGCCGTTCTTTCAGTGCCGCAATCTGTTCCTCTGTCAGTCCATTCCCGTCGTCCGATATTTCGAAACAAATTTCGTCTTTTACTTTTTGATACACCTTTACATAAATATGCTTTGCATTTTCCCGCTCCTCGATCGCATGCTCAATTGCATTTTCGATGATCGGCTGCAGAATCAGCGGTGGAATTTTACATGCAGCAAGTTCTGGATCGGATTCTATTTCATACTCGATGTTTTTTCGCATCGCCATGATTTCCAGATACGACCGCGCATAGTCAATTTCCTCCTGAATCGTCGTAATTGACTTTTTCCGTGTACAATAACGGTAATACTGCGACAGATGCACTGCCATCTCCGTCACGGCATCGGGATTGTCCGCCGCGGTGACAATGAAGGAAAGGCTGTTGTACAGAAAATGCGGGTTGATCTGAAGCTGCAGCTGCCGCATTTCTGCTTCGTTTCGAAGTTCCTGTTCTTTTACCGTTGCCTCCAGCAATTCATGCGTGCGGCGCACCATATGGTTAAATTGACGAAATACATAGGCGAATTCATTTTTCGGCATTTTGTAAATCTGCACGGTCAAATCTCCCACTTCCACCTGTTTCAGTTTTTCGGTCAGCAGATTCATCTGCATCAAAATATTTTTTACAAACAGAGAAATGTAAATCATTCCAAAAATCAGAATTGCCCCGAGCATAATGCCTGAGATCGTCATAATATTCCACACCTGCCGCATCATCTGCCTTGTCGGATAATAGGAAACCAGCTGCATTCCATTTTTTGTTTCATCTGAACGCACAATCTGATATTTCTGTTTTCCCGCACGCACCTCGCAGACTTTTTCATTACTCTGTCGTATGATTCCTGCAATATTCTGTTCCACAGATTTCTGCGAAAGCACATTGATTTCTCCACCAAACATTAAAATACTGCCTCCCTGGTCCATTCCCGCAGCCATCTCCTTGATTTCATACAGAAAATCCTGATCCATTCGGAGCACCAGCCAGACCTCCTGATCTTCTCCCATCCATTCCACAGTTCGTCTTCGCATATAAAAAATTTCCTGTTTATTGGCTGATTTCCACTGACTTTCCTTATTGTTTTCCCAGAAAGAATTCTCAAAATATCCCTGTCGCAGCGTGCTGATCTCCCGCCCGGATTTCGGCCAGTACAGCGTCATACCACTCATTCCGACCGTTCTTCCCTGACGTTTCTGAAAAAAGCTTTTCATTTTATTAATTTGCTGTACATATTCATAAACATCGTTGTTTTCAATTGCCGCATAGAGATTCTGCATATTTTCTCCATATAAAATACCATCTGCTTCAATTTCAATCTCTTTCCCCTTTTGTTCCAGAAGCGTTGCTGCATATTTTGTCTGAATCTGTGCCGTCTGAATCAAAGATGCTTTCAAATTTGCCGTGCTCTGCCAGGACAGAAGCAGAAAGCTGGCAAGAATGATCAACAGAAAAACGGTAAAAATTCCAAAAATTGAACGTACTCTTTTCATATGCTTCCCCTCTCATTTTCTGCCCCTATTTTATCAGATTTTTCTGCTGACGCAAACCATTGTGAGATGCAAAGGCAGGGAATCGCCATGTTTTGACAACTCCCTGCTTTTTATTTTTGACTTTTCGGATCTTTTCGATCAGGCAGCTCTTATTTTACCGACTGATACCACTCATTAACCTCTTTTGTGATATCATCGCCGCCCTGTGCTTTCCAGTCTTCTACAAACTGATCAAATGCAGACGGATCTTCTTTTCCATAGATAATGTTTGTGTAAACCTGTTTCTCCATGGTCTGGAGCTGCTCCCATTTTTTCTTCATAGTATCGGTCGGAGCCGCATTGAACAGACTGGTCAGAAGTTCATCCTGATGCTCTGCTGCAATAACATAACCTTCTGCCATCGCCGGTGCGCTCTCAAAATTCGATAATGCCGTTCTCTCAGCACCTGTTGTCGGTTCTTCCCCTGCCTGAAGCTTCAGATACATTTCTACGCTTTCACCAGGTGAATTTTTCAGTACAGTAGATTTTCCAGGCATAAATGGATCTGTCACCGGCGGATCAAATTTGGTTGTATCATACACAACTTCACCGTCTACAATATCGTAATCATAACCTTCCAGATAGCCATTCACAAAATCTCCTGTGCCGAATACAGCGTCATACAACCAATCATAATAAGTAAAGAAGGCTTCCATGTTGTTAAAATTTTTGTTGAACATCAGCCAGCCATCGTTGATCTGTCCCCTCTGATAAGTCGGCTCACCATTCTCCTGCAGAATATTCGGATATCCTTTTACAACCGCATTTGGATCAGCAGAAGTAACATCTGCAACAGAGTTAATTGTCCACGGTCTTCCAACAAAGATACCTGCTTTTCCTTCGGTAAACTGTGTCATGGCATCCCACGCACCCGTTGCTGCAGCTTCCTGGAAAATCCAGCCATTTTTATGCCATTCGGCCATACGGGTCAGTGCTTCTTTATTTCCCTCGTTGATGGAGCCATACTGCAAATTTCCATCTTCATCTTCCTGCCATACGCCCGGAATGAATTTCCCGGAATACGCAGAGAACACGTTGACCGGATCAGAAACCCATCCGGTATTGTAAATGTCATTTCCGGAATAGGTGAATCCATACGTATCATCTTTGCCGTTTCCATCTGGGTCGTCTTCTGTAAACGCCTTGATGACAGCTTCAAACTCGTCCAGATTGGTCGGTGCCTGAAGCCCCAGATTGTCCAGCCAGTCCTGACGGATGACCATGATTTCTTCTGCATCCATGCACGGTGTGCAGGCAATTCCATACGTTTTTCCATCCTTCGTAACCGGATAGAAGGTTTCCGGATATTTATCATAGATCTCTTTCAGACGATCCGGCATATATTTTTCGATATCGTCATCAATTGCTTTGACCTGTCCGGATTCGATCATATCGGAGATCATCTGTGTTCCATAAACAGGAAATATATCGGGAAGTTTTTCAGAACCTGTCAGTGCCAGACGCAGCTTGGTGTCATAGTTGCTGGCATCTCCGCCGAGAAGCGTTGTTTCCATCTTTAATCCCAGTTTTTCCTCGGTCAGACGCGTCATCGGGTTATTGTTGATGTCCTCTCCATCACCATATCTTCCTGTGTTCTCGTCCAGCTGTTTTGCAATGGTAATTGTCAGTGTCGGCTCGTACTTTCCATCTGCATTTTTCGTTGCGGTTTCCTGCTGCGCAGATCCACCATCCTTGCCGCACCCACTCATCAACATCATTGCTGCCATTGCCGCTGATAAGATTACTGTACTCTGTTTTCTTTTCATGCCTCTTTTCCTCCATCATTTATTTTATAATGTTACAGCACGTTTTTCAAACCGGATTTTTTCGGAAAAATCTCTCTCATAAAATTATTCTTTGACTGCTCCCATAACGATACCTTTTACGAAGTATTTCTGCAGGAACGGGTAAACCAGAAGAATCGGAAGCGCTCCGATAAATACCTGTGCCGCTTTAATGGTACGTTCCGACATAGCCAGCGCAGATGCCGGATCCAGCGACAGATCCTGATTGTTTCCCTGCACAACGATCACCTGCAGGAAGGATGCCAGCGGATAGTTTTTCGTATCGGACATGTAAAGGATTCCGGTGAACCACTCGTTCCAGTAACCAACCATGATGAACAGTGCTACGGTTGCGAGACCTGCTTTGGAGAGCGGAAGGTAAATCTTTCGAAGTACGGTAAAGAAGCTCGCTCCGTCGATCAGTGCCGCCTCTTCGAGGGATTTCGGAATCGACTTGAAGAAGTTCATGATCAGAATCAGGTTGTAGCATCCGAACGCTCCCGGAAGAATGTAAACCAGGAAGTTGTTTTTCAGTCCTAAAGAAACATTGACCATGTAGCTTGGGATCAGACCGCCGCCGAACAGCATCGTGAATACGAAGAACCACATGAGCGGTGTTCTGCCGCGGAATTCTATGGAAAGTGCATAGCCTGCTGTCGTGATGACGAACATGCTGAGCAGTGTTCCAAGTGAGGTTCGGAGGAATGCAATGATCATGGACCGGATGAAGTTATTGTTGTTAAAAGTTTTTACATAGGCCAGCGGTGTGAAATCGATGGGCCAGAAGGTAACGGCTCCGCTGTTTGCAGCACTCTTTCCGCTGAAAGAGATTGCCAGCAGGTTCCAGAGCGGAAGGATGCAAAGCAGTGCCATGGTTACCAGAAAAATCGTATTGCAGACAACGAATACTTTTCTGCTTGTCGATGTATGACGCATGTTTATGTCCTCCCTCTTAGAAAATTCGATATCCCGCTACCTTATAGGCGATGCGGTAAGAAGCAACAGTAAGTAGCAGACTGATTCCCGATTTGAACAGGCCGACGGCGGTACCAAAGCTGTACTGTCCATTGATCAGTGACTGACGGTAAACGTAGGTGTCGATGATATCACCAGTGCTGTAAGTCAGTGGGGAATACAGGTTGAAGATCTGGTCGAACCCGGCATTCAGGACGTTTCCAAGGCTTAACGTTGCCATGACGATGATCATCGGCATAATGCCCGGAAGTGTAATGTGCCATGTTTGTTTCCAGCGGTTAGCGCCGTCCATCTCGGCTGCCTCGTAGAGGCTCTGGTCAATGTTGGAGATGGCTGCCAGATAAACGATCATTCCAAATCCGAAGCCCTTCCACAGGTCGGACGCAACGACGATCTGTCGGAACATGCCCGCCTCGCCGAGAAAGAAAATCGGATCAATACCGAATTTCTGAAGTACCATGTTGACGATACCGTCAGTTCCGAGGATATCGCGGAGCATTCCGGCTACAGTAACCCAGGAAAGGAAATGCGGCAGGTAAACCAGCGTCTGGATTCCTTTTTTCAGTCCTATGTTATGTACTTCATTCAGAAGCAGTGCCATGATAATCGGAACAATCAGTCCCAGAATAATTTTGCTGACAGCGATGATCAGCGTATTGATGATCGCCTGATACGATTCTTTGAATTCGAAGATCTGTCGGAAGTTATCCATTCCTACAAACTGTGAACCGGTGATGCCAAGCCACGGCTTGTAATCCTGGAATGCCATCACCAGACCGCCCATCGGCACATAGCAAAAAATAATTGCCAGCACGAACGATGGTAAAATCAGTACATACAGCGGCCAGTTATGCTGAACTTCCTGCTTCCAGGTTCTCTTCTGCTTCAACGCCGTTCCTTTTCCTGCTTTTTTCATTGCAGCTCTCCCTCTCTTTCTTTCCTATTCCGAATCAGGAGTTCCGCAAAAAACATTTCGCTGCCATATCTGATTCTCAATAGTTCCGTGAATTTGTTTCTTTTTCTTTGTGGTTTTATTATATCTCCGTCATAGTGCCGAAAAACACACCACAAAATTAAGGTTGTGGCCACTGGATTAATGTGTTTTGGGATATTATTAAAAATAACGCATGAAATTTTCTACTCCAAATCACAAAAATTTCATACGCTATTTTAAAATTTTATCTTATTTTTCAAGTATCTGTTTTCTGCTTTTTCAAATTCTTTAATCGTCGTTCTCTGTCACATACAATCCATGGTATCTTCCTTCATATGAAGCTGCGCCCAGTGCTCCAGTTCTTCCTTATCATTGATAAAAACGCCCCTGTATTCTACCGATGGAAAATCTGTCTGCACATCCGATTCTTTCCGGCAAAGTTCTTCTTTTTCTTTTACCGGCACATCTGCTCAGTAATACCATGGGGAAACGCCTGCGAAGCGGCAGAAATCATAGATTACATAAAGAGTTCCGCGCCGGTTTCTTCTTTTAAAACCGCCTTGGCCTGTAATATCTTCTGCAAATCATCCGCCAGATTCCGTGCTGCAATCTGAACCTTCAAAAAAACCTCCAAACCGAATCACTCTGTATGATTTCAGTTTGAAGGTTCTGGTCATTCTTTATTCCAGGTTCATGCACAATCCCCAATCCTGGTCATTGGCATACGGATCGGCAAAATCGGTTTTCTGGCCGTTGACGGAATACGGATACACGTACGCACAGGTCGCTGTTCCATCCTCAAAGAACATGGACAGCACGCCACGCAGGGAATGCTCACCGCGAATATTATATTCTTCGTTTCCGGTCAGGCGAGCGTAGCGCTTGAAGGTTCGACCGTTTTCTGCACTCCAATAGTGCGGGAAAGTGTCTCCGAAGACTCTGCGTTTTCCGAACCAGTAGCCGTCCCAGTGGCGGATTGCAGTTTCATGAAGATGGTAATCCGGCTGCTGGCCATCGAAGAGTTCGAGGACGGCGATCTGCTGCTCGGCTCCGCGCAGGTATTTTTCTTCCCCGGTCACTTCGTAAACCTGAAGAATGACTTCAGCCGCCGGCTGTACGATCGATTGCTCGTAATTTACTTCCGAAGCCGGATAAGCCGTTCCAATCTCAATCAGTTGATCAGCATGACGTCGGAACAGATCTCTTACTGTTTTCAGATCCTCCTGTTCTCCTGCTTTTTCCAGCTCTTGACAGAGCATCACAATCGGCATTTCAATCGGATAAAAACGGAATCCATCCTGTTCATAAAATTTCTCTGTGATACGAACTGCCGTCTTCAGATCTTCTTTTTCTCCCCACAGCTTCCAACATTCAAGAAAGAATGTCACTGCCCATGGGTAGTTGTAAAGCCGAAAATAGCTGTTGTCTTTTCCTGAGCAGTTGCATACAAGTCCAGTTGATGCATTTACCAGCTCGCGAAGATAGAATGCATGGTACTCACGAAGGCTTTGCTCCGCTTTTTCCCGGTCTTTTAAAAGATTCTGCTGCAGTGCCCGTGCAATCAGCACACCCATACCGGTACGCTCCCGTCCGGCATTGAAATCGTTTTCCGGCGTGCAGACGAGAATTTTTTCTTCGTTATCATACGGCAGATAGGCACCCTGCAGTTCTTTGATCTTTCCATGATACTGCTGGTGATCAACAATAAACGCACACCGTTTTGCAGCCAGTTCTTCCGGCCGCTCCTGTACGAGAAGACGGCAAATAGTTTTCACCTCATCGACACAAATTGAAAGTACATACTCCCCTGTTTTTTCATTTTCAAACAGATATTCATAAACACCATTTTCCGTCTTTTCCAGCGATGCTCCGTTTATTGTCACTTTTTCCGCTGGAAATGTCGGCTCAATAGTTACCTTACTCGTCTCTCCCGGATAAATCACATACTGCTCAGCATCCACCAGAATCACCCGGGGAAATGCTCTTAATTTCTCCCGGAAATCTTCGCGTCCCCGATGCGGAAATACCTTCCACTCCAGCTTCATCGTGTCTCCCGGTGCAAATTCCTGTGCGGACGGGTGCAGCCAGAAGCAGCCTCTGTCATTGCTCTGCAGTTTCAGATCGCGCTCAATACTGTAAGCAGAAAGACTGCCTTTTGTGAATACCATTCCCAGATGCGGAGCCGCACCGCCCATACGGAGTGCCATGATATAACTGGTATTTTCCCCGCAGAAAATATGTGCATGGCACCGGTAATCCCGGCAGGTCACACTGTCCGTGTAGCGGTCCTGCAACGGAAATGAAACCCCAATACTTCCGGCATTTGTAAAATACGGATGCGCACCGTTGTAAGAAACCACAATCTTCGTTGTCAGCACATCTCCGTCTTTTTCATTCTGCACCTCAGCCGAAAACTCCGGCGGGCATTTTACCTCGGCGTATGGGAAATCCTCCCGCAGCCAGTTCATCTGTTTTGGATCTTTGGAAAATACAATTTCTTTCACGTTCCCAACTCTCATTTTTTATTTCCCCTTTCGTTTTTTCTTTGATCCCGCTTTTTGAACTCCATGTAAAATTTATTTGCTGCTTTGATCATACTATATCTACATGCTCTTTTCTATATCTCTTTTTCCATTACCGTTCACTGCTCTTAATCTGACAATGACCCTCACAATCCTCTTTTCCAGTTTTGTTTTACAAAAGAACGGTTCCATACGTCTGCATCATTTTTCCGTTTTACTTTATTTTTTCTTTCTTGCCGATAGTATTTTTTCTCAATTTTTGCTATACTGAAAATGTATGCGTATCAAACTCCGGCATTGCTCTTTCAAGCTGCCGACACATACATAAAATTCATAAAAGGGGGTATCTTTTTCATGGATACGTATGTCATTTTAAAAGACCTGGCAATCATTATCGTATTCGCAAAATTGTTTGGTATTCTTGCCAGAAAATGCAAGGCTCCACAGGTTGTGGGCGAGTTGATTGCCGGTATTGTCCTTGGACCCAGTGTGCTGGGACTTGTTCAGCAGTCTGACTTTCTCGCACAGATGGCTGAGATCGGTGTCATTTTGCTGATGTTCTCCGCAGGTCTTGGCACCAGCCTGAAGGATCTGCTCCGCACCGGAGTGAAATCCCTGCTGATCGCCTGTGCCGGTGTTTTTGTTCCTCTTGTTCTTGGAGCCATTTTATACATGAGCTTTTATGGCTTCTCTGCTGTCGGAACGGAAGAATTTTACCACGCTGTTTTTATCGGTGTTATTCTGACTGCGACATCGGTCAGCATCACCGTACAGGCCTTGAAAGAACTCGGCAAGCTGAAAACAGAGGTTGGAACAACCATCTTAAATGCAGCCATCATCGACGATGTCATTGGTATCATTGTGCTGACTGTTGTCATCGGTTTTAAAGATCCGACATCCAATCCGCTGAAAGTAGCAGCCTCCACCATTCTGTTTTTTGCCCTTGCGATTGTGCTCGGTTTTCTCTGCTTTAAGCTGTTCAACCGCATGAACTCCGTATTTCCGCACACCCGCCGTCTCCCGATTCTGGGTCTTGCGCTCTGCTTCGGACTGTCCTACATTTCCGAAAAATATTTCGGCATCGCCGATATTACCGGTGCATACGTTGCGGGCGTTATCCTGTGTTCCCTCGATTCTTCCGATTACATCGAAGAAAAAATGGATATCAGCTCCTATATGATTTTCGGACCGATTTTCTTTGCAAGTATCGGACTCAAAACAACGCTCAGCGGCATGAACGAGAAATTCGTACTCTTTGCCATCTGTTTCGTCATCGTCGGCCTTGCCGCAAAAATCATCGGCTGTGGCCTGATGTCAAAGGGATGCGGCTTTACCTGGGGCGACAGCCTGAAAATCGGTGTCGGTATGATGACCCGCGGTGAAGTCTGTCTGATCGTCGCGCAAAAGGGTCTGAATGCAGGCTTTTTATCCGGCGATTTCTTCAGTGCCGTGATTCTGCTGATTCTCTTCTCGAGTATTGCAACACCGATTATGCTGAAAATCTTATACGAGAAAATGCCGACGGCAAAAGATTCTGCAAAGGCATCCTGACTTTCCTTTTACCAAAACAGGGCGCTGTGCCATTTCCTGCACAGCGCCCTGTTTTTTTCGTATCAACCGGTAAGTTCTGATTTTTTCTACCACAGAATCTTCTCTGCCTCAGCTCCATCCGCAAACGGTCCCGGCATTGCTGCCACGCCGCGGTGCTCGCCAAGATAGTCCTGATCGAAGATAATCGTGCTTCCGTCCGGATCTTCGAATCTCTGCTCCGGCTCGAAGGCGTATCCTAAAATATCACTGTTGATAATTCCCGTCCGGAAATCCTTCAGGAACTCATACACGTTCGTCTTGATGGAATAGTGGCCGTCTTTTTCCACAAGTTCCACCTTAACCTGGTTCTCGTTATCCATAAGATTCTCTTTTTCATTCACACACGCCTTTGCTCCGTTAAAGTAAGCGTTTCCGTTTACCCAAACCGGCAGATGACATTTATTGTGATACGGCTCCAGCTTGCTCATGTCGGCCGGTTTGTCCAGCTCAAAGTGGCTGATCCACTCGTCATAGGTCGGATACTCGTCGAACACATGCGTTCCGACCTCCTGGTTATCCTCCATCTTGAAGCCCATGTCCTCAACCGTTTCTGTTTCCTCAACCGGGTAATTCTGGATAAAGATGTTGTTGTAGAACCGGTCATCGCCATGCAGGAATGTCATGAATCCGGCAACCTCGGTACGGTGACGGATGTGATACGGCGTGTAACGGTCTCCTGTTCCGCCGCCAACTGCAGTTAATGAGCCAAGCATCAGATTGTGTACGCAGGCAATACCATCGGTCGCCATACGAACGCTGACCGGTGAGAGCATAATGTTGTTATCGATCAGTGTCGGACCATGGCCAACCTCGATGAAAATATCCTGACTCATCATTGCGCCCTCTGCCTTTGGTGTTCCCT
>OLWA01003257.1_pt1 | contig 12651 bp, 11 predicted proteins | sample 1673251 | NCBI WGS metagenome assembly OLWA01 (sample SAMEA3178937, study PRJEB25190) | human gut metagenome | biome: human gut; feature: human-associated habitat; material: faeces | place: Austria | collected 2013
AGATAAAGATGCCTTCACTGCGTCCATGAATGCTTCAACGGTTGTAAGTACTGTGACTTTGTCAATTCCGGTGTTCTTTGTAATTTCGTTTACAATATCAGCTTTAGTCATTTTTTCTTAAAAAAAATATTATTACTATAGTTTTCTAATTTTTTGGACTGCAAATATATAGCTTTTTGGCGGCTCTAAAAAATATATTCTGGACATTTTTTGAAAAAAGTCAAAGCATTAAGCTTTGTTAGACTGAAAAACTGTATTTTTGTTCTTTCGAAAAAAGGACTGCATCCTTTTGGGGTATGGAACTATATATGAATAGATTGACTGAAATTTTATTGGATTGGTATGCGGACAATAAACGCGATTTGCCTTGGAGGGATACTGCCGATCCTTACCGGATATGGATTTCTGAGATTATTTTACAGCAGACGCGAGTGGCGCAAGGATATGAGTATTTCCTTCGTTTCATCCGCCGTTTTCCTGATGTGGAAACTTTGGCTTCGGCTTCGGAAGACGAGGTTTTGAAATATTGGCAGGGATTGGGATATTACTCTCGTGCCCGTAATCTGCATGCCGCTGCCAAGAGTATGAACGGTAAGTTTCCGGAAAGCTATCAGGAAGTCCGTGCCTTGAAAGGAGTAGGGGACTATACGGCTGCCGCTATTTGTTCCATAGCCTATAATATGCCTTATGCGGTAGTGGACGGAAATGTATATCGTGTGCTTTCCCGCTATTGGGGTATCGACACTCCTATTGATTCTACGGAAGGGAAGAAACTTTTTGCAGCTTTAGCCGATGAAATGCTTGATAAATCCCGGCCGGCTGCGTATAATCAGGCCATAATGGATTTCGGGGCTATTCAGTGTACGCCACAGTCACCTAATTGTATGTTTTGCCCTTTAGCGGATAGTTGTACCGCTTTATCGAAAGGGCAGGTTATGCAGCTTCCCGTGAAGCAGCATAGGATAAAGATGTCTAACCGTTACTTTAATTATATATATGTACGCATGGGCGCGTGTACCTTTATACATAAACGAACGGCCGATGATATTTGGAAAAATTTGTTTGAGTTGCCATTGGTTGAAACAGACAGGGATTTATCGGAAGAGGAGTTTTTGTCATCGGTTTCCTTTCGCTCACTTATGGCGGTGGGGGAGATACCGGAAGTACGTTCGGTGCTTCGGAATGTGAAACATGTTTTGTCTCATCGTGTGATTTATGCTAACTTTTATGAAGTTGTTTTGCCGGAGAATTCCCGTTCTTTTTCGGAATATCAGTGTATCGGAATGGAAGATTTGGAGCAATATCCGGTATCTCGTTTAGTACATGCTTTTTTGGAGAAGTATGTATAAAAGTTGGCTGTATTCTTGCATGATGTTGTTATTCTCGTTAATTTTGGCAACAAATTTTAAAGTTGAAAGCGTATGTCAGTAAATAAAGTGATATTATTAGGAAATGTAGGCAGAGACCCTGAGGTGAGATACCTTGATACCGGTGTAGCTGTCGCTACTTTCCCTTTGGCTACTTCAGACCGTGCCTATACATTGGCAAATGGAACGCAAGTTCCTGAACGTACGGAGTGGCATAATCTTGTCCTTTGGCGCGGACTGGCGGAAACGGCTGAGAAATACGTGCATAAGGGAGACAAGCTTTATGTGGAAGGTAAAATACGGACTCGTTCGTATGATGATCAGACCGGTGCGAAACGCTATGTAACAGAAATTTTTGTAGATAACATGGAAATGCTCTCTGCGAGAAGCGCAGTGCCCGGAACCGCGCCGCAGGCCGGTATGCCCGGACAAATGGGTGCTCCCGTACAGTCAACACAATCGCAGGTTACTCCTGCGCAAAATAATCCGACGGACGATTTACCGTTCTAATTGTTTAACTAAAACCAAAATCTTTGGACCCAGACGCTTATTTATGCCAGTTGGCGGATATATTTAACGGTATAACCGTACATGCTCCTTCTGTTTCGGCTATTATAGCCATTGTATTGGCAGGTGTGCTTTTACTTGCTTCCGGTTTTGCTTCGGCTTCCGAAATAGCATTCTTTTCACTCTCGCCGTCCGATTTGAATTCTGTTGAAGAGGGGAAACACCCTTCTGACGGGAAAATCAAAAATCTATTGGATGATACAGAACGATTGTTAGCCACGATACTGATTACGAACAACTTCGTGAATGTAACGATTATCATGCTTTGCAATTTCTTTTTTATGAATGTGTTCCAATTCCATTCAGCCATTGCGGAGTTTTTAATCCTGACGGTTATATTGACTTTCCTGTTGCTGCTTTTCGGTGAAATTATGCCGAAGATTTATTCGGCGCAAAAAACATTGGCTTTTTGCCGTTTTGCTGCTCCCGGTATCATGGCATGCCGTTCCATATTCTATCCGTTATCGTCAATACTGGTACGCTCTACTTCGTTTCTTAATAAGCATTTTGTACGTAAGAATCATAATATTTCAGTAGATGAACTTTCGCATGCGTTGGAGTTGACGGATAAAGCCGAGCTCTCGGAAGAAAATAATATTTTGGAGGGCATCATTCGCTTTGGTGGTGAAACGGCCAAGGAAGTCATGACATCGCGTTTGGATGTGGTTGACTTGGAAATCCGTACTCCTTTTAAGGATGTGTTGAAGTGTATTGTGGAGAATGCTTATTCGCGTATTCCCGTTTATGCGGAGACGCGTGACAATATAAAGGGGGTGCTTTATATCAAGGACTTGCTCCCTCATCTGAATAAGGGGGATAATTTCCGTTGGCAGTCATTGATTCGTCCGGCGTATTTTGTTCCGGAAACCAAGATGATTGATGATTTGTTGCGTGATTTTCAGGCAAACAAGATTCATATCGCTATTGTGGTGGATGAATTCGGAGGAACGTCGGGTATTGTCACGATGGAAGACATTATTGAAGAGATTGTGGGCGAGATTCGTGATGAATACGATGATGAAGAGCGTACATATGCTGTACTCAATGACCATACATGGGTGTTTGAGGCTAAAACACAACTGACGGATTTCTATAAGATAACCAAGATAGATGAAGAAACCTTTGATGAGGTGGCAGGTGACGCCGATACTTTGGCGGGGCTTTTGCTTGAGTTGAAAGGGGAGTTTCCGGCACTTCATGAGAAAGTGACCTATGATTGTTATGAATTTGAAGTTCTTGAAATGGATAACCGCCGTATCTTAAAGGTGAAGTTTACAATTGATGAGCCGGTTCGGGAAGGTACTGAAACAGAGAAATAATGCCCGTTTTTAAACAATATACAGAGAATTCATACAGATGGGGTATCTGGAAAACAAGTGAAAGCCTGGAAGAAATGCTTGCCTTACTTCCTCATAAAGGGAAATATGAAGAGGGTATCGGGAAATTTGCAGCCGGTTCTCGTAGATTGGAGTGGCTGGCTGTGCGTGTGTTGTTGTATACAATGCTTGGTGAGGAGAAAGAAATACGCTATTATTCTAATGGAAAGCCTTATTTGGCAGACGGCTCTTTTTCTATCAGTATTTCGCATACAAAAGGTTATGTCGCTGTCTTATTAGGTGAGCCAAAGAAAGAAGTAGGTATTGATATCGAGTATTATAGCGGACGGGTACGGAAAGTGGCGCATAAATTTATGCGTGCGGATGAACAAGAATCACTATTCAGGGGTACGGAAACTTGGTCGTTGTTACTTCACTGGTCTGCAAAAGAAACCATGTTTAAATGTATGAATGCTTCCGATGTCGATTTTCGGGAACATTTGCATGTAATGCCTTTTATAGTTGGCGAACAAGGAGTATTCTCCGCTGCGGAATATCGTACAGCGGAGAAACGGAATTTTCAGATTCATTACTACTTGTTTCCGGATTTTGTACTAACGTTGAGCTTGTAGCTTATTAAACGTGAACACCTCTTAGGACAATCCGTCTCCATTCCGGATGTTTGTGAATATAACCCGCTATAAATGGGCATAAAGGAACCAAACGGAGTTGCTGCCTTTCAATGTCCTGCAATGTTTTTTCAACAAGCTGGCTGCCAATACCTCTGCCGCCTAAACCGGCGGGAACTTCTGTATGCGTTAGAAATATTTCGCCATTGATTGATTTAATATACTCTATTCTTGGGGTATACTTTTCGACATGGAACTCATACTGATGGCGCTCCTTGTTGTCTATTAATTCATAATTTTCTGCCATAATTGTAAATGCTGATGTTTAGTCATATAACATTCATTATGGCAGAAAAGTTTTTTTACAGCCTTTCCAACTGCACTGTGAAGTGACGCATTAACGGAGCTTCCCAGGCGATGCGTACTCCTCTGGTAATTGTTTCACGTCTGTCATATACATTTTTAAGCGCGGCGGCGATTACATTCATGTGGTTATCCGTGTATACGCGGCGCGGAATGGCCAGTCGGAGTAAATCCAATCCGTTGAAGCGGTTTTCACGGGTAACGGGATCACGGTCGGCAAGTAGATAACCGATTTCACACCCGCGTATTCCGGCTTCCAGATATAGCTCGACGGTCAAAGTCTGCGCAGGAAACTCTTCTTTAGGAACATGTGTCAAAACTTTGGGAGCATCTACAAAAATCGCATGTCCTCCGGCGGGACGTTGATACGGTATTCCGTATTCATCTAATTTTTTAGCCAGGTATTCTATTTGGCGAATACGGGTTTCAAGATTATCGAATTCGGTGTTTTCACCAAAGCCGATAGCGAGTGCATTCATATCGCGGCCGTTCATACCGCCATAAGTAAGGTAACCTTCGAATTGTACACAGAATCCTTTTGCTCCTTCATACCAGTCCTGACGGCGGGTTGCGATAAATCCTCCCATGTTTACGATGCCGTCTTTCTTGGCACTCATGGTCATTCCGTCGGCAAGATCGAACATCTCCCGTGTGATTTCTTTTATTGATTTCTGCTGATAGCCGTTTTCACGCATTTTAATGAAGTAGGCATTTTCTGCGAAACGTGCGGAGTCGAAAAGTACCGGTTTGTTATATTTATCAGCAATGGTACGAACCTCACGCAGGTTTTGCATGGATACAGGTTGACCTCCTGCGGTATTGTTGGTAATGGTAACAATGATAAAAGGAATGCGGTCGGCAGATTCGCTTAGTGCTTTCTCTAATTTGGTAGGGTCTACATTTCCTTTGAAGGGAATTTCCAGTTGAGTATCCTTTGCTTCGTCAATCGTACAGTCCAGTGCGATGGCGTGCCGTCCTTCGATGTGTCCTTTGGTGGTGTCGAAATGCGAGTTGCCGGGCACTATATTGCCTTCATGTACCAGATAAGAGAAAAGAACATTTTCTGCCGCCCGTCCCTGATGGGTAGGAATGATGTATTCGAATCCTGTTATTCTCGTAATGGTATCTTTTAGTTTGAAGAAGGAGGTGGCACCGGCATAACTTTCATCACCCAGCATCATGCCTGCCCATTGGCGGTCGCTCATGGCTCCTGTTCCGGAGTCGGTGATAAGATCGATGTAAACTTGCTCTGATTTGAGTTGAAAGACGTTATAATGTGCTTCTTTAATCCATTGCTCGCGTTCTTCGCGGGTACTTTTTCTGATGGGTTCTACCATCTTGATTTTCCATGATTCAGCAAAAGGTAATTCCATTGTCCTCGATTTTAGATTTTTATCCGACTAAAATACTGAATATAGATGAGATAGACAAGTTTTTGATGACTTTTTGTAAAGGTGTAGATAGGAGAAAATGGTTTTAGAGAAAACGGGAGAGAGGAGAGTATAGGATGGGAGGATGAAGAAATGTATAACTTCGGTGTATAATGAATATGTGCCAAAAGCCAAAGTTATTTCCACGGTGGGACTACTGCTAGCTTTTGGCACATATTCTTTGAAATTGTACGGTCGATTGAATGTGATTATTAGGAGTAATCGTTTGCAATCGACAGGTTGGTTGGGAGTAAGCAGGTAGTTTGTTTAAGTCAAACGAACACTCTGTTTAGGACAATCAGAGGCTCTGTTTGAGTCAAACAGAAGGTCTGTTTGGAACAATTGGAGCCTCTGTTTGACTCAAGGTCTGATACTAGTCTTCGATGAGGGTGATACCGTCAAGGCAGAAATAAGAAGGAGTCATCGGACCATAGTCATTCTTTTTAGTTGTAGTCAATTCGAACTTCAATCCATCAGTTTCTCCCAATGAAGTAAGATCTACCCATTTCCATGTTGTTACGAAATTTGTGCCTTCAGCTAAATAACATTCAACTTTCTGAGTTTTATTTAGATTGTATATTGTTAACTTGAATGAGTCATTCTTATCAAATTTGTCGAGACCGCTAAACATAGAACTACCTTCTTTCATGCTGTTGTATGTATATACACAATTCGTTACATATAAGCCTTTTATATGGTAGTCTTCCGTTTTGTTCTTATTTTCACTATCCTTGAATCGAATAGCAACTTCTTTATCGCTATTAGCATCTACTTTATATCCGGATGCACCAACGATAACATATGTGTTATTATTCACTCCTTTTTTAGTTATGGCACGATAATCATAAAGGGAGAAATTAGGACAGTCGTTGACTGTGCAATTGGTGAATGCAAAACTATCGCTTCCAAATCCATAAGCATCGGATGAGACGCAGTCAAATTCGAATATCTTATTATTGTCGGTAAGCAGTGTTTGGAAGTAGTTAGTAATATAGGTCTGCCCTTCGTATTCATAACTAGTTGACCATTGGTCTACAGGATTTTTCGTGTCACCTAAATCCAGAGTATGGGTCTCGTAATTAGGTAAACTTAGCACATACGTTTTTGCATCGTCGTCATCGCTGCATCCACAAAAAGCGAATACTGATACCAGTAAGAATAAAGATAACTTTTTCATTTTTGCTTTCATTTAAATTATTAATTGTTTTATTGATTAGTTCTCGAAATGTAAATCCTCTACTGTCATGACTTCCGTGGAGATTTCTCCTGTCCAACCTGTATTTTGATTTATTGCAGTATATATTTTTATAAAATCTATTTTATCTAGTATTACTGGTATCCCTTTTTTATCTACTGCCCAGTCTATTTTAAATTGACAAAATTCTGATAAGGATGATTATCCGCATATCCCCAAGGATAACAGTATCCTACCCAGGTACCTCCTTCATTTATTGCATTGTCTTTCAAGCGTGTTCCACGGAAAGTAATTTCATCTTCTTCTATCCAATTGGGATAGTAGGAATCCTGTTGATGGTAACTGTTGCGATAGACGAACCCTTCTCCTCCTTGATTGTCGGTCCAGCGGATATCACCATTGGCAGGTTGAGGACGATAATAGGTTATTTCGTAATTACGGGTTTCCGTATCTTTCCCATATTCGCTTCCTGCCAGTTCATACCATTCATCGTCCGGCAATCCATTGCCATTTTCATCTTTTGAGACTAAGACAATGCCCGGTTCGGCACTTCCTCCCAAAGCTCCCGTACCGGTATTCTGATTGTATGAGGCATTGCCTAAAATTCTGAAGTCATATTCGCCTTTACTATTACGGATTGACTGATGGAATCCGACTGTAATCGTTCCCCCGAATCCACCTAAAGAAATAACAGACTTCTTCTTTAATTTCTCTGTTGCACGTTCCAAAACCTGTTTGGCAGAGAAGCCGTCTTCGTAGGCGGAGGTTGTTGTATTAATGAACTGTCCGGGGGCAGGGATGTATTCGAATACTTTGTTGGCAAAGGCGGAAGGCGCATTCGGATCTTCCGGTGTATCGCCTGCCTCGTTCTGTGAAGCCTTGTCGCTAAATACTACTGTATTAGGATTTAAGCCGATATCATTTAGACGATATTGAAGTTGCCCTTGTTGGTTGAAGCAAAGGACATCTCCTTTGACTGTATAATTGTAAGCCTCCGTGATATACACATTCCCGCTGAAAGGATTCAGCTGAATGCTGAAAGGCGTTTGGATAGCCGTTCCGTCTGTGATAAAGTTATCCCGTATGACGGTTCCTGCATTCAGGTCAAATACTTTGATGGCGGAATCTTTAGTCTGATAGTCGTAAGTATATAGATAAGCGATGGGGCCGTCGATGGCAAAGCTCAGTACTTTTTCATCATACGTAGTGGCGACCGCATCCGTTCGGCTGTCGATTTTGACCAGATGATAGTCTCCGGCTTCAATGTCAGTTCCTCGTGTGACTACATACACGGCTTCTTCCAGCCCCGGAAGTATTTTTCCCGGATTCGGTCCGACTTCTATTTTCTTGGTCTCCTTGAAAGTCGTTATGTCAATCACTGATACTGTAGTGTCTACGCCCGGTCCCGAATAATCCAGTCCGCCGGAATTACATACAATTTCCCGTTTTGTACGCAGATATCTTCCGCATTTCTTCCGACTGTGACAATCTCTTCGATCTCCAGAGAAGTGGTGTCAATCCTTGCGACTGTGCCGTCATAGGAACATATATATGCCTTATCCTTATCAAACGCTATCGCGCGGGGCTGACGTGAACTGCCATTGTCGCGCAACATACTGATCTGCCGGATGGATTTGCCCGTAGGGAAGTCAATCACCTCTACGGTGCTCGACACATTGACTACTACATAAATCTTATTTCCATAGATCGCTATGTCATTGGCTGTATCTCCCAGTCCCCGCTGATTGTTTGCACTAAAGTAGTTGTTCGTACATCTTTGCCGATTGAAAGAATAACGAGCGAGCGAACTATTATTCTGATTGAACAGTCCTTCGCTTAATATGTACATCTCCGCTGTTCCGGTTTCGAATACATCCCCATTGCTTTCGGGTACAATACTTGGCTTATCTTCCAGATCATCGCAAGCGATAAAGAAGAGTGGGAAAAGAAAAAAACACTTCCCCAACCGTAGCAACATATTATATAAAAGACCTTTCTGCATACCTAATACTTATTACTTAATACCTATTACCTAATACCTGACTCCTATCGTCACTCTTACCGATCTTCCCGGCATGGGGAAATTCTTAACGATCTCATAATTCCTGTTCATCAGATTCAGCACTTCCAGGTTGAGTGATGCTGTAACTTTCTGTATTTTGAAATCTCTGTAGGCAGAGATGCTGTGATCACTGTAGCTGTCCAGGCGGTTGTCGCTGATGTTTTGTCCTAACATATACCGTTTTCCGGAGAAAAGGAATGAATAGGAAAGATTGAGCCATGGAGTTTCTATTCCGGCTTGTCCGGAAGCGGAGACGCGCGGGGTATAGGCTATCTGATGCTTGTACACTTTACCTTCCGGTGAGTTGGGATTGGAGTTGGTAACGTCCAGTGCCCGTTGGTAAGTATAGTTTCCGGAAAGGTTGATCCGTAGTTTATCCAGAGGCTGGAGGCTGAGGCTGGCAGTTGCATCTATCCCCTTGATATCCACTTTGCCCAGATTGACCATACTCCAGATGAATAAGTTCTTGGTAGGAGTGGCTACAATCTTGTCGGTCACTTTATTATGGTAGGCGTCTACGGTGGCCGACAGATAAGGTATGAAGTCGTTGATGGCTTTACTATAAGCAATACCTATATTATATTGAGTAGCACTTTCCGGCTTCAGATTGATGTTTCCGGCCTTGTCGTAATATAAATCATTGAAGCTGGGCAGACGGAAGATATCTTTGTAGAAGAAACGGAACCGCAGTTCTTCATTATGAAACGGCTTGAGCGAGATGCTTACATTGGGAGACAGCTTCCGGTGGTTGCCGGCACTACCTCCGTTTTTAGCTTTCTCGTTGATGACCGTTGTCAGAGCAGAAGCGGATAGCGTCACCCATTCATTGACGTATTTCCCGGCGAAGGCTGTCAGCCATGAATAGCGGGTGGGGGAGACGAAGTTCTGCAAATTGGCATTCATCGTATTGATGCTCCCGTCAGTGGACAAGGAGAAAGAAAGATTGTTCCATATCCGGTATAGAGCGGAAGCGGACAGGTAATATTCTTGCTGGTAGTAGCTGTTGTCAGTTCCTCCGACGGAGGTAAGAGCATCCGGGTCCTGATAGTTCTGATAACTCCAGTTCCACTTGGCAGAGGTCTGGAATACCCATTTTCTGCTAAACTCTTTCTTGTACTGGCTTTGGATAAAGGTGTTCTTATCCCGCAGATTTTGTCGGGAGAAGTCATAATATAAGGTAGTGGCATTGGGCAACCCCCGTGAGGACTGGTAATAATAGGCTTTCAGTCTCCATTGCTCTTTGTCGGAGAGATTGGCGAAAGCGCTTATCTCAGCCCGAAGGTTTTCTACATCCGTATTCCGACGCTTCTCTTTACTGACCTGAACATCGGCATCATTCCCGTAACGCAGGGTAAATGGATAATGTCCGTCCGAAGACATCCATTCGCCGTTGGCGGTCATGCTCCATTTCTTGTTGAGTTGTTGTTCCAGAAAAAGGGAGGGATTTACTAATCCCCATGAACCGGTCTTAAATTCGGCGGCTATATTAGTCGGCTTGTCTTCTTTGAAGTGCGGAGTCAGTGTCTGTATGTTCAGTATGCCGGCAGAAGCAAAAAAACGGGCAGGCTGGAAGATGTTGTCGCTTTGTCCGTTGTTGAGCGAAAGGCGGTCTACGTTGTTTAAGGAGAAACGTCCGATGTCTACTTGTCCGGTCTGGCAGTCGCTGACGGTGATGCCATCATAGGAAACAGCGGTGTGCTGTGCTCCGAGACTTCGGATGGAGACGGTTTTTAATCCTCCGATACCTCCATAGTCCTTCACGGTAACTCCAGCGAAATGTTTTACCGCATCCGATACCTGCAGGGCCTGCAGATTCTTTAATTCGTCCTTATTGAAAACCTGCAGAGGAGAGGCTGAACGGACTTCACGCGTCTGATAAGGGTCGGATACTATGATTTCGGGGATGGAGTAGATATGTGCTGTATCCACTTTTTGTTGTTGGGCAAAAAGGGATAAGGACAAAGCCTGACAGCAGAGTAGTACGCTCATCTTTTTAATAAAAGTATTCCTTCTCATTGTTTTCTTTCAGTCTGTTCATAATGTAAAAAAGATGTCCGGGCGAACTCACTTCGACCGGACATCATAATAAACTTGGCAGAGTTTATTAATTAGTACACACTTTCTCTGAATCAGAATGGTGAATGAAATGATGGACGGATTGTCCGGTTCATTAGACTCAACGCTTTTTCCTCGAAAGCAGTGAAACGAGTTTGCATGGTAGGTCTTCTGACTTGTTCCTGTTGCGAACGCCTTCCCGGAATACCCTTCCAGTGGCTATAAAGTCGATTGCTCGCAACCAAAAAATGAACTTACAGCAGCGGGACTGTTCAGGACTTTCACCTGATTCCCTTTTAATTGCTTCCCTCGTGCATGAGAGTTGCAAACCAATGCGCGACAAAGATAGATAGTTTATTTGTCTTTTGCAAGAGAGGAGCGAAGGTAAATCCATGACTTTGAACAGCTTTTTAAAAAGCTTTGAATCCGACCACCTCGGTTGACACTTCACCTATCGACTCGACATTCTTCAAAATAGCACTCTGTACTTTCACAAAATGAATACGTTCCAGCGTTACAGGATTGCCATTCTGGTCAACGGCGTCATCCAGGTCAAACTGATTGTACCGGTAGTTGCCGTTGTCATCCTTTGCCATGTCGCTTCCCCAGTTGTCGGCATATCCTTTTCCGAAATCCTTGTTTTTCCATATTCCGCCTTCTTGTTCTGTCCTTGCTTCGAGCATACTTCCTTTCAATGTATAGGAGTCCTCCTTAATCCAGTTCGGATAATACATCTGATCGTGATATTGAGGGAGATACTTGATGACTCCGCTTTCTCCTTTGCTGTCTTCCCAAGGGATATCTCCGGCTGCATCCGGTCTGTGGTAAGTGACGGAATAGTCGCGCTCCGGTTCGTCACTTCCTTTCAGCTCGTACCATACGTCGTCTGCTTTTCCGTTGCCATTAGCGTCTTCGGATACCCATACGATGCCCGGTTCGGAACTTCCGGAGAAGGGATTGCCGATAATACCGAAGTCGTATCCTTTGCGGTTCTTTATTTCTTTCGGCATTTTAACGGTGATGTATCCGCCGAAGGAGCCCAGTGAGACGTAGAGTTTCTTGTTGAAGCGCTCTTCTGCATAAGCGTTTGCTTCTTCCATTGTCTGGCAGTCGAAGCCTTCGTTGATAAATTGCCCCGGTGCCGGACGGTATTCCAGCACTTTGAATCCTTGAATTTCCGTTTCTTCCTCATCTTTGTTGCAGGAAGCCAATAGAGTGGCTGCTATAGCCATCAGATACCAATATCTTTTCATTTTTCTATGTTGATTTAGTTATTGAATAATATTTGTGAAGGGACGCTCTCGCCACAGTCTACTGTGTGGAGAACTTTACCGTCTTTGCTGTAAACGACGATTTTAGATTCATCTTTCAGTTCTTCGGTATAAGTTACATAGAGTTCTCCGCTTTGTTGGTTCAGCTGCAATGGAGCAGTAATTGAAACTCCTGATTCTGCGGCAATGAAAGGTGCTTTGAGAGAGTCTGAATCGCCTAATATATATTTATATATAGCTCCGTCGGTCGATACCAGATAAATAATATTCTCTGTTTCGGATGCTACCATGCCTATGGTCGGACTTGAATGATACGGTCCCTTGGCCGGCTGGAAGTTTGCAAAGACTTTTTCTAAAGTAAAGTCATCATTATTTAAGCTTTCTTCTAAACTAATT
>OLWA01003272.1_pt1 | contig 12580 bp, 10 predicted proteins | sample 1673251 | NCBI WGS metagenome assembly OLWA01 (sample SAMEA3178937, study PRJEB25190) | human gut metagenome | biome: human gut; feature: human-associated habitat; material: faeces | place: Austria | collected 2013
AAATCCGGATAGTCCATCGGAACCTCTCCAGCCTCTTTTCTCAGCAACAGCTTTTTCCGCTTTAACTATTGCGTCCTCCATTACAGGAATTTCTTCCTTTGTAAATCTGCCGAGTACAAAGTCTGCCAAATCATAATCTTCGTGTTTCGGTGCACCGACACCCATTTTTACTCTTGGGAATGTATCGCTGTTTAGACGGTATATTATAGATTTAAGTCCGTTGTGACCGCCGGCACTTCCTTTCGGTCTTACTCTTATTCTGCCTACATCAAGAGATATATCGTCATTGATTACAATAATATTTTCAGGCGGTATTTTATAAAACTGTGCCATTTCACCGACTGAATCACCGCTTAAATTCATATATGTCTGCGGTTTTACAAGATACACCTTTTCACCGCTTATTGTTGCCTCACCGTACACCGCTTTAAACTTTAATTTGGTAAGTTTTGCACCGTACTTATCCGCAATATAGTCTATTGTGTGAAATCCGATATTATGACGCGTCATATCGTACTGCTTACCCGGATTTCCAAGTCCCACTATTAAATACATTGGTATAATCTCCTCTTTACGTCCAAAAAGGGCAGATAATTTATCTGCCCAAATATCTTTAAAACTCATATTACTTACGTTTATCCTTCCAACCCTCTTTATTAACCTGTCTTGCACGCGCGATAGACAAGCTGTTTTCAGGAATATCTTCTGTTATTGTCGAACCTGCGGCAATATAAACGCCGTCACCGACATTAATCGGCGAAACGAAGTTTGTATTACAGCCTACAAAGCAATCGTCACCGATTGTTGTTCTGTACTTCTTCTTACCGTCATAGTTACACGTTACAGTACCACAGCCGAAGTTTACCCTCTTACCGACATCGCTGTCGCCGATGTATGTAAGGTGAGAAATCTTTGTACCGTCGTCGATATTTGAATTTTTAAGTTCAACAAAATCGCCGACTTTAACTTCTTTACCCACATGACAATTAGGTCTGATATACGCAAAAGGTCCTACGTGTGTACCCTCGTCAACTTCCGATTCAAGTATAACTGAGCTTAACACGTCAACGCCGTCATGTATAACCGCTCTGTCAAGCATACTTCCCGAACCGATAACGCAGTCAGAGCCGATTTTTGTACCGCTCTTTATTGTGACGTTCTGACAAATTTCCGTATCATTGCCGATTTCAACACCGTCTTCGATATAAACGCTTTCCGGATTACGCATTGTAACACCGTTTCTCATATGGTATTCATTAATACGCTTTTGCATAATCTTCTCGGCTTCATTAAGCTGTACTCTGTCGTTTATACCTCTGATTTCGTCATTGTCCGAAATTGCGTAACCGCCGATTTTCTTGCCGGCACTTAGAAGTATTTCAAGAGTATCTGTAAGGTAATATTCGCCTTGTGCGTTGTTCGGAGTAATCTTATCAAGTGCATATACAAGCGACTGTGCGTCAAAAACGTACATTCCCGAATTTACTTCGTTGATTTTCTTTTCTTCTTCACTTGCGTCCTTTTGCTCAACGATTTTCAACACAGAACCGTCATTATCTCTTACAATTCTTCCGTAACCTGTCGCATCGTCAAGAATTGCGGTTATAACAGTTGCTTGATTGCCATTATTTTTGTGATATTCAATAGCCTTGTTTATTGTTTCGGCAGTTATAAGAGGAGTGTCACCGTTTAGAATAACAACCTCGCCCTTTGAATTTTTTATAACGTCGATAGCCTGCATAACTGCGTGACCTGTACCTTTTTGTTCAGCCTGCAACGCAAATTCGCACACATCGCCGAGTACCTCTTTAACCGTTTCAGCCTTATGACCGACAACCGCGCAAACCTTGTCCGCACCTGCTGCCTTAGACGCGTCAATAACCCACTTTGAAAGCGGTTTACCGCATACTTTATGAAGTACCTTCGGCATTTTCGACTTCATTCTTGTTCCCATTCCTGCCGCTAAAATTACACTTGTAAACATAAATAACTCCTCTCAAAAACACTTATAAATCCATTTTTGATGTAACTTCCATATCGTGATGTATCTGTTCAATAAGTTTATCTACACCGTCAAATTTTATAACACCCCTAAGTTTTTTCGCAAAACTCACGCGTATATATTCTCCGTAAATATCCTCGTCAAAATCAAGGATATGACTTTCCACTGTCAATTTTCTTGCACCGAATGTCAGATTTTTTCCGACATTAACAACGCATTTCAAACGCTTTCCACGCACATACGTTATACCTGCGTAAACACCCTCTTCGGGAAGCGCCATATTCACGTCATAATCAACATTCGCAGTCGGAATACCCATTTTTCTGCCGTTCTGCAAACCTTTCACAACATTGCCTTCAATGCAATAACGTCTGCCCAAAAAACGTTCCGCTTTTTCCATATCACCGGCTTTTATAATGCTCCTTATGTATGTACTCGAAACGATTTTTCCGTCAAGCTTTATAACGTCCGTAACAAACACTTTAAATCCGTATTTCTCACCAAACCATTTTAAAAGTTTGACGTCACCTTGTGCTTTGTATCCGAAACTGTAATCATATCCGACACAAACAGCCTTTATATGAAGATTTTCAACAAGATACTGTACAAATTCTTCGGGAGTTTTTTTCATAAACTCCTTATCAAATTTCTCCATATACACAAAATCGGGCTTTTCACGTTCCAAAAGCTCCAACTTTGCCTCATTCGGCGTTATAAGCTCAATCTTATGCCCAACAACGTCATTTGTGTTTTCTTCAAACAACAGCACACCGCTTTTTAAGCCGTTTTCTTTTGCATATTTAATACCGTTTCTGATAATCGTCATATGAGCGATATGAAGTCCGTCAAAATTTCCGAGTGCAACAACCGTACCATCGTAATCTGTTTTATCACGGAATATCTTCATTTATATCGCCCCCTTAATTCCAGAAAGATTTTTCAAGTTTTAATTTGCCGTCTGTAATCTTTGATATACACAAAAATTTATTTTTTTCGTCATACACGCGGTAAGATTGTCCCTCTTTACCGTTGTACGTCATCTGTACACCGTTCGTAACGCTTTTAACTTGCTTTGGGTTAAGTTTAATTTTAGGATATTCCTCAAACATTCTGTCAACGGGAATTATGATTTTTTCAAGCTCGCCGTTGTTTTTCAATGTTTCGATTTCCTTTAGAGTGTGGCTTTCTTCTATCGTAAACGGTCCTGTTTTTGTACGTCTTAATGTGTTCATATACGCACCGACGTGCAGTTTCATACCTATATCCTCGCAAAGTGTTCTGATATATGTACCTTTTGAACACGAAACGTCAATAGTCACACGTTCGCCGTTAATTTCAAGTATATCAATAGAATTTATCGTCACCTTACGGCTTTTTCTCTCAACTTCGATACCTTTTCTTGCAAGTTCGTAAAGTTTCTTGCCGTTTTGCTTTATCGCAGAATACATAGGCGGTATCTGCTCGATTTCACCGACAAAGTTCATTATAGCTTGTCTGATTTCATCTTCACTGCAAGTCACTTCACACTCCGTAAGCACTTCACCGTCAGCGTCCTGCGTATCGGTCGTCATACCAAGCACAAGCTCAGCTCTGTAACACTTGTCCGACAAAGTAAGCATATCCGCAACCTTTGTTGCAGAGCCGATACAAACAGGCAGTACGCCCGTTGCCTCAGGGTCAAGCGTTCCCGTATGTCCAACCTTTTTTATACCCGTCATCTTACGCATAACATAAACCATATCATGCGAAGTACGTCCCAAAGGCTTATCTATTATAATTATACCGTTCATTATAATCTCCGTTAAATTATTTTATCCAAAGCTCTTTTGCAAGCGTCGATAACAGCCCTTTCGGCTTTTTCGGTTGAATCGAAATCCAAAGTCGCACCTGCCGCTTTAATATGACCGCCGCCGCCGAACTTCATTGCAACTTCCGCAACGTCGGCTTTACCGTTTGAACGCAAATTAAGTCTGAAACCGTTGTTTGTACGTTTTATGCAAACCGCAATTTCAGTACCCTCAATTCTTCTCGGAATATCAACCAAATTCGGAATATCTTCCTTACCCATTCCGTACTTTGCACCGATTTTTTCATCGGTAATTACCGCTTTAATTTTTCCGTCTGCATATTCCTTGATATTTTCGGTAATTTCTGCTTTTAATTTCGCCGCCGCAAGCGACTCACTGTCAAAAAGCAGTCTTGCCACTTCCGCATGGTCAAAATCATATTCCAAAAGGTTTGCCGCCGTACGCATTGTTTTAGACGTAACGTTACTGTACTTAAAGCAACCCGTATCGGAGCATATTGCCGTATACAAATCCTTGGCAATATCATTATCCAATTCAATGCCCATTTTTTCAAACAAAGCATACAAAATTTCACCTGCCGCAGCCGCTTTACCGTCAACATAATTTGCATCGGCAAAATTAGTGTTTGTCAAGTGATGGTCAATATTTATTGAATTATTTATTTCTTCAAAGAGGGACTTTCTCTCTGCTATACGTCCCAAATCACCGCAGTCAATGCACGCGCAAAGGTCGTGATTATGTTTCATACCCTCTTGATACAAAACATAATCATCACCTATAAATGCCAATCTTGACTCAATTCTTCCGTTTACATATACGGTCGCCTCTTTACCCAACTTTCTCATAACCTTTGCAAATGCAAAGCATGAGCCGATTGTATCCGGATCCTCATTCAAATGAGTAAGCACTGCTACGGATTTTGCCTCCATTATCTTATCAATAACAGCCTGCATAACTAATCCCCTTTATTTCTTGTTTATATTATTAAGAAGTCTTTCGATATTTGCACCATGCTCGATTGAATCATCAAGTTCAAACACAAATTCCGGCGTATATCTTAAATCAATTCGTTTACCCAATTCACGTCTTATAAAGCCGGCGGCACTCTTTAAGCCCTGCATAGCTTTTCTCTTTGTTTCTTCATCACCCATAACGGAAATATATGCCTTTGCATATCTCAAATCGTTTGTCACATTTACAGTAACAACGCTCGTCATAAGCGGAATACGCGTATCTTTTAATTCACGAATTATATTTGCAAGTTCACGCTTAACTTCTTCATTGATTTTGTCAATTCTTGCCATATTTATTCCTCTCCGATGAATGGCTGAATTTCAGCCAATAACTATCTTTCTATTTCTTCCATAACAAAACATTCAATAGTATCGCCCTCTTTAATATCGTTGAAGTTTTCAACACCGATACCACATTCAAAGTTTTCCGCAACTTCTTTTGCGTCATCTTTAAATCTCTTTAGAGAATTTATAGTACCCTCGTGAACAATGATACCGTTACGAACGATACGAATTTCAGCATTACGCTGAATTTTGCCTTGTGTTACATAACAACCTGCGATAGTACCCACGTTTGACACCTTAAATGTCTGACGTACTTCCGCATAACCGATAACGACTTCCTTAAATTCAGGGTCAAGCATACCTTTCATAGCAGCCTCGATTTCTTCGATTGCCTGATAAATAACTCTGTAAAGTCTTATATCAACTTCATTCTGTTCAGCCGACGCAAGTGCACCTGCGTCAGGTCTTACGTTAAAGCCGACAATGATAGCATTTGACGCATTTGCAAGCATTACGTCAGATTCGTTAATCGCACCTACACCGCCGTGAATTGCTCTTACTCTGACTTCATCGTTAGACAATTTTTCAAGTGACTGTTTAACAGCCTCAACGCTACCTTGTACGTCAGCCTTGATGATAACGTCAAGCTCTTTCATGTTACCCTCGTCAATCTGGCTGAACAAGTTATCAAGTGATACTTTAACAACTTGATTAAATTTATTTTCTTGAAGTTCCTGTTTTCTCTGTTCAGCAACGTCACGTGCAAGTTTTTCATTTTCAACGACCATAAATGTGTCGCCGCCCGACGGTGCCTCCGACAAGCCAAGAATTTCAACCGGTGTTGACGGCGGTGCAGTCTTAACACGTCTGCCCTTATCGTTTACCATCGCACGAACTCTGCCGACAGCTGTTCCGGCAATTACAAAATCACCGACTTTAAGTGTACCGTTCTGTACAAGAACAGTCGCAACAGGACCTCTGCCCTTATCGATTTCAGCCTCGATTACAGTACCTTGTGCATCTCTGTTAGGGTTAGCCTTTAGCTCCTGCATATCTGCAACAAGAAGTACCATTTCCAAAAGTCCGTCAATGTTAATTCTCTTTTTAGCCGAAATTTCAACGCAGACAGTATCTCCACCCCATTCTTCTGGTACAAGATCGTACTCGACAAGCATTTGCTTAACTCTTTCAGGGTTAGCACCGTCTTTATCAATCTTGTTAATTGCAACAACGATTGTAACACCTGCCGCTTTTGCATGGTTAATAGCCTCGATTGTCTGTGGCATAATACCGTCATCAGCCGCAACAACAAGTATTGCAACGTCAGTTACCTGTGCACCTCTCGCACGCATTGTTGTAAATGCTTCGTGACCCGGTGTATCAAGGAATGTTATAAGTCTGTCGTTTAGTTTAACGCTGTAAGCACCGATATGCTGTGTAATACCGCCAGCCTCTGTGTCTGTTACGCTTGTGTCACGGATTGCGTCAAGAAGCGATGTCTTACCGTGGTCAACGTGACCCATTACAACAACTACAGGAGGACGCGGAACAAGGTCTTCCGGCTTATCTTCTTCCTCGGTTTCAATCATAAGCATATCTTCTTTTGTAAGAACAACTTCCTGTTTAACTTCAATACCGAAATCGTCACCGATAAGCTGTGCTGTTTCAAAGTCGATAGCTTGGTTTTGTGATGCCATAACTCCAAGCATCATAAGTTTTTTAACAACTTCTGCCGATGTCTTACCCATCTTAGACGCAAATTCACCAACCGTAATTGTTTCAGGGATTTCAACCTCTGTTATAACCTTAGCCTTTATTTCCTTTTTAGGCTGTTGGTTCTTTTCCTTTTCACGACGGTTTTTGCCGCCCTTTTTATTCTTAGCTTTACCGCCCTTTTTATCCATCTTGATATTATCAGGAACCATATCTTCAATACGTTCACGGGATTCTATTGTATCAAGTTCAACAGTTGATTGACGGGTATCAACATAACGTTTCTTTTCCTCTGTCTTTACAACATACTCTTCTTCCGTATTGGTATGGTCGATATTGCTCAAGTCAATTCTTTGACCCGACTGTTTCTTTGCAACTTTCTTATGCTTTTCTTGCTTTTGCTTTTCTTCTTTCTTTTCAGCCTTTGTTTCAGTCTTAACTTCGGCTTTTACCTCTGCTTTTTCTTCAGTCTTTTTAACTTCTTTAACAGATTTTTCTTCTGCTTTCTTTTCTTCTTTCTTAGCAGGTTTTTCAGCCTTTTCTTCTGTTTTCTTGGCAGGCTTTTTCGACGATTTTTCTTCGTCATTGCCGTCTTCGCTTGCTTTCTTCAAAGCCGCCTCACGCATTTCGCGAATTTCTTCATCTGAAACTTGGTTCATCTCCGTATAAATATCAAAAATCAAACCGATAGTTTCTTCGTCAACCACGCTTGCCGAACTCTTTAGTTCTACTCCGAATTCCGCAAGTTTAGCTATTATATCCTTATTTGTAATCTTTAGATTTTTTGAAATCTCACCTAATTTTATCTTATCTGCCATATTTGCATCACCCTTTCTCCATGTCCCAGAGGGATTAGTCGTTTAATCTATCTAAAATTGCTTTCGCAAAATTGTCGTCATTCACGGAAACTACCGCACGGCTGTCTGCTCCTGTAAACTTGCCAAGCTCCGCCTTACTTCCCGCCTCAACAAATTTCGTTTTATAAAATTTGCATGAATCGGTTATTGATTTTTTTGTATTATCAGATGCGTCACATGCTACTATAATAAGCTTTGAAACACCGCTTTTAACGGCTTTTGAACATATATCTTCACCTGTCTGCACCTTACCGGCTCTTTTTGCCAAGCCGAGCATACCTAAAAATTTGTTGTTCAAATCAATTCCTCCGCCGCTTTATATAGTTCCTTTGGGACGGCACATTTAAAATGACGCTCAATCCCTCTTTTTTTCTCCGCATTTCGAATACAGTCTATATTCTTGCAAATATAAGCACCACGTCCGAACAATTTTTTATCACAGTCGAATTTAATCTCACCTGTTTTGTTGTCACGAACCAATCTTATAAGTTCATTTTGCGGATACATTTTTCTGCACGCAACGCACATCCTTTGTGGTATGTGCTTCATATATATTAGTCCTCCGCACTGATGTCTATTTTCCAGCCTGTAAGTCTTGCCGCAAGACGTACATTCTGACCTGCTCTGCCTATTGCAAGCGAAAGCTGATATTCAGGTACAACAACGTGTGCACTCTTTTCCTCTTCGTTGATTTCAGCTGAAATAACCTTGGCAGGACTTAAACTTGCCGCAATAAATTCGGCAGGGTCTTCGCTCCACTTAACTATATCAATCTTTTCATTCTTCAATTCTTCGCCGATATTCTGAACTCTTATACCCTTCGGTCCGATACAAGCACCTTGTGCGTCAACGTTAGGATCGTTTGAATAAACGGCAATCTTTGTTCTTGAACCGCCCTCACGCGCAATGTTCTTTATCTCAACAATACCCTCGGCAATTTCAGGTACTTCTGCCTCAAACAACTTTTTAACAAGTCCCGGATGAGTTCTTGAAACTATAATCTGTGTACCCTTTGTTCCGCTTTTCACTTCGCTCACATAGCATTTAAGCACTTGACCTACTTCATATGTTTCGCCGATTGGCTGTTCTTTTTCAGGCAGCATTGCTTCGATTTTGCCGATGTCAATAAATACGTTTCCTTTTTCTATTCTCTCGATTGTTCCCGAAACTATGTCATTTGTCTTTTCGGTGTATTCACTGTAAATTATTCCTCTTTCAGCCTCTCTTATTCTCTGCGTAACAACTTGTTTTGCAGTCATTGCACTGATTCTGCCGAAATCTTTCGGTGTTACTTCTATATTTACCATATCACCGATTTGATAATTACCGTTGATTGCTCTTGCGTCCTCAAGTGAAATTTCTTCAAATTCGTCATATACAAGGTCAACAACTTCTTTCTTTGCAAATACCTTTACAGTTCCGCTTTCTCTGTCTATTGAAACCTCAACGTTTTGTGCTGAATAAAAGTTTTTCTTATATGCCGCAACAAGAGCCGCTTCAAGAGCGTCTATAAGCACCTCTTGACTTATGCCCTTTTCGTTACAGATTTCCGTAAGAACCTCAAATAATCCCTTTTCCATTTTTATAAATCTTCCTCTCTAAAACTTAAATGATAATCTTATATAAACTGCTTGCTTAACAGGTATTTCTTTCACTTCCCCATCAAGTTCAACAAATGCTGTTTTATCCTTGTAATCCTTTAAAACGCCTGTAAATTCCTTTACGCCGTTTTCTGCTTTGTAAAGCTTTACGTCAACCTCTCTGCCGATATAATAAAGAAATTCACGTTCCTTTGTAAGTTTTCTGTCTGCCCCCGGCGACGAAACTTCAAGCGTATAATTTTCTTCAATAAAATCTTCTGCGTCAAGAAGTTCCTCTACTGCCTTTGAAAACAATTCACATTCGTCTATACCAATTCCGCCCTCTTTGTCAATATAATAGCATAGCGAATAAGTGTCGTCGGCTTTTTTGTATGTCACATCAACAATATATACATTTTGTTTCTGTGCAATTTGTTCTCCGAGTTCAAGTGCTCGGATTTCTGTTCCGTTAGCCATTTGTACCTCCGTAACTTTTCAAAAAATCTTTTCATATAAATATGAAAGAGTGGGTAAACCCACTCTTTCTGAATATAGTATATTCCGCTTTGAAAGATATTATATCACATAAATCCAACAATTTCAAGACTTTTTTGTGATTTTATCTTTATTATTCATCGCTGCCGTCATTGCTTTCACTGCTACTGTATTCAGAACTCGAAGATTCACCGCTTGATTCTTCGCTTGATTCATATCTTTCACCTGTACTCTCGTGAGAAGAACTTGATGTTCCCGTACTTTCTTCGGTCGTTTCATGATTTGATGACGAACCGGATGATGAGTTTGATGAACCGGATGATGAGCTTGATGAACCCGAAGTTCCCGATGAACTGTATGATGAATTTGAACTTCTGCTTTTTGAGTTTGATGAATTTGATGAATTTGATGAATTTGAAGTGTTTGACGAGCTTGAAGATATACCGCTTGATGAAGAACTACCGCTCTCTCTTGTAGCATTTTTAGGATTGTCTGTTGTTATATTATCTGCAGGATAACCGAACACATCTTGTACCATCGTTCTGATTTCGTCCATATTAGGTATCCAAACGTCGCCGTTCGCTGAATCTGAACTATATTCACCAGGCAATGAATACGAATGAATATTCACGCTTGATAAATCAGCCAAATATTTTGAATACTTAATAACTTCACTTACTGTAAAGTTTGTCTTAATTTCAGAGCTTATATCCTTGAATATTGAAGGAATTTTCAAAATCAAAGATGCATTAACCTTTTGGTCTACAACAGCTTTCAGGAATTTCTGCTGCATTTCAACTCTGTCACTGTCACCGTTTACATAACCTTTAAATACACCGGTTGACGGATTAACATTACCGTGTCTGTAACGCATAAGCCATACAGCCTGCTGACCGTTCAGCTGATAATCTCCCGGCGGAAGATTTATATGCAGACTCTGTACAGGGTCATCATATACCATACCTACACCGTCGCCGTAAAGGTCCGGAATTGTAAATTCAATAGGACCAAGTTCGTCTATAACGTGAGCAACAGCGTCAAAGCTGAAATCAACATAGTAATTTATCGGAATACCCGTTATTCTCGTTACCGCCTCACAAGTTGCTGTCGCACCGCCGATTTCTCCGCTTTCATCCACAAATGCGTGTGCGGCGTTAATTTTTTGATAACGGTTTCCTATATACATTTTTGTATCACGAGGAATTGAGAGCATATTCACATCTTTTGTTTCGGTATCAAAACTTGCAAGCATTATTGCGTCTGTTCTCAAGCCGTCAACGTCAACACCCATAAGTAAAACGTTTATCTTTCCGTCTGCCGCCTCAACAGTCGAAGTGTTGTCCACCGCTTCCTCATTGTTTAAGCCCGAAAAGTCAATTCCCATACAGACAGCTGCCGCGGCAATAATCACTGCGAGTGATATTCCAAGCACTTGAAAATATCTTTTTACATTAAATTTAACTTTCACTCTTTAACCTCCAAAAATATTCATCTATGTTTCAAAAAAATACAATATATTTTAATTATACCATTCAAACTTACTCTCGTCAATAGAAAAAACACTTTATGTTTTTAAACTATTTGTAAACTTTACATACATATCCAAAAGTCAAATTGCATTTCAGATAATTCATCAGCACGCAAAAAGGGTGATATTTCCATACCACCCTTTAATTATTAACCCATATTAAATTTTTATACTAATGTGCAATATATGAAATTTTGTTAGCTTTCAGATATTCTTCGGCATATGTGCCTTTTACGCATTTCACGTTGACTTTTTCACAGCTGTCAAACGCTCCGACAGCAATATATTCAACGCTCTTTGGCAAAACTACGGTTTTAAGATTTTTGCAATTTTCAAATGCTTTTATATCTATGGCTTTCGTGCCGTCAGGAATTACGATTTCCTTTAAATCTGTGTTTGAAAATGCTTTCACTCCGATTTCCTGTAATTTTTCGGGTAACTTGATGTTTTCAAGGCTTGTGCAGTCAGCAAATGTCATATCTTCAATCTTCATCACATTTTGAGGTATATTTATATCAGTAAGATTATCACAGCCTTCAAATGCTCCCCATTCGATATATGACACTGTTTCGGGAATTTCTATACCTTTCAACTCTTTGTTGTTTTTAAAGGCATCCGCTCCGATTCCCTCTACCGTCACACCTTCAAGTTCCTTTGGTATTACCGCATATTCGCCGAGATTATCCGTAGCTTTCAGAACAGCTTTCTCATTATGAACGGCATATGTCGCATATGATGAAGCGAATGCACTGATTTGAGTCATCATAACTATAAGCATAAGCGCCGCAACTAACATTTTCTTCTTCATATTTGACACTCCCTTTCATTCATTTCCTGTTCTCTTTATAAGTCTATTATACGCCGTATGAATATTTATTACAACAACAACAGACTTACAAAATTGTTTAAATGATTTAAGAAGTTGTTACAAATTGTTACAAAAAGGCAATTATTTAAATAGAATATACTTTATATATATAAGAGAGTAAAAATAAGGAAAGCTTATGGCAATAGTATTAGACACAAATATGAAATTATTTGCAGAGAGAATGAATATCACCTCTTCCAGAATGATTCAGGATTATGGTCTAAAAACTGTTGACGAAATCATAGAAGCTGAGGCAGCACAGGGGAACACTCAGGCTATTAATTATGCCAGAGAAATGTACAATTCTCCAGCCAAATTAATAAAAATATTCAAACTCACTGATGTAGAAAACAAGTTTGTAATCCTTCATAATATGGACGACAGAACAAGACAAATGGTTCTTCCTATGCTTGAAAAAGAAGATCTGGTAA
>OLWA01003273.1_pt1 | contig 12580 bp, 15 predicted proteins | sample 1673251 | NCBI WGS metagenome assembly OLWA01 (sample SAMEA3178937, study PRJEB25190) | human gut metagenome | biome: human gut; feature: human-associated habitat; material: faeces | place: Austria | collected 2013
AAAATATAACAGAATTAGACAGAGATATTATAACAGAGCTAATTGATTACATAGAGGTTCATGAAAATAAAAAAATAACTATTCATTTTAAGTTTATGGATGAATTAGATAAAATATTAGAGTACATAGAAAATGAAAATAAAGCAAGTATCTTTGAAAAAGTAAAAGAAGCATAGATGTAGCGACAAAATACACCAAGGAGGTGGTGTGGCAGCACCTGTTGGAGGAAAAGTATTTTCAGAAATATTGCCATATTTAGAGGTAAATCAAGGAAATAAAGATGAAATTCAAGAAATGGAAAAAGTGGAAACACCAGATATAATGGGAAAGACAGTGAGAGAAGCAGAAAAAGTTTTGAAAGAAAGAAACTTAAATATGTCAATGGAAACAGAAGAAGTTGATAAGGAAGTTGCGATTATAAAAGAACAAGTACCTCAGGCAGGAATAACTGTTAATAGTGGAAGTTTGGTATATGTAAAAATAGAATAAATATTTATTTGTAAGTAATTTTGACTGTATTAAAGTGAATATATTAAAATTGATTGGTAGAAGAAATTTTGAATGAAAAATTAATAAAAAATTGATTATTTTTGTTTTTTGAGGATTAAGATTTTAATTTGGGATAAAATAAATAAAAATAATTAATATAGTGAGGTTATTTATATGGGAATTTTTGAAAATGAAAATTATAAAGTAATAAGTGATTTTATAGAAAGTAAATCTCATATATTAGGTGAGAATAGGGAATTTAATAGAGTTTATATATTATTATCAAAAAAGATCGAAGAACTAAGTAAATTGCTAAAAGAAGAAGATAAAGAAAAATTTAATGAAATATTAGAATTATTTCATAAAATGGAAGATTATTACTATGTGTTTAGCTATTCTTTGGGAGTAAAGTATGGAGAAGAACTGAGAAAACTGTGATTTTATTGATTTTATGTTAAAAATAATATAAATTTTATTAAAGGAGAATTTTATGGAATATATAGTTGGAAAAACAGCGGGATTTTGTTATGGAGTAAAAAATGCAGTTGAAAAATTTAACTATTCAACAGATGTAGATTTTGCTAAAACAGATTGGGGCAAAATTATTTTAAAAGAATTATTTTCACAGATAGAGGAATGTATATTAAAATTAGAAAAAATACATAGAGAAACAGCTAAATTTTGGGAATTAGATAAATTTACGGTAGTGTTGAACCAAGATATAGAAAACCTAAGATCTTTGATAAATAATAATTTGCGTTGGGATGAAGTATTTTATTTAATTAATGATTTTACTTGGAAAAAGTGGCCTGTAGATAAAAAAGTTACAATTGACTTAAAAAATGAAGCAAAAGAAATAAGAGATTCTGTAAAGAAACAATTTACTAAAATTGTATCAAAAGTTATGATATATAGTTCAAAAGAGGCAAATGAAGACATAAATGATATGTATGAAGTTCTGAAAAAACTTTGCAAAATTTATCAAATTTAGTACTAGAGTTTACAGAAAAATTTAAACAAGCTAAACGAGAAAAAAATATAATAGACTTTAATGATATAGAGCATATGGCATTAGATATATTAGTTAATAAAGAAAATACAATAGAAAAAACAAAAGTTGCAAAAGATTATATGCAGAAATTTGAGGAAATAGATATAGATGAGTACCAAGACAGTAACTTAGTTCAAGAATATATATTAAGTAGCATTTCTAGAGGTAATAATATTTTTATGGTTGGAGATGTTAAACAAAGTATATATAGATTTAGACAGGCAAGACCAGAACTTTTTATAGAAAAGTATAATAAATATAAATTAGAAGAACGAGATATAAAAACTGGAGAAAAAATACAATTATTTAAGAATTTTAGAAGTAGAAAAAATATATTAGATATAACAAATAACATATTTAAAAACATTATGAGTCAAGAAATTGGCGAAATTGATTATACAGAAAATGAATACTTAAATTATGGAGCAAGCTATCCAGAAAGAAAAGAAAAATCTGAAATATATGTTATAAATTTAAACGAAGAAAATGCAGAAGATTATGAAGAAATTTATAATGAAGAAGATAATACAAATGAAAGAATAGAAGATGTTGTTTTAGAAGCAAGATTTGTAGCAAATAAAATAAAATATTTGATAGACAATAAGATACAAGTTTATGACAGAAAGTTAAATGGTTTTAGAGATATAAAATATAAAGACATAGCAATATTATTAAGGTCAACAAAAAATAAAGCAAATATATTTGAACAAGAAATAATAAACAATGGAATGCCAGTATTTTCAGATAGTACACAAGAATATTTAGAATCCATAGAAATTCAAACAATAATGAATTTATTAAAAATAATAGATAATCCATTACAAGAAATACCATTAGTAGCAACAATGAGATCAACAATAGGTGGATTTACAGATAATGAGCTTGTAGAAATCAGATTAAGTGATAAATATGATAATTTTTATAATACATTATTAAAATCAAAAAAAGATGTAAGTGAACAACTAAGAAACAAAATAAATAAATTTTTAGAACAAATAGAAATGTGGCGTAAAGAACAAGAATATTTGAGTTTAGATGAATTAATCTGGAAAATATATAATGATACAGGATATTTCAATTATGTAGGTCTTATGAGAAATGGAGAATTAAGGCAAGCAAATCTAAAAATGTTATTTGAGAGAGCAAAACAATGTGAAAACATAAGTTTTAAAGGATTATATAATTTCATAAATTATATAGAAAAAATAAAAACAAGTAGCAAAGATATGGATTCAGCAAAAATAATTGGCGAAAATGATGATGTTGTAAGAATAATGAGTATTCACAAAAGTAAAGGACTAGAATTTCCTGTTGTTATTTTAGCTAATTCAGGAAAACAATTTAATTTACAAGATTTGAATTCAAAAATATTGTTACATCCTGAACTTGGAATTGGTGTAAAATATATAGATTATGATATGCAAATAACATATGATACTTTATCAAAAAGAGCCATAAAAAACAAAATGAAAATAGAAACATTGTCAGAAGAGATGAGAGTTTTATATGTTGCATTAACAAGAGCTAAAGAGAAAATTATAATAACAGGATTAGCTAAAAAAGAGAAACAAGATAAAATGTTGGAAAATGTCGAAAAATATGATGAGCTAAATATAATGTTATTATCAAAAGCCAAATCATATTTAGATTGGATTACATTAGTACATTTATATTATGAACAAACAATGGAAAGTCTTGCTACATGGAATGTATTACAAAAAGAAGATATTATAAAAATGTGTGCTATTCAAGAGACAGAAAAAGAAGAAAATAAAACTGATGAAATTTTAAAGAAGTTAAATGAATTTAAAATAGAAGATGTTAAAGCAAATGAAATACAAAAATTATTAGAATATCAATATAAATATAGTGATGCCACAATTATTCCAACAAAAACATCTGTAACAGAAATTAAAGAGATGAAACAATCTGTTTTGGGAGAAAAAAGTAAAAAAGAAGCGGAAAATACAAAAATGAAACAATGTGTTTTTAGAGAAGAAAATGAAAGCGAAAAGGAAAATATAGTTTCAAAAGTAGAATTTCCAAAACCAAAATTCTTACAAAGTGATGAAAAAACAGAAATATCAAATGCAGAAAAAGGTACATTAATACATTTGTGTATGCAGAAATTAGATATAAATAAAAAAGAATATACAATACAAGATGTAAAAGAATTAGTAGATAAATTAGTTGCAAAGAAAACTATAACAGAACAAGAAGCAAATGCAATAAATATAAAGAAAATATATCAATTTACAAAATCAAATATATGGCAAGAAATGACAGAAGCACAAGTTGTTGAAAGAGAAAAGCCTTTTTACATTAACATTCCAGCACAAGAAATATATGAAAAAGATTTAGAGGAAAAAGTATTAGTACAAGGTGTTATTGATTTATATTATATAAGTTCTAATGGAGAATTAGTATTAGTAGATTTTAAAACAGATTATGTTCCAAATAAAAATGAACAAATTTTAATAGAAAGATATAGTTCACAATTACAATTGTATAAGAGAGCTTTAGAAAGTGCAACTGGTAAAAGAGTTGATAAAACATATATATATTCTACATATTTAGAAAAAGAAATTAAAATTTGACAATTTACATAAAAAGTGCTATATTATAAAAGTATGTAATATATTTGAAGTTACACTAAATATCTATAAGAGAAATCTATATAGATTGATGGTGTTTACATATAGTCCGACTATACATCTTTGATTTTATGAGGTAAACAGGAATGGCAAGGGCAGTAAAAACAATTATTTTCGCATTTGGCGTGTTGACAGCATGTATTGGAGTTCTTCTCTTTGGAGTATTTTACAACGTGATTCAGGAGGTAGAAAATATAACATACTATCATTTTAACTAAGGCTATATGTAACTGGCAGGGATTCAAAAGAATCCCTGCTTCTATTTTAATGAAAACATTATAAAAACACTTGATAAATCTAAAAAAAAATGGTAAAATGGCATATATACAAATAAGAAAGAGGAAAGAAAGTTGGAAAACGATTCAAAAGAAAAAAATAATATAGTAAAAAAAATAAATGATTTAGTAACAGGAAATGTATTAAACAATTTAGTATATGCATCAATGATAACAATATATTTTATGTTTTTTAATATGTATGCAGTATTTACAGAAACAGAAATATTTATACAATATATAAAAATAGCGAGTTTTATATTTTTATTATTTTCTATTTTTATATTTGAAATAGCATATAAAAAAGATAATGATGAAATATCATTAAACGGAATTGAATTTTTAGTGTTATCAATATTTTCATTATTAATACAATATATCCCAAAATTATTAAAGATAGATGAAAATACTTACATGCTTGCAGGAACATATATTTTTTTGATATATTATGGAATAAAAAATATAATAATATACACATGTGAAAGAAAAAAGGAGTTAGACAATTTAAGTGACATAAAAGAAATAGTAAAAGACGAACCAATCAAAAAAGAAACAAAAAGAAAAAATAAGACTGAAGAATAATTGGAAAGGAAGATAAATATGCAATTAGTAAATATAGGTTTTGGAAATATAATTGCAGCAAACAAAATCGTAGCAATAGTAAGTCCAGATTCGGCACCAATAAAAAGAATGGTGCAAGATGCTAAAGATGCAGGAACAGCAATTGATGCAACATGTGGAAGAAAAACAAGAGCTGTTTTAATAATGGATTCAGGACATATAATTTTAGCAGCAGTACAGCCAGAAACTGTAGCAGGAAGAGTAGACAAAGATATTACTCAACCTGTTCAGATAGATGAATAATAAAAATAAATATTTAGGAGGTAGATTTAAAATGATGGTAAAACCAACAGTTGCAGAATTACTAAAAAAAGCAAAAAATAGATATGAATTAGTAATTGCAACATCAAAAAGAGCAAGACAAATAGCAGAAGGAGCAGAAGTAAAAACAAAGGTAAAGGAAGAATCACCAGTAACTTTAGCTGCAAATGAAATTGCAGAAGGGAAAGTAGAAATAGTTGAACCAGCTGAAGAAAAAGAAGATAGAATAGAAAGAGGAGAAGAATAAGTGCTAGTAATATTATCAGGAGTATCAGGAGCTGGAAAAGATACAATAAAAAAAGAATTATTAAAAAGAATACCTAATGCAGTAACACTTCCATCATTCACATCAAGAGATATGAGACTTGGAGAAGTAGAAGGTGATCATTATCATTTTATTAGTAAAGAAGAATTTGAAGAAAAAATCCGTAAAGGAGACTTCTATGAATATGATTTACACCATGGAAACTATTATGGAACATCAAGAGAACTTATGAATAACAAAATTAAAGAAGGAAAAATAATAGTAAAAGATATTGAAGTAAATGGAACAGAAAATCTTCTAAAAATTTTAGGAAATGATACAAGAATTGTTACAATATTTTTAAAAGTTGGAAAAGAAGAATTAAAAAGACGTCTAATTGAAAGAGGAGATAATATTCAAGATATTGAAGTAAGACTTGGCAGATTAGAATATGAAGAAGATAAAATTAAACTTTATGATTATGTAATAAAAAATGATGATTTTGAAAAAACAGTACAAGTTATAATGACAATAATTGAAAATGAAAAAAGAATAGAAGATGAACGTGTATAAAAATATGATAAAAAAACTTGACAATTTACATAATACATGATATACTAAAAAAGTACGTAATTAGTAAAGGCACTAATATTCATATTAGCATTAAGTGAATTTAAAGTGCCGCACATTAAGTGATCACCAGAAAGGATGACTTCCCTTGAAAAAGAAAGAAAACAATTTTAAGACTAGAGTCGAGATTTGTTTAATTGCATTGCTGTTTGGAATTTTCATCATTGGGCTTGGCATGATGTTCTATTCAGTTAGCCTGAGTAACATGGAGGGTGCAGAAATTATGAAGAATGGATGCGTTATTTCTTGTATGTCATTGAGTATGGCTACTAGTGTAACTCTCAGTTTTGCAGGATATAATGATGGTGCTTATGGCTTTGGATTTATCTTTTTGGCATTGGCTTTTGGGTATTTGACAATGATGAAAATTATGGCAGGTGCTTATAGCTTGCTGAATATTGCTTCAGGTGCATCATTGATTTTGGGAGTTGTGCTTGTGCTGAAGGAACTTGCTAATGAGGCATTTAGCTCGCGTATTAATGGTGACAAATAACTTTATGTGGAAAGGAGGCAGACTTATAAAGTCTGCCTCCTTTTATATTAATAAAAAATGTAGAAATTTAAGAAAAATATGTTATAATAGAAACATCTAAAAAAGGAGAAAACATATGATAGCAGAAATAATAATAAACAGATCAGCCAAAAGACTAAATAGAACATTTGATTATAACATACCAAAAGAACTAGAAGAACTAATAATGATAGGAAGTACAGTAATAGTACCATTCGGAAAAAGTGCAGAAGGAAAAGAAACAAACTTAGCAGAAGGATATGTTGTAGGAATAAAAGAAAACACAACATATGAAGTAAAAGATATAGTAAAAATAAAACACAATTTAACAGAAAAGCAAATTGAATTAGCACAATGGATGGCAAAAAGATATTTTTGCAATGTATCTGATTGCATAAAACAAATGTTAACACCAGGAACAAAAGCAAAAGACGAAAACAAAAATGTTCAAGATAAAACAATAAATGCAGTATATCTAAAAAAAGACATAGAAGAAATTGAATTTGATATAGAAATGCAAAAAATAAAATCAGAAAAGCAGAAAAAAGTCCTACAATTTTTAAAAGATAATGAAGGAGTAACAATACCCGAAATTGAAACATATGCAGGAGGAACAAGAGCAATTGTAAAAACATTAGAAAAAAACGGATATATAGAAATAATCGAAAAGAAGATAGAAAGAGATCCACTTGCAAGTAAAAAGATAGAAAAAACAGAAAATTTAAAACTTACACTTGAACAACAAATGGCGTTTGACGAAATATCAGAAAAAATGGAGCAACAACAATATGAAAGATTTTTAATATATGGAGTAACAGGCTCTGGAAAAACAGAAATATATTTACAACTAATAGAAAAAGCAATGGAACAAAATAAAACTTCAATAGTATTAGTACCAGAAATATCATTAACACCACAAATGATAGACAGATTTATAAGTCGTTTTGGAAAAGATGAAATAGCAGTATTACATAGCAAATTATCACTTGGAGAAAGATATGATGAATGGAATAGAATAAAAGAAGGAAAAGCTAAAATTGTAATAGGAGCAAGGTCTGCAATATTTGCACCATTAAATAATATTGGAATAATTATTATAGATGAAGAACATGATAGTTCATATAAATCAGAATCAGTTCCAAAATATGATGCAAAAGAAATAGCAAAAAAAATAGCAAAAGAGAATAATTGTCCATTAGTATTAGGAAGTGCAACACCAGATTTAACTACATATTATAAAGCACAACAAGGTAAAATAACATTACTAGCATTAACTAAAAGAGCAAATAATTCAAAACTTCCAAATGTAGATGTTATAGATTTAAAAATGGAATTAGCAAATGGAAATAGATCAATGTTAAGTTATAAATTGCATAATGAAATCCAAAAAAATCTTGAAGAAAAAAGACAAACAATACTATTCTTAAACAGAAGGGGATATTCAACATTTATAATGTGCAGAGAATGTGGCTATACAGTAAAATGCAAAAATTGTGATATAAGTTTAACATACCATAGATTTGAAAATAAGCTAAAATGTCATTATTGTGGATATGAAGAAGATGTTGTAACAGTTTGCCCAGAATGTCATAGTACAAAAATAAGATATTTTGGAACTGGAACACAAAAATTAGAACAAGAAATAAATAAAGTATTTCCACAAGCCACAACAATAAGAATGGATGTGGACACAGTAAGTAAGAAGAATTCACACGAAGAAATATTGAATAAATTTAGAAATGAAAATATAGACATTTTAATAGGAACACAGATGGTAGTAAAAGGACATCATTTTCCTAATGTTACATTAGTAGGAGTAATTGCAGCAGACAGTAGTTTAAATATAGATGACTATAGAGCAAATGAAAGAACATTTCAGATTTTAACACAAGTTGCAGGAAGAGCTGGAAGAGAACAATTAGAAGGAAATGTAATAATACAAACATATAATCCAGAAAATTTTGCAATACAATGTGCAAAAGAACAAAATTATGACAAATTTTACAATACAGAAATAGCATTAAGGGAACAATTAAAATATCCACCATTTAGTGACATAATTTTAATTGGATTTAGCAGTTTAAATGAAAATGAAGTAAAACAAATTGCTGAAAAAACATATCAATATTTTAGAAAAAAGTTTGATACAGAAGAATTTAATGTTTTAAAACCAATGCCATCACCAATAGATAAAATTCAAAATAGATTTAGGTGGAGAATAATAATAAAAGGAATTATGACAGAAAATGCAAATAGAATTTTAAATGAATATTTACAAAAATTCTATAATTGCAATTATAAAAACACTAAAGTCACAATAGAAATAAACCCAAATAACATGATGTAATTACCAATAGATTTTAGTCGAAAATAATTGACAAATAAATTTATTTGGGATATGATATTTAAGGTAATAGTGTATAGAAGGGAGAATATAGACGTGGCAATAAGAACAATGAGACTTGAAAAAGACGAAATACTAAGAAAAAAATCAAGAGAAGTAGATGTAATAGATGATAAAATACAAACATTAATAGATGATATGATAGAAACAATGTATAAATACAATGGAGTTGGATTATCAGCTGTACAAGTAGGTGTTTTAAAAAGAGTAGTTGTAATAGATATAGAAGATGGAGAAGGTGTAAGAGTATTTATAAATCCTAAAATAACAAGCACAAAAGGAGAACATGAAGTAGAAGAAGGTTGTTTAAGTTTTCCAAATGAATATGCAAAAGTTGTAAGACCAAAAGAACTTACAGTAGAAGCACTAGATAGAGATGGAAAAAAATTCAAACTAAAAGCAAAAGATTTATTAGCACAAGCAGTTGCACATGAAGTTGACCACTTAGATGGAATAGTATTTATAGATAGAATGATACCAGGAACATTAGAATATGTTGATAATAATCAAAACTAAAAAACAAATAGACAAAGTCTACTAAATATTCAAAAAAAAGAAAAAAGGAATGTGAAGTAAGAATGAAGAAAAAAATAAGAATACCAATAGTACCAATTATATTAGCAATAATTGCAATTATAGTAATTGTAGTAGTAATTAGTAAAAATAAAGAAAATGTAGATGAACAACTATTACAAGAAGAATATAATAAGTTAAGTTCATTACAATCATATCAATTTACAAAAGAAAAAGATTCTAAAAATAAAACAATAATTGTTAAAGATGGTAATAAGACAGCAATAGATAGCTATGCTGATGGAAAACACACAACAACAATAATAAATGAGAATAAAACATATTATATCATCCATGACAAAGAAGAATATTACATATATAATAGTGCAAATATAGAAAATAGTATTGTAATAGATTGGATAAAAGATGTTATGGACAAAGAACATACTATTGGTGAAGAAAAAGTAAGAGGTAGAAAATTAAAATATGAAGAATATACAGGGGCAACAATGTTTTCAGAAACAACTTCATTAGACATTGATGAAAGTAAAACAAGAACAAGGTTTTATTTTGACAATAGCAAAGATTTAGTATATATCAAAACAATATATGAAAATGGAACAGAAGAGTTACAAAAAATAGAAATAACACAAGAAATAGACAGCAAATTGTTTGAAGTACCATCAACATATGCAGAAAATTAAATATACAGTGGTATATAATTGCGCCAATAGGCGATTATATAAATAAAAAACCTCTTATAAAAGAGGAATAAGATTCAAAAGAAGGAGTGTAAAAAAATATGTCAGTTAGATTTATGTTAAATGAAACATCATATTTTGGAAAAGGTGCAAGAGAAGAATTAGCACCAGAAATAAAAAACAGAGGATTTAAAAAAGCATTTGTAGTTACAGATAAATCATTAGCAGAATGCGGAGTTATCAATAAAGTAACAGATGTTTTAGAAAGAGCAGGAATACCTTTTGAAGTATATTCAGAAGTAAAACCAAATCCAACAATTAAAAATGTAACAGATGGAATTGAAGCTTGTAAAAGATCAGGTGCTGATGTAATAGTTGCAGTTGGTGGTGGTTCAAGTATAGATACAGCAAAAGGAATATCTATAGTTATGACAAACCCAGATAGAGCAGATATAAAATCATTAAATGGAGCATCAAATACAATAAATAGAGGAATGCCAATAATAGCATTACCAACAACAGCTGGAACAGCTGCTGAAGTAACAATAAATTATGTTATAACAGATGAAGAAAGAGAAATAAAAATGGTATGTGTTGACCCACATGATATTCCAATTATGGCGATTGTTGATTCAGACTTAATGGCAACAATGCCAAAATCATTAGCATCTGCAACAGGAATGGATGCATTAACACATGCTGTTGAAGGATATATCACAAAAGCACATAATACAATGTCAGATATGTTCCATATGAAAGCAATAAAATTAATATTCAAATATTTACCAGCAGCAGTAAATGAAAAAGATGAAGAAGCAATCGAAATGATGGGATTAGCTCAATATATTGCTGGTATGGGATTCTCAAATGTAGGATTAGGAATTGTACATTCAATGGCACACCAATTAGGAGCAGTTTATGATACACCACATGGTCTTGCAAATGCTATTTTATTACCAACAGTTATGAGATTTAATGGTGAAGACTCAGCAACAGCACAAAGATTTAGAGAAATTTTATGTGAAATTGGTAGACCAGATGCTGCAAACTTAAATGATCAAGATGTTATAAATACATTTGTATGGATGATATCTGAATTATCAAAATCAGTAGGAATTACACAAAGAGTTAGAGATGTTGGAGCCAAAGAAGAAGATTTTGAAATGTTAGCAGATAAAGCAATGCAAGATCCTTGCAAACCAGGAAATCCAAGAGAAGTATCAAAAGAAGACTTTATTGAATTATTTAGAAGAGCATTCTAATTAATAGAAAAAATAATAGACAAAATTAATAATATATGTTATAATAAAATGCGATATGTGCTAAGTGCACGTGTTGCATTTTTGTTTGTATAAAAACTTGTAAAAGAGTTATTTTATACACTCAGTTTGTTTTATTCACACTTAAATAGACATCAAGGGGGGCTGATGGTGGCTAGGATTCGTGCAATGACAAATGAAGGCGAAGAGCAATCTAAAGCAGAAGGTAGCGTTGATAGTATCTTTAAAATGATTGATCTTACTTCAGATGATAAATATCAACTCATTATCAACAAAAATGAATTGGATGAAGTATTATCTGAAAATAGATTGCAAATTTGTACTTTATTGCCCAGCGAAGTTATTGATGATATAAGTTTTAAAGGTACAGTAAAATGTGCTTGTGGAACTTATAAGGAATCACATGTACAAATCTATTATGTTGACTTTCCTGAAAAGAGCTTTTATGTTATTTTCAGAGTTTTGACAGATGGAAAGGATGTGTATAATAATCCCAAATCAGTAAGAAGTTTCACTGGAATGATCGAATTAACACTCTAAAACAAAAGGAGAAGAGAGCTATGGCTATGAACGCTAGTAGTTGGATTTCCAACTGGTTTGATTTGAATGTTGAAGATCTGGAACGCCAGGTATCCAATTGGTGTAATTTGAACGCAAGAGAATCTTGGCTGATTGTTGTAAATCTTGATGACCTCAAGAAATTTTTGCGTAAAAACAAGCTGAATAGAAACAATGATGGGAGACACTATTTCTTTTCGACACCCAATATGGTGTTTGTTTGGAATGAAGTAGAAGACCATTGGGGATTTGTATACCAAATTAAGAGTAACAAAGACTTTGATGAAGTTTGGTATCAGATTCCGAAAACTCCCGCTGACTCTACTGGGGTTGCTTATGTGAACTCGGAAGTTTAATTTATAAAAATAAGGTTAGAAGTATTGAAGAT
>OLWA01003278.1_pt1 | contig 12558 bp, 10 predicted proteins | sample 1673251 | NCBI WGS metagenome assembly OLWA01 (sample SAMEA3178937, study PRJEB25190) | human gut metagenome | biome: human gut; feature: human-associated habitat; material: faeces | place: Austria | collected 2013
CGGCATTATTGCAGGCTGTCGAGAAAAGCCAGCGGCTTTTTCGACAGCCTGAGGGCAGCACCCCACGGCGAAGCCGTGGGGTGCTGCCCTTGTTATGGAGGAAATCAGCCTTTTGCCTGCGTTATCTCAAGCCAACAGCAGCTTGTCGTCGGCGGCGTCGGTGCCGCCCGCCTCGGAGAACAGTGCCAGCAGATCGGGCACGGTGAGCTTCTGCTTTTCCCAGCCGCATATATCCAGCACCACCCGTCCCGCGTCCATCATAATAAGACGGTTGCCGTGGGCGATGGCGTCCTTCATGTTGTGGGTCACCATCATGGTGGTCAGCCCGTTCTCCTCCACGATACGGTCGGAAAGCTCCAGCACCTTGGCGGCGGTCTTGGGGTCGAGAGCCGCCGTATGCTCATCCAGCAGCAGCAGCTTCGGCTTTTTCAGCGACGCCATCAGCAGCGTCAGAGCCTGCCGCTGCCCGCCGGAGAGAAGCCCTACCTTGGCGGTCAGGCGATCCTCCAGCCCCAGCCCCAGAGGAGCCAGCAGCTCACGATACCGCTCCCGCTCCTCGTGGGAAATGCCCCACTTGAAGGTGCGGCGGCTGCCGCGCCGTGCCGCCAACGCCAGATTCTCTTCGATCCACATATCTCCGGCGGTGCCCATCATGGGGTCTTGAAACACGCGCCCAAGGTCGGCGGCGCGGCGGTGCTCCGGCTTGCGGGTGATGTCCTCACCGTCCAGCAGGATGGAGCCGCTGTCCACGGTGAGCGTCCCGGCGACGGCGTTGAGCATGGTGGACTTTCCCGCGCCGTTGCCGCCGATGACGGTGACGAAATCGCCGTCATGGAGCGTCAGCGACAGGTCGTTCAGTGCGGTTTTCGCGTTGACGGTGCCGGGGAAGAAGGTTTTGGAAATATGTTTTAATTCAAGCATGAACGTTGCCTCCCTTGTGTGTGATTTTCCCCTTGAGATGGGGTACAGCCAAAAATACAGCCACGATAGCGGCGGACAGCAGCTTCAGATCGTTGGTGTTCAGCCCCAGCTGCAAAACGACCTGCAAAACAAGATAGTAGACGATGGCGCCGAAGGACACCGCCAGCAGCCTGAGTCCGAAGTTGTGGAACACCCGCCCCAGCAGGCTCTCGCCGATGATGACGGCGGCGAGTCCGATGACGATGGCGCCGCGCCCCATGTTCACGTCCGCCGACCCTTGGTACTGGCTCAAAAGCGCGCCGGAGAGAGCCACAATGCCGTTGGAGAGGGCAAGCCCCACCACCACGTTCCGCTGTGTGTTGATGCCCTGCGCCCGCGCCATGCGGGCGTTGGCACCGGTGGCGCGTATGCCGCAGCCGATCTCCGTGCCGAAGAACCAGTACAGCGCGCCGATGAGCAGCGCGGTGATGACCAGCAGCAGCGGCATGGGGTTTTCCAAGCTCAGCTCCCGCACGAACCGCTGGGACACGACCAGATCGAATTTGTCCACGCTGATGGCTTGGTTCGACTTTCCACCCATGATCCGCAGATTCACGGAGTAGAGTGCCAGCTGCGTCAGAATACCGGCGAGGATGGCGGGTATGCCGCAGCGGGTGTGGAGCACGCCGGTGACAAATCCCGCCGCCGCGCCGCACACGGCGGCGCACAGCACCGCCAGCCACGGATTCACGCCGGCGCGGATCAGCATTACGCAGGCGGCACCGCCCAGAGCCAGCGTGCCGTCCACCGTCAGGTCGGCAACATCCAGAATACGGTACGTGATGTAAACGCCAATGGCCATCAGACCCCAGATCAGACCTTGGGTCACGGCACCCGGCAGGGAGTTGAGAAGCGAAGTGAGTATCATGTCGGTTATTTCCTTCCTTTTACAAGACGTGATAGGCTCTGCCACAAAGCGGCAGGCAGGTGTCCCCTTGTGGCAAAGCCCATCTGCATCCGGAAGGGGATAGCCCCCTCCCGGATGCAGGAGAGGCATCAGCCTTCGATGGCGGTGTAGCCCTCCAGCGGGGTGATATTCAGCTTTTCGCACATAGCGGCGTTGTACTTGGGAGTGGCAGGCGCGTACTCAATGGGCATGGTGGAGATGTCCGCCTCGCCCTTGAGGATCTTGGCGGCCATCTTGCCGGTGGTCGCGCCCAGATCGTAGTAGCTGATGGACAGGGTGCACACGCCGCAGCCGGCGCACAGCCCCTCCTCACCGCACACGGCGGGCACACCGGCGGCAGTGAGGATGTTGCCGATGCTCTCGGTGTTGTTGGCGGCGGTGTTGTCCGTGGGAATGTAGATCACGTCGCTGGCAGCGGCGGCCTTCTCCGTAACAGCCGCCAGATCGTTGGAGTCGGTGAAGGCGAACTCGGTGCAGGTAAGCCCCTTAGCGGTCAGAGCCTTGTTGATCTCGTCCACCTGATAGCGGGAGTTAGGCTCGGCGGAGCAGAACAGCAGCCCCACGTTCTTTGCCTCCGGGAACCACTCCACCAGCATGTCCGCCTGCTTGCTCAGATCGGCGAGGTCGGAGGTGCCGGAGATATTGCCGCCTACGGTGCCGTCAAAATCGTCCAGATCCAGTGCCACGCCGTATGCGGTCACGGCGGTGCCCAGAATGGGCACCTCGGAGGTGGCGGAGGCGGCGGCGGTCAGCGCGGGCGTGGCGTTTGCCATGATCAGATCCACGTCGGCGGACAGGAAGCCGTTGATAATGGTGGAGCAGTTGTTGCTCTCACCGGAGGCGTTCTGCACGTCGATATTTACATCGTCGCCCAGCTCCTCCTTCAGCGCGTCCACGAAACCCTGGGTGGCGGCGTCCAGAGCCGGGTGCTGCGCCAGCTGGCACACGCCCACGCGGTAGGAGACCTGCTTGGTGGTATCACCGGCGGTATCACCGGTGTTGTCGGGTGTATCGGTCTTGCCGCAGGCGGTGATGCTCAGAGCCATCGCCAGCGCAAGAAACAGTGTAAACAGCTTTTTCATGGTGTTTCTCCTTTTCTCAATAAAAAATTGAAAGCCCTGTTCCGGGTGGAACAGAGCTTTTGCAAACAAATTCGTCGCGCCTACGCCCTATGCACTGCCGGAAGATTCATTTTTGCACAGCAAAAATAGCCCTCAAAATAGAAGGCGGCATAGACACGGTAGGAGCCCATCACGGACTGGATATTCTTGCGGCTCATCGTCTTTTCCATGGTGTGCTCCTTTCCCGCTGCCCGGCAGCGATCTTGTTGTCTGTGACTTTAGCACTTTTAACGGCAAAAGTAAATGGTCGTTTTGTACAAAGTTCAGTCCATATTCTCCCGTTTCTCTGTCATACCCACCGCCGCCAAGGGAATACCGCCCCGCGCCCTGCGGCGAGAGCACCCAAGCGCAGAGATCCTCTCTCCGACGTTTATTCACGAATCGTCTACGTGCTGTACGAAGTTCAAACCACCAAAAGCCCCAAGGTTCAGATAAAATGGTCGAAAAGACCGTCGGTTTTTGTGCATTACGCAGAAAAACCGTTGTTTTTACAAATCTGGCTGACATTTTTGAAAGAAGTGGTATAATTAACCTGTATCGTAAAAGAAACACCCATGGGTGTTTCCCGTTTCCACAGCGTGGAAACGATTGCATCTAATACCCAATATACCGAATATGAAAAAGGAGACGAGGACGAATGAAGAATGTCACGAGTATCTTAATGGCGTTCGTGCTGATGCTCACGCTGATCCCCACCGCATGGGCAGAGGGGGAGAGCGTAGGCACAGGCGCAGGTGTTGCAATGATTGGCGATGCCACCTACGAGACTCTGGCTGACGCAGTGGCAGTGGGCGGCGACATCAAGCTGCTGAAGGACACGGCAGAGGATATTACCATTCCTGCCGATAAGACCATCACCATTGACTTGAATGGTAAGAAGATTACGAACAGGAGTGCGGATACGATTACCGTGGAAAAGGGTGCTGCGCTGACCATCAATGGCACCGGTACTGTTGATAACGTGACCCATGGTAAGGCTGCTATTGTGAATGGCGGTACGGTTGTCTTGAACGGCGGTCTGTATACACGTAGCAAGGAAGATATGGAGAATAATAAGGACACGGGTGGAAAGAACAGTTACTATACCATTCTGAACGACAACGGCGGTGTGATGACTATTAACGCAGGCGTTGAGGTAAAGAATATTGGGCATTTCTCCAGCATGATCCGTAATGGAGGAACGACTGCATCTACTTTGACTATCAATGGCGGCACATTCAGCGGCGGCATTAACACGGTTAAAAATGACGGAGCTGGTACACTGACGATTAACGGTGGTGATTTTTCCAACACAACCCAGTTTGTCGTTATGAACTGGCACAAGGCTACGATCAATGGTGGTTCCTTCAAAGCTCAGCCTGCGGCAGAGGCCGTGTTGTTTACCTCTGCGTATGGAAAAGATGCAGAAGTGCTGGGTGAACTGACCATCAATAACGGAAATTTCGAATGTGCGAATAAAACGCAAAGTCTGATTCAAGACTATTATGATAAGAACAATACGGGTACAGCAACCATCACCGGCGGCACGTTCAACACCAACCCCAAGGACTACGTCCCCGCGGCAGACTACACCGTGGCGAAGAAGGGTGATGTCTACACCGTTGCTAAGAAGGACAAGAACAAGGACGGCACCGGTGAGAACACCAGTGCTGTGAAGCTGGAAGTTCCCGCCACCTCCGGCGATACTGTTATCGACACGACTGTTAATAAAAACGACATCGAGACGAACAAGGAGCTGACGGTCACCAACAACAAGACCGCCGTGACCATCAACCAAGCGGGCGTGAACAAAATCGGGGCTATTGACTTGAAGCTGGACATCAAGGCGGACAGCAAGACGCCCGAAAGCGCGAACACTGCGGCGTACAACAAGGCGATGGCCGGTAAGGACGCCAACTCTGCGGTCGTTGTGAACATTAGCCTGACCAACGGTGCCAGCAATGTGTTTACGACGAATGTGGCCAATGCGTATGCCCTCGTCACCGTCCCCTACTCCACGGATAAGGCGGATAAGCTGACCGTTTACTACTTGAACGGCAGCGATGCCACGGCTCTGACCAAGGTGGCTGACGCGGCGGATTCCGGCGCGGCTTTGAACACCTTCAGCTATGATGCGGCGAACAAGCTCATCACCCTGAAGCTGCCTCACTTCTCCGAGTACCTGATCTCCACCACTGCCACCAGATCCGTCGTCCATCACTACGGCGGCAGCAGTACCACCACGACCACCGGCACCAAGACCAATTCCCCCACCACCTTCGATGCCGGAGTAGGTATCTACGCTGTCAGTGCGATCCTGTCTGTTACCGGTATGGCTTGGGTCGGTACTAAGCAGCGCAAGCACTAAATGAAAATGTAAGCACCGATGTTCTGTGACACCGGCGCACGAAAAACTGCCCCCGGCGCAACTTGCGCCGGGGGTGTTTTTTGTCCGGCTTCGGTGGGGGGAAGTTCCGTTTTGAGAAGGACGAAGCGGACAGTGTACACGTGCAGCGTCATATTGAAATCTGTACGGTACATTACCTTGATGTTCAAGTTGGACAATGGTATACTTGGCACAAGGAAAGGGTGATGGACATGACCGTGACGGAGCGGATCGCCGCACTGCGGCGAAAAATAGATAATTCCGGCATAGACGCTTGCCTTATCGTTACAGACGACTTCCACGGCTCGGAGTACGTGGGCGCGTATTTCAAAACGCGCGCGTTCTTCTCCGGGTTCACCGGGTCGGCGGGGTCGCTGCTGGTGACGGCAGAGGAGGCGTACCTGTGGACGGACGGGCGGTACTTCTTGCAGGCGGAGCAGCAGCTGCGCGGCAACGGTATTCAGCTGATGCGTGCCGGTCAGCCGGGGGTGCCCACGCTGTCGGCGTTTCTGGCGGAGAAGATGGCGGCGGGCGGGACGCTGGGCTTCGACGGGCGCACCGTCAGCACCCAGCTGTACCGGAGGTTAGAGAAGGCGTTGGCGGAGAAAAACGTCCGCTTGGAGGGCGGCTTCGACCCGGCGGAGGGCATTTGGACAGACCGTCCGGGGCTGTCCGCCGAGGCGGTGTGGGCGTTCCACAGCGGCGTGACGCGGCGGGAAAAGCTGGAGCTGCTGCGGGGCGACATGGCGAAATCTCAGGCGGACTACCTGCTGCTGACCGATTTGACGGATGTGGCGTGGACGCTGGAGCTGCGGGGCGGCGACGTGGCGTGTACGCCGGTGTTTCTGGGGTTCCTGCTGATCGGGCGGGAGAGCGCGGTGCTGTGCGCGCAGGAGCGGGCGTTCTCCGCCGCCGTGAGGGAGGAGCTGGCGGCGGACGGCGTGACGATGCAGCCGTATGAGGACATATACCGCGTGCTCGCCGCGCTGCCCCAAGGGGCGCGGGTCATGGCGGACGAGACCACCGCCAACAGCCGCATTGCCCACGCACTCGCCCACACGGAATGGCAGGCGGTACGCAGTCCCGCCTCGGTGCGGAAGGCGGTGAAATCCGCCGGAGAGCAGGAGGGGTTCCGGGCGGCGCATTTGCAGGACGGAGCGGCGTTGTGCCGGTTTTTGTGCCGGGTGAAAAAGCACCCGGAGGACTTTACGGAGGTGTCCGCCGGGGAGCTGCTGCACCGCCTGCGGGCGGAGGGCGCGGACTTCGTGGAGGACAGCTTTGACACCATCGCCGCCTACGGCGCGCACGGCGCCGTGGTACACTACTCCGCCACGGCGGAGACGGACGTGCCCTTGCAGCGGCGGGGGCTGCTGCTGTTGGACAGCGGCGGGCACTATCGCTGCGGCACCACGGATGTGACGCGCACCTTCGCGCTGGGGGACATCACGGCGCGGGAGCGGCAGATGGCTACGCTGGTGCTGCGGGGACATATCCAGCTTGCCATGGCGCGGTTCCCCAAGGGGGTGTGCGGCGAGAATCTGGACGCGCTGGCGCGGATGCCCCTGTGGCGGGAGGGACTGGATTTCGATCACGGCACGGGACACGGCGTAGGGTGCGTGCTGAGCGTACACGAGTCGCCGCCGTCCTTCCGCTGGCGCATAGGCGAGGGGGCGACCCACCCGGCGTTGGAGGCGGGCATGGTCATCTCCGATGAGCCGGGGTACTACGAGGCGGGAGCCTTCGGCATACGGCACGAGAATCTGCTGTTGGTGCAGGAGGCGGAGCAGGAGGGATTCCTGCGGTTTGAGGTGCTGACGCTGGTGCCCTTTGACCGGGACGCGCTGGACGCGGAGCTGCTGTCGCCGGAGGAAAGGGCGTGGCTGAACGCGTACCACAGGCGGGTGCGGGAGCAGATCGCGCCGTTGGTGGACGCGGAGACGCGGGAGTGGCTGGCAGGTGCTGCCGCAGAGATATGAGAAAAAGCAGGAGCGCAAGCGACGCGGGAATCCGCTTCCCCACGTTCTCTCTCGTTATGGAGGTAGAAGCAGAGACTCCTACCGTGGCAAGGGGCAGCGGCAGCGAAGCGGTAGCGGAAAACTGTGGTGGCACAGTCCTTTTGACCGACAACGGGACACGGGAAAGGCATTTGCGAGAGAAACATAAAGCAAATTCGCGGCGGGGTTCTTTTGTCACCAGTGACAAAAGTGCCCCGCCGTAGGCAACACACAAAAGACCCCTGCAAGGCGACGGGGGTTCAATGAGTGTTGAATGATGAATAGTGAAGAATTGGGGAGGAGAAAGAGGGAGCGAAGGAGGGGAGAGGGGTAAAGGGAAAGTAAAGGGGAGGTAAGGGAGAGGTAAAAGGGAGGGGGAAAATGTGCGGAGCCATGAGAATTTTTATATAACAGTGAAGTTTTTTCTATCGCTTTTTGTAAAATCGGACGATACAATGGGGTTACAATGGCGAGGTGAGGGAATACTCACCTTGACCATACAATCTTAAGGAGGAACTAAGATGAAAAAGACACTTGCTATTCTCCTGTCTGCCGTGATGGTGCTGGCTCTGCTGGCCGGCTGTGGCGACAAGAATAACGACAAGGGCGGCGCCGGCAACACCGACGCTTCCACGCTGGACGTGGGTGTGTTCTACTACGATTTTTCCGATGTGTATATCTCCAGCGTCCGTAACTCCATGGACAGCCAGTTCAAGGCTCTGGGCATCAAGTACACCAACTACGACGGTGCCAGCAACCAGGCCCAGCAGACTGACCAGATCAACACCGCTATCGCCAACGGCGCGAACCTGCTGATCGTCAACATCGTGGAGACTTCCTCTCCCGACGCCGCGCAGAACGCTGCCGACGCCGCCAAGGCTGCCGGTATCCCCATCATCTTCTTCAACCGCGAGGTGGCTGACGAAGTGGTGAACAGCTATGAGAAGTGCGCTTTCGTGGGCACCAACGCCCCCGAGGCAGGTCACATGCAGGGTCAGATGATCGGCGAGTATCTGGTTGCCAACTTCGATACCGTTGACCTGAACGGCGACGGCAAGATCTCCTACGTGATGTTCAAGGGTCAGGAGGGCAACGCTGAGGCCGAGGCTCGCACCCAGTTCGGCGTCGAGGACGCCAACGCTGTTCTGACCGCTGCCGGCAAGCCCGAGCTGGTCTACTACAACGCTTCCGCTACCGACAAGTATCTCGTTGACCAGGGCGGCAAGTGGTCCGCACAGGCTGCCAACGACTACATGGCTACCATCCTGCCCGAGTACTCCGAGGCCAACGGCAACATGGTCGAGCTGATCATCTGCAACAATGACGGCATGGCCGAGGGCGCAGTCTCCGCTCTGCAGGGCGCAGGCTACAACACCGGCGATGGCAGCAAGACCATCCCCGTGTTCGGCGTGGACGCCACCGATTCCGCCAAGCAGCTCATCAACGAGGGCAAGATGACCGGTACCATCAAGCAGGATGCCGAGGGTATGGCCTCCACCATCCTGAACCTGGTCAGCAGCGTCAACGGCGGCGGCAACCTGATGGACAACACTGCTTCCTTCAACGTGGACGAGGGTGTTGCCAAGATCCGTGTGCCTTACGCTACCTACACTGGCGAGTAAGCGGAGAGCTTTCGCCCCAAGGTAAAGCAGCAAGGAAGAGCGGGGCTGTCGAACCGACAGCCCCGCTTTATCACTGACGCGGCTCGGTGGGAGCCGCTTTGAAAATGCGGCGGCGCGCTGTGCAGGCGCGCCGGATGCGAAAATCACGCAGATAGGAGGTAAACGCATATGGAGCAGCCGGCATTGCTGGAAATGCGGAATATCACGAAGGAATTCCCGGGTGTGAAGGCACTGGATGGCGTTTCGCTCACTGTCCGTCCCGGCACCGTCCATGCACTGATGGGCGAGAACGGCGCAGGTAAATCCACGCTGATGAAGTGCCTCTTTGGTATCTATGCCAAGGATAGCGGCAGCATCTCCCTGGACGGCAGGGATGTGGATTTCAAGAACTCAAGAGAGGCACTGGAAAACGGCGTTGCCATGGTCCACCAGGAGCTGAACCAGGCGTTGACACGCAGCGTCATGGACAACCTGTGGCTGGGCCGCTACCCCAAGGTGGGCGGTATTATGGTCAGCGAGTCCATTATGCGTAAGCGGACGAAGGAGATCTTCGACGAGCTGGACGTCCATGTGGACCCCAAGGTCATCATGTCCACGCTGCCCGTTTCCCAGAGGCAGATGGTGGAGATCGCCAAGGCGGTCAGCTACAACGCCAAGGTCATCGTGTTCGATGAGCCGACCTCCTCGCTGACGGAGGCGGAGGTGGAGCACCTCTTCCGGATCATCAATATGCTGAAGGAGCGTGGCTGCGGTATTATCTACATCAGCCACAAGATGGACGAGATCCTTCGCATCAGTGACGAAGTGACCATCATGCGCGACGGACAGTGGGTCGCCACCCGGAACGCCGGTGATCTGACCATGGGGGAGATCATCAAGCTGATGGTGGGGCGCGAGCTGACGAACCGGTTCCCGCCCAAGGACAATGTGCCGGGGGACGTCATCCTGGAGGTGGAGCACCTGTCCGGCAAGTATACGCGGCTGAAGGACGCCAGCTTCCAGCTTCGCAAGGGCGAGGTGCTGGGCATTGCCGGTCTGGACGGCTCCGGACGCACGGAGGTGCTGGAGAACCTGTTCGGCGCAATGACAAGGGAGGGCGGTACCATCCGGCTCCACGGCAAGGAGATCAAGAACAAGTCGCCCAAGGAAGCCATTAAGAACGGCTTCGCGCTGCTGACGGAGGAACGCCGCGCCACGGGTATTTTCGGTATCCGTGACATCAAGGAGAACACGGTGATCTCCAACATCAAGAGCTATCTCAAGGGCGGCATCTGCCTGAGCGAGAAGAAAATGAAGAAGGATACCGACTGGGCCATTCAAGCCATGCACATCAAGACCCCCAGTCAGTCCACGCAGATACGCTCGCTCTCCGGCGGCAACCAGCAGAAGGTCATTATCGGACGCTGGCTTCTGACCACCCCGGAGGTGCTGCTGCTGGACGAGCCCACCCGCGGTATCGACGTGGGTGCTAAATACGAAATATACCAGCTGATCCTCGACCTTGCCAGGGACGGGAAGGGTGTCATCATGGTGTCCTCCGAGATGCCGGAGCTGTTGGGCATTTGCGACCGTATTCTGGTCATGTCCGGCGGTATCCTCGCCGGTGAGGTGGACGCACGGAACACCAATCAGGAGGAGATCCTGACGCTGGCGGCTAAATATGTGTAAGGAGGAGCGACTACTGTGAACAAGGAAACGAAAGTGCAGGAGAAGGAAGCCCGTGTCCGCGAGCCGTGGACAGCCAAGCGGGTGGGTAACATTGTGCTGAACAATGCCCTGCTGATCATTATGGCGGTGGCGGTCGTTTATATCGCCATCAAGAACCCCAACTTCATCAAGCCTGCATCCCTCATCAATATCCTCTCCCAGACGGCGGCGTATCTGCCTGCCGCGCTGGGTATCGCCGGGTGCATCGTGCTGACCGGCACCGACCTGTCCGCAGGACGCGCTGTGGGTCTGACCGCCTGCATCTCCGCGTCGCTGCTCCAGAATGCGGCGAACACCGCCAACAAGATGTGGCCGGAGATCGGCACACTGCCCATTATCGTGGTCATCATCCTCGCCATGATCATCGGTGCGGTCATCGGCTGCTTCAACGGCTTCTTTGTGGCGAAGTTCAAGCTGCATCCCTTCATCGTGACGCTGGGCACCCAGCTGATCCTGTATACCGTGCTGCTGCTGTACGTCCAGATGGGCAACAACAAGGGCATGGCTATCTCCAATCTGGATTCGACCTACACCAGCTTCGTCAAGGGGAGCCTGTTCAAGATCGGCGGCGTTCCCATTCCCAACTATGTGCTGTTCGCCATCGTGCTGACGGCGGTGATGTGGTTCATCTGGAACAAGACCACCTTCGGCAAGAATATGTTTGCCCTGGGCTCCAACGAGGAGGCCGCCCGTGTCTCCGGCGTCAACGTGTTCGCCGTGACCGTGGGTGTGTTCGCGCTGGCCGGCGCCATGTACGGCTTTACCGGCTTCATCGAGGGCGCGCGTATCGGCTCCAACACCGCCAACACCGGTCTGAACTATGAGCTGGACGCCATCGCGGCCTGCGTCATCGGCGGCGTATCCTTCGTGGGTGGTATCGGTAAGATCAGAGGTATCGTCATCGGCGTGCTGATGCTGCGGCTGATCTTCGTGGGTCTGACCATGGTAGGCGTGGCGCAGGATTTGCAGTACCTTATCAAAGGCGCGATCATCCTGTTCGCCTGTGCGCTGGATATGCGGAAGTACCTTGTGAAAAAATGATGCAGAACAAAGATGGCACGCATTTTGCGTGCCGTCTTTGCTTTATGGGGAAGATATGCTATAATAGCGGCAAAAGCCGCGAGGATACCGTATTGAGTTTGCAAGGGGGTCGAGGGCATGGAGCTGTACCGGGTGCTGCTGGTGGACGACGAGCAGGATATTCGCGAGGGCATCAGCCGGAAAATGGACTGGCTGGGGCTGGGGTTCTCCCTGGTGGGCGAGGCCGCCAACGGCGAGGAGGGGCTGGAGGTCATCCGCCGCTACCGCCCGGACCTGATCGTCACCGACATCCGCATGCCCAAGCTGGACGGCATCGAGATGCTCCGCCGCCTGCGGGAGGAGGGGAACCGGGCCCACGTGGTCTTTCTCACCGCGTACAGCGACTTTTCCTACGCCCAGTCGGCGCTGAAGCTGGGCGCTGCGGACTACCTGCTCAAGCCCTTTCACGACGGGGAGCTGGAGGAGACCATCGCCCGCATCCGCAGCCGCGCCCAGGCCGCAGCCCCGGCGGCTCCCGCCGCCCCGGTCCTGCCGGAGGAGCAGGGGCCGGAAAAGAGCAAATACGTCCGGGAGGCGCTGGCCTATCTTTCCGAGCATTACAACGACCCGGATATCAGCGTCTCGTCCGTGGCCCGCAGTCTGGGCGTCAGCGACGGGCATCTGAGCCATGTTTTCAAGAAGGAGACGTCCTACACGCTCTCGGCCTATCTCACCAACTACCGGATGCACAAGGCCACGGAGCTTCTGCGGGACTGCCGCGTAAAGGTCTACGACGTGGAGTTCAGAGTCGGGGGAACAGAATACGACTACGAAATTGATGCATATACCGGCAAGGTACGCA
>OLWA01003279.1_pt1 | contig 12546 bp, 8 predicted proteins | sample 1673251 | NCBI WGS metagenome assembly OLWA01 (sample SAMEA3178937, study PRJEB25190) | human gut metagenome | biome: human gut; feature: human-associated habitat; material: faeces | place: Austria | collected 2013
TTTTCGCTTTTTTTAATATAGTTACAATTCACAGCTTTAGATATTTAAATTTTAAAATTTGATAATATATTGTTTTGAAATACCGCGTAAGCGACCAAACGAGCAAATGCGAGTGCGACACACAAAGTATGAAAATTATAAAATATTAAAGTTTGAGATTAATAAATCTACAATAAATAATAATAGTTGCAGAAATTTTAAGTAAATATTGATATATTTTGTTTACTTGGATAAAATATATAAAAAAGGAGGAAAAAAATTGGAAAATATTAAATGGTTTAACAAAGAAATAAAGGATGTCGAAAATGAATTAAAAACAGATAAAGAAAAAGTTATAAAAGAATTGAAAGAATCTAATATTGAATTTGAAGAAGTTAAATGGAATAATGATGCAATAATTATAAAAAATGTATTAGAAGAAGATATAAGAAAATTAAAGATATATGAAAATGGAGAAATTTATTTGCAAAGTTTATCATCAATGATTCCACCAGTTATACTTGAGCCAAAGGAAAAAGAAAATATATTAGATATGGCAGCAGCACCAGGAGGAAAAACTACACAAATATCTGCAATCTCAAATGGAAAATCTTATATAACTGCATGTGAAAAAAATAAGATTAGATGTGATAGATTGAAATATAATCTTCAAAAACAAGGTGCTGGAAATGTTAATGTAATGCAAGAAGATGCAAGAAAATTAAGTGATTTTTTCTCATTTGACAAAATATTATTAGATGCACCATGTAGTGGAAGTGGTACTGAAAGTGTATTTAATCCGAAATTTACAGAAGAATTAATACAAAGGTCTGCTAAAACTCAAGAAGAATTATTAACAAAAGCTTTAAAAATATTGAAAAAAGATGGTGAAATGGTATATTCTACTTGTTCGATTTTGAAAGAAGAAAATGAAAAAGTTCTAAATAAAGTTTTAAAAAAATTTAATGCAAAAATTGTTCCTATAGAAAAAATAGAAGGAATCGAATATTTACCAGTTGAAATAGAAGGAACATTATGTATTTTACCAACAGAGTTATATGAAGGCTTTTTTGTTGCTAAAATAAGAAAATAAATATTTGATTTATAAAGAAAGGAAAAGATATTATGATGATACTAGTATTGAGATTAATGTGTGGTGGATTTTGGATGATTTCATATAGCATTGCTATTTATAAAGGAATAAAAGAAAAAAGTTATGCAATGCCATTTTTCTCATTGTGTTTAAATATTTCTTGGGAGATGCTTTATTTTAAGAAAGTCATAAATGGAGGCGATGGTGGACTAATATGGATAATTATTGATAGCATATGGCTTATTTTAGATGCTGGAATTTTAATTACATATTTCTTATATGGAAAAAAATATTATCCAGATAAATTAAAAAAATATTTTTGGGGATTTAGTATTTTCCAATTAATTATAGCAATGCTAATTATGAATGAGTTCTATACAACTTATCCATTTCATGCTAAAATAAATGCAGGCTTCTTTATAAATATTGTAATGTCTATGCTATTTATAGATATGTTAGTAAAGAGAAATGGAAAAGAGGGACAATCAATAATATTGGCAATTACAAAATTTATTGGAACATTAGCGGCAACAACATTAAGTGGATTTTGCTTTGGAGCAATAAGTCGAATTTCACTTGTTTTGGGTGGAATATCTGCTATTTTGGATATTATGTATATTTATTTACTGATAATATGGGATAAAAAAGAAGAGGGTAAAAAGTAAAAATTTTGCTCTTTTTTTGTGTTATATTTTTTATAAAAAATTAGCGAAAAAAGCTATAAAAAAAGTGTTAAAAAAACGCTAAATTTGTTGAAAAAAATCGTGTATTATGATATAAAATATATAGAGAGAAAAGATAGAAAAAAAGTACAAATGGGGGAAATATAAAAATGCGAAAAAGTAATATTATAATAAAAAAAGTAAGAAATTTAATGATACTAAGTATGGCTGTAATAGTTATTATTAGTGTCTATTTTAATATTTTAAATTCTAGAGCAAAAGAAACCACTGATATTGTAGCTAATGTAACTGATGAAACAGGAGAAGTTGATAGTCAGAAAGTTACTTTGGTTGCAACTGGAAATAAGAATGGTAATTATGAAATTTCTTTGCCTGAAACTATAAGCAATGTTTATGTTTCTAATTATAAAACTTTAAATGGTGATAAGAGTGCAAATGATAAAATTGTTCTTTCACAGGATGAGGTTGAAAATAAAGAGATTAATTTGGAAGTGAATTATGATAAAAAGAATGTGACTTCGACAAAAACTAATGAAGAGATGACTTTGTATAAACAAAATCTTGAATATGATGATAAAGGAATTTATGTGGAAGGGTATATGCCATTATTGGCACAAATAAATGTAATTCAAAATGAAAATGATATTTCTTTGGAGATATTGTATACAGTTGTTGAAAGTAATAATATGTCAACAAAAGAGATATATGTTCCAAGTGAATATGAACAAACATTAAAAATAACATTAAATAAAAAAAAGTATGGAGTAGAACAAAGTTTAATAAGTTCTACAGATGCAGAATATATAGTAGTAGAGCAAAGTGATTCAAAATTAGTAATAAATAATATATCATCAAATACAATAAATATAACAAATGAAGAAGTTCCAACAATTATTTCGAGTCAATATAATGGAGAAGATAACAAATATTATTTCGCTGGAGGACCAATAGCAAACTCACAAATAGAAAGTATAAAATTTGTTACAAATCCAAAAGAAGTACTTGGAACAAAATGGGATGCGTCAGAGAATGGAGATAATAGTGTAATAGCTGGATATATAGATAGTAATGGAAATGAATTATATGAAATATATGTAGCATCAAATTCAGATAAAACAACAAAAGTATATACACCAGAAGATGCAAGTTATATGTTTTATGAATGTAGCAATTTAACAACAATAGATATTCAAAATTTAGGGACAAGTAAAACAACAAACATGAACAGCATGTTTGCAATGTGTACAAATGTTACAACATTGGAATTACAAAATTTAGATACAAGTAATGTAGAAGATATGGAAAATATGTTTTTTGGATGTGAAAATCTTGAAACATTAGATATAAGTAATTTTATTACAGCAAAAGTAACAACAATGAGTAATATGTTCCAAAATTGTAAAAAGTTAACAGAATTAAATTTGAAAAGTTTTGATACATCTAAAGTAATTGATATGAACAGTATGTTTAATGGATGTGAAAGTTTAACAATATTAAATTTAAACAATTTTAATACAACAGAAGTAACAGACATGAGTTGGATGTTTTATAACTGTAAAAATATTACAACTTTAGATATAAGCAATTTTGATACAAGTAATGTAATAGATATGAGTGCAATGTTTTCTACATGTGAGAATTTAACAACATTGAATATAAGCAATTTTAATACAACAGAAGTAACAAGTATGAATGCAATGTTTTCAGACTGTAAGAAATTACAAATATTGAATATAAGCAATTTTAATATAAGTAAAGTTGAAGATATGAGTTTTATGTTTTCTGGATGTATTAAATTATCAGAATTAGACTTAGGAAAACAATTTACAAAAATAGCAAACGAAAATGAAGGAATTTTTGATGGATTAGAAGAAAATCAACTAGTAATTAAAGTACCAAGTGCAATATATGCAGGAAAAAATGAGATAAAATTAAATAATGGTTCAACAGATATAATAACTTTCTTAGACAATGTTAAAGTTGAATGCAAATATAAAATAGAATGGAAAAAAGTATCAAGTTCAGTAGATATTGCTCAAAAACAAATAAATGTTGTTTTACAAGCAGAAGGAGTTAATACAACATATGATTCAGCAAAAATCTTGACAGATGGAATTTCAAAATATCTGCAATTATATATAGATGGGAAAATAGTAGATAATTTGACTGTTACGATAGAAAATCAAGAAGTAAAAAACGGAAAATTACAATGTACATTGAAAATTAAAAATGAAGAAATAAAAGATGGAGAAGGTATGGCATTAGTTATAAAAGAAGATTCTGCAACAGATAAATATGGTAATGGGAATCTTGAAATAAAATTAATAATTACAGAACCATTACCTATAATGCAAAATACACAATATAATGGAGATGATAATAAATATTATTTTGCAGGAGGAACAATAGAAAATTCGAAAATAGAAAGCATAAAATTTGTTGCAAGTAAAGAAGAAGTTTTAGGTACACAATGGGATGCATCAAAAAATGGAAACAATAGTGTAATAGCTGGATATGTAGATAGTAATAATAATGGACTATATGAAATATATGTAGCATCAAACTCAGAAAAAACGACAAAAGTATATATGCCAGAAGATGCAAGTTATATGTTTTATGAAGGTAATAATTTGACGACAATAGATTTACAAAATATAAATACAAGTAAAACAATAAATATGAACAGTATGTTTGCAATATGTAACAATCTTACAACACTAAATTTAAGTAGTTTTGATACAAGCAAAGTAATAGACATGGAAAATATGTTTTATAAGAATGAAAAACTAGTAACATTGGATATAAGCAGTTTTAATACATCAGAAGTAACAACAATGAGTAATATGTTTTCAAATTGTACAAGTTTGACAAAATTAGATTTAAATAACTTTAATACAAGTAAAGTAACAGATATGAACAGTATGTTCTTTGAATGTAGAAACTTAGCTACATTAAACATAAGTAATTTTAATACACCTCAAGTAACAGATATGAGTTATATGTTCTATAATAATCAAAAACTAACAACAATAAATGTAAGTAATTTTAATACAAGTAATACAGTATATATGGGGGCAATGTTTTCTGGATGTAGTGCTATAACAACATTAGATATAAGTAATTTTGACATAAGCAAAGTAGAAGACATGAATTCAATGTTTAGAAGATGTAGTAACTTAACAACATTAGATTTAGGAAAAAAATTCACACAAATAGCAAGTGAATATGGAGATATGTTTGATGGAATAGGAAGTAATACAACATTAGTAATAAAAGTGCCAGAAGCAATATATTCAGGAGAAAAAGAAATAAGATTAAATAATACATCAGAAGAAAAAATACAATTTTCAAATAATGTTACAATAGATTGCAAATACAGAATAGACTGGAAAAAAATATCAAGTACAATAAACACAGAACAAAAACAAATTGAATTAATATTACAAGCAGAAGGAATTAATACAACATATAGTTCTAATAAATTAACAAATTCTAATCTAGAAAAGTATTTCGAAATATATGTTGATAGAGAAAAAACAACAGATATAAATATATCAATAAATAACCAAAAGGTTATTAATAATAAATTACAATGTACATTAACATTAGACTTTGAGAATGCAGTAGAAAGTGGAGAAGTAAGTATATTAATAAAAAGAGGAACTGCTCAAGACCAATACGAGAATAGCAACTTAGAACAAAAAATAATAGTTGATAATGCAGATTTTATAAAACCTTCAATTAAATACACATATTCAAAATCTGATATAGATAAAGATAATAAAATATTAACAATTAATTTTACTGCAACAGATAAAAACTTAGATACAGTAGCATCTGTATTACAAAAGAGTGATTTGAGCTTAGCAATATATAATTATGACTCAAATGGAAAAGGATATTGGGAAAATGTAGATATATCAGATGCTAATAATACATTGACTCAAAATATTAATGGAAAAGAAATTGATTATGTATTAACGATAAAAACACTTCCAATAGATATTGTAGAAAAATATGCAGGAAGAAGTGGATATGTAACACTTACTATACCAAAAGATAAAATTGTAGATATATTTGGAAATAAAAATGATGCCAAAACAATTACAGTAGGAATAAATGAGCCAACAGAAAATGGAAATAATCAGATTGTCGATGTAATAAACCCAATATGGACTGCAAGCAATATGACTTTTGATAATCAACAAGGAAAAATAACATTTAAATTAATTGGAACAGATAAATATTTTAAAGAATCAACATTAACTTCAAATAAAATAAAAACATTTATTGGTAAAGACGAAATAACTGGAACAATTGATATGAATATTGCGAAAACTAGTGATTTAACAGAAAAAAGAGATGGAGTAAATACAGTATATGGAATAGAATATTTAGTAACAATAAGTAATGTGAAATCACTTTATGAAGGTAATTTAAAACTAATAATAAATTCAGCGACTCTTGCAGATTTATATGGAAATTTCAGTAAAGAGACAGAAATATCATCATTAGGAATTGTAGATTTCAAGAAACCAAGTATTACAAAAATATCATCAGAAGTAGATAAAACAGCTAAAACGGAAAAAATTGTTTTTGAAGTAAGAGATAATTATTTTAAAGCAAGTACTTTAAATAAAAGTGATATAAAGATTTTTGTTGATGAAGAGGATACCGGAAGTGAATTAACTAAAGAATTATCTGAAAAAGAAATACTTGATGAAAATGGTAAAAAAATCGGAATAAAATATACACTTCTAATAAGTGGATTTGAACAAAGAAAAAATGTAAATAACAAAAACTATAAAAACTGGAGTGGAACAGTAAGAATAGAAGTACCAGCTGAAAAAATATCTGATGAATATGGTAATTATAATGATAATACAAGTATTGATGGAGATTTTGTAGATGTAATAAAACCATCTATTACATATAAATATCTAACTACAGATATACAAGGAACAAATGATTCTGTTAAAATTGTGTTTGATATTACAGATAAATATTATAGTTTAGATGAACTAAAGTTAGAAGATTTGGCTATAAAAATGATGGTTGATGATGAAAGATATGATATATTAACAAATAAAAAAGTAGGAATATCTTTTAGTTCAGAAGATATAACTAATACAATTAATATAACTAAAGAAAATGGAGTTCAAAAAGGTCAATTGAACCAAGTTGTTGGTAAAAGATATACATTAATATTATCAAATTTAAGTAAGTTAATAATAAATGATAATAGACCAACTCTAGATTATAGTGGATTTTTATCTATATCAATTCCAAAAGATAAAATTCAAGACACAAATGAAAATAAAAATATTGCTCAAACAATAACAGTTGGAACAAGTATAGATGGAAATGAAACAAATGGTGGTTCTGTAATAGTTGATACAGTAAAACCAATATGGAAAGTAACAGAAAATAATAAACAAGTTGATAATGAAAATACATCAGAAATAGTACTTCAAGGAACAGATACATATTATTTAAGAAATACATTGACAACAGGAAGATATAATGCAACAGAAATAATGGATAAAATTAAAATATATGTTGATGGAATACAGACTTCAAATGGAATAACGATAGAAATTGGAAATGAAAAAGCGTTAAAAGAAAATAGAACAATAGACGGAAAAACTGAAGAAGTACAATATGGAGTCGAATATAATGTTAAAATTTCTGGATATGATAGTAATGCAAAATTTATTAGAATAGAAATGCAAGAAGGTACATTAGTAGATAAATCAGGAAATTTAAATAATAAAACTCAATTAGCAGTATTAAATACACTAAAATCAGCAGTAATAGATAAAGATAGCTCTGGTGTAATAAAAGAAACAAGCAAATTCTTAGGTGGAAATATTAAGAGAAACCAAATAGAAAAAATAAAAATTGTAACAAGTTTAAGTGAAGTAAAAGGAACAACGTGGGATGTATCATCAAGTGGTGATAATTCAATATTAGCAGGATATATTGATGAAGATAACAATGGAAAATATGAAATATATATTGGAAGTGATTTCAATATATTTGGAAATACAGATTCTAGTTGGTTATTTGCACAAATGACTAACTTAAAAGTAATTGAAGGATTAAATAATCTATATACTATAAATGTAAAAGATATGAGCCATATGTTTGATGGAAATAAAGATGGTAGCATAATAGGATATTATACAGATAAAAATAATAATGAATTATATGAGTTAACAATTATAAGTCAAGAGAATATAATAACAAATGAAGATTCATCAATGTTGTTTGCTTACCAAACTAATTTAAAAAGTATAGATTTTGAAAACTTAGAATTTAAAGATGTAACAAATATGAGAATGATGTTTGAAGGATGTACAAATCTAACAAGTTTAGATTTAAGTAAATTTGATACAAGTAAAGTAACAGATATGAAAGAGATGTTTGAAGGATGTACTAATTTAACAAGTATAGATTTAAGCAAATTTGATACAAGAAGAGTAACAGATATGAGTATGATGTTTATGGGATGTACAAATTTAATAAATTTAAATTTGAGTAAATTTAATACTGAAAAATTAAAAAGTGTATATGGAATGTTTCTTAGTCTTGAAAATATAGAAATAATAGATGTAAGTAATTTTGATACAAGTAATATAAAAAATATGGGAATGATGTTTGCAGGATGTAGTAATTTAACAAGTCTGGATGTAAGCAATTTTAATACAAGTAATGCAATAAATATGAGTGGAATGTTTGCGGGATGTAGTAATTTAACAAGTTTAGATGTAAGTAATTTTGAAACAAATCAAGTAACAGATATAACAAGTATTTTTTCTGGATGTAGTAGTTTAATAAGTTTGAATGTAAGTAAATTTGATACGAGTAAAGTAACAGATATGACACGTATGTTTAATGGATGTAGTAGTTTAATAACTCTAGATTTAAGCGGATTTGATACAATCAATGTAACAACAATGTATGACATGTTTTTGATGTGTAGTAGTTTAACAACAATATATGTAAGTGAATATAATGAAATAACAAATAAAGGATGGACAACCAAAAATGTAACAGATTCAAGCAAAATGTTTTCTGACGCAACAAAATTAGTAGGAGGAAATGGAACAAAATATAATTCAAGTTATATAGATGCAACATATGCAAGGATAGATAAAGAAGGAGAGCCAGGATATTTTACACTTAAGACAATAAAAACATATGGAATAAAATTAAAATTAACAGCAAATTCACATTTAACAACATCAAATGAAACACCTATGTTATTTTCTGTTGTTCGGAACAAAAAATGGCGAAAAAATATATGATAATATTATTACAGTAGATGTAGATTCAGTAGGAACATATTTAAAAGATATTTCTTCAATTGGAGAAAGTGGAACAGAAGTTACAGTAACAGCACTATATATAGGAAACAATAAATTAAATTGTGACTCTGCACAAAGTATTATAATTGATGGTTCAGAACAAACAATTGAATATAGTATTGATTATGCTGGTTATGTATACTCAAATTCATATTTAGAAATAGAAAAAAGTGTAAAATAAATAATTTTAAATAATAGTGTAAAGGAAAAAATAAAATGAAAAACAAAAAAATTATATTAATATTTCTAATAGTATTAGCGATATTATTTGGAATTGCAAATATTGTATATGCATATTTTACCACATATGTAACTGCAAATGGACGGTTTTGTAATATCATTATCAAGTCCAACTGTAAATATATATAATGAAAATGAAAACGTTAAATTTATGGTAGATAATAGTATAAATTATGAAACTTTTGTTAGAATTAAAATTATAGAACCAGAAGGTGTTGATATAATAAAACAAGACAGTGATGATTGGTATTGGAATGAAGATTATTTTTATTATAAAAATATAGTTATTCCAGGAGAAAATATACAATTACCATCAATTGATGTAACAACTGAGAAAGCAAGTGGAGAAAAGTATATCTTAAGATTTATTGCAGAAGCAATTGAAACATCATATGACGAAAAAGGAAATAAATATGCAGACTGGAATAAAAAAATAAATATTCTTGAAGGAGAATGATTATGAAGAAAAAAAAGAAAATAATAATTATTTTAATTTTAATTGTATTAATAATTTCCTTTTTACTATATAAAGTAGGTAATAGTGCTTATAGAAGTATAAATGGAATAAAAAAAGCATCTTTAATTTACATGAGTGCAATAGGTGTAAGTTTATTGGAAAATGGTGAAATAATTAATTCAAGAGATTATTACTCAGATGGAACTTGGAGTGGAAATGATGAAGGAAAATTATTTAAAAATTTGTTAGGAGAAAATGATATATATTTAATTGGAAAAACATATAATGAAGAAATTTGTGCAAAAAATACAGGAAGAATTGATGAGTATGTAAGAATAATTATTACTAAGTCTTGGCAAGATACTGAAGGAAAAAGGGCAACAAATATATCACCTGATTTTATTGAATTGAATTTTTTAGAAAATACAAATTGGGTTATATCAGAAAATCAAAGTACTCGAGAAAGAGTGGTTGCATATTATAAAAAAATCTTAGAAACTGGAGAAAGTACAGATAATATTATAAATGGAATAAGATTAAATGAAGAAGTAAAAAATGAATATAATATCACAAATAATGATGGAAATATTGAAATAACAAAAATATATGATGGATATTCGTTTGAAGTGTCAGTAGAAATAGATGCTGTTCAAACACATAATGCTGTAGATGCAATAAAATCAGCATGGGGAGTAGATGTAACAATAAATGATAATGGCGAAATAATAGAGGTTCAATGATATATGTAATTTTAATAAAATACAAATGAAAATATAATATATCTAAGAGAAAATTTATAGTAATATAGTATTAATAGAAATAGAAAAATTTTGAAAAAGATATTAATAGATAGAGAAGTTGCTTTTGAATTAAGAGATAAAATTTTAGAACCAGCAATTTCTCTATTTTTATTACAACTATTTTTAAATAAGATTTTAAACATCATAATTTTACAAAAAAGTTAGCAAAAACACTTGACAAGTGCTAAAAAATGTTATAATATAATATACGAAATTAGCAAACAATATAAAAGAGTGCTAAAAAATGCAATTTCCTAAAAAGAAAAGAGGAGGAAAGAAATTGCTAGAAGAAAGAAAAAAAAGAGTATTACAAGCAATTGTAGAAGAATATATTAAAACAGCTGAACCAGTTAGTTCAGGAGCCATAATGAATCTAGAAGGGCTAGAATATAGTAGTGCCACAATAAGAAATGAAATGGCAGAACTAGAAAAAATGGGATATATAGAAAAAACTCATACATCATCAGGAAGAGTACCATCAGCAAAAGGATATAGATATTATGTTGATGAACTATTAGAAGATAATAAAATAACAGTTGATGAAATAGATTATATAAGTAAAAAGCTTGAAACAAAAGTAAATGAATTAGAAGAAATAACACAAATAGCATCAAGCACAATATCAGAAATAACACATTATACAACAGTAACAATTGGGCCAAATACAGATGAACAAAAAATAGAAAATATAAAATTTGTACTATTAAGTCCAAGAATGATGATGGCAGTAATATTAACAGATAATGGATTAGTAAAAGAAACAATAATAAAATTTGATGAAGACATTTCAGAAAAACAAGTAGGAACACTAAGTTATATGTTTAATAACAAATTAAAAGGTGAGCCAATATCAAAAATAGATAGGCCACTAGAAAAATATTTAGTAGATGAAATGAAATATAGTGTAAACTTAATAAAACCAATTATTGAACAAATGAAAAAAGTAGTAGAAGAAGAAAAAGTACATTTAGAAGGAGCAAAACAACTATTTGAATTACCAGAATTTAATAGTTTGGAAGTCGCAAAAAACTTTGTAAACATATTAGACGAAAAGGAACTTATGGCAGATATGTTAAATACAGGAATAACAAAAGACATAAATGTATATATAGGAGAAGAAAACGAAAAAGACGAACTAAAAGATTTCAGTATAGTAACATTTAAGCATAGAATAGGAAATAAAGATTTGGGAACAATTGGTATAATAGGACCAAAAAGAATGGACTATGCAAAAGTAATATCTGTTATGAAATATATTAGTAAAAAATTAAATGATAACAATAACTCAAATGAATAAAAGAAAGAAGGTTAAAATATGAAAGACGAAGAAAAAATAGAAAAAAAAGATACACTCCAAGATGAAACAGAAAATAAAAAAGAACAAAAAGAAGAAAAAAAAGATTGTATAATAGATCCAAAACAACATGAACTAGACGAATTAAATGATAGATATAAAAGAGTACTTGCAGAATTTGAAAATTACAAAAAAAGAAGCAGTAAAGAAAGAGAAACATTATACAATTCAATATTAGGAGACATTGTTGGTGTATTCTTACCAGTAGTAGACAACTTAGAAAATGCATTAAAAGCAGAAACAAAAGACTCTGAATATAAAAAAGGAATAGAACTAGTATTAAAGCAATTTAAAGATATACTAAAATCAAAAGGTGTTGAAGAAATAGCAAGTATTGGTGAAACATTTGACCCAAGTCAACATGAAGCAGTAAGCAGTATTCAAGACCCTGAAAAAGGTGTACAAGAAATTGTTCAAGAATACAGAAAAGGCTACAAAATAGGCTCAAAAGTTATAAGACACTCAATGGTAGTTGTAGCAAACTAAAAAAAGTTATTAATTTTAAAAATATAAATTGGGGGCTTATGCCCAAAGGAAGGAAGTAATTATTATGGGAAAAATCATAGGAAT
>OLWA01003286.1_pt1 | contig 12510 bp, 9 predicted proteins | sample 1673251 | NCBI WGS metagenome assembly OLWA01 (sample SAMEA3178937, study PRJEB25190) | human gut metagenome | biome: human gut; feature: human-associated habitat; material: faeces | place: Austria | collected 2013
GCAGCAGCCACGCGTCGCCCAGCTGCATCCAGTCGTCCGGCAGCTCCACCTGCTGACCCTCCACGATCTTCTGCTTGAAGATGCCCAGCTCATAGCAGATGGAATAGCCCGCCGCCGGTATCTCCAGCGTGGTCATGCTGTCCAGATAGCAGGCGGCCAGACGGCCGAGGCCGCCGTTGCCCAGACCGGCATCCGGCTCCATGTCGAAAATGTCCGCCGCCCTGAAGCCCAGCTCGCCGATGGCGGCGGTCAGCTCGTCCAGCAGCTCCAGATTGAAGGCGTTTTTCATCAGGCTGCGCCCCATGAGGAACTCCAGCGACAGGTAGTGTACCTTCCGCTTCTCCTCGTGGGCTGTCTCCTCGCGGGTCTGCACGCCGCGCTCGGCCATGATGTCGCGCAGCACCATGGCGCAGGCCTTCATCATCTCGCCGTCAGTGGCCTGCTGCTCGGTGCAGCCGTAGTTCAGCCGCAGCTTCTGGACGATGGCGTTCTTCAGCGTTTCCTTGTTGTAGGTCATGTGTGGTGTATCCTCCTATGGTTAAAGGTTCTCGTAAATATGGCGGTAGCTGTCCGCGCTGCGCGTCCAGCTGAAATCCTCGGTCATGCCCCGTTGCCGCACGGTATCAAAGCCTGCCCGGTCGCCCCGGTACAATCCGGTGGCCTGCCCGATGACGGACAGCATGGCGCCCGCGTCGTAGTCGCCGAACAGATAGCCGGTGCCGTCGCTCTGCCCCACCTGACAGGATTTCACCGTGTCCGCCAGGCCGCCGGTGCTGCGCACGATGGGCACCGCGCCGTAGCGCATGGCGATCATCTGGCTCAGACCGCACGGCTCGCTGCGGGAGGGCATCAGGAACAGGTCGGCGGCGGCGTAGACGCGCCGGGACAGATCCTCGGCGTACAGGATCTGCGCCGACAGGCGTCCGGGGTACTGCCCCGCCTTCCAGCGGAAGAAGTCCTCATACTGCCTGTCGCCGGTGCCCAGCACCACAAACTGGCAGCCGGTGCTCATGATGCCGTCCATGGCCTGCTGCACAAGGTCAAGCCCCTTGTGTCCCACCAGCCGCGTCACCATGGCGATCAGCGGGGTGTCCGGCTCCTGATGCAGCCCCAGCGCCGTCTGCAGGGACGATTTGCACGCGGCCTTGCCGCCCATGTCCTCCGGCGTATAGTGCGCCGGCAGCGCCGGGTCGGACGCCGGGTCGTAGCCCTCGGTGTCGATGCCGTTGACCACGCCGTGCATTTTCCAGCCGATGGCGTCCACCACGCTCTCCAGCCCCTCGGCGTACCGGGGATCGTGGAGCTGCGCGGCGTAGGTGGGGCTGACGGTGGTGACGGCGTCCGCCATGAGCATGGCGCCCTTCATGAGATTCACGTCGCCGTCCATGCGCAGGGTGCCGTCGTCATACCAGCCGCGATCCAGCCCGAACAGCTGATCCACGCTGTCTGCACCGTAGCGCCCCTGGTACTCGATGTTGTGGATGGTGAACACCGTGCGGATGCCCCGCACCTCCGGCCAGCGGGTGGCCACATCCTTGAGATAGATGGGCACCAGCGCCGTCTGCCAGTCGTTGCAGTGGAGCACGTCGGGCATCCAGTCCAGGCTGGGCAGCAGGTCGATGACCGCGTGGCTGAAGAAGGCGAAGCGCTCGCCGTCGTCAAATTCGCCGTAGAGCCGTCCCCGGCGGAAGTATTTCTCGTTGTCCACGAAATACCACGTCACGCCCTGCCGCTCCAGCGAGAACAGGCCGCAATACTCGTGCCGCCAGCCCAGATCCACGTAGATATACCGGCGGAACGTCATCTGCCGCCGCCACTGCTCCCCGATCCTGTCGTACAGCGGCAGGATCACCGCCGCCTCCACGCCGGAGCGTGCCAGCGCCGGGGGCAGGCTGCCCGCCACGTCTGCCAGACCGCCGGTCTTGCAGAAGGGGTACGCTTCACTGGTCACATACAGAACTCTCATGCCGTACCTCCTTGCCTTACACCGTGGCGCCCTTGGCGATCACGATGGGATATCTCTCGTGCCCCATCAGCGTCACATTTTCGCTGATGGTCACATACTTGTCCGTGATAACGCCCCGCAGCACCGCGCCTCTTTTCACCACCGTGTCCTTGAACAGAATACAGTTTTCCACGCTGGCACCCTTTTCAATGCGCACGTTGCGGAACAGCACGCAGTTTTTCACGCTGCCCTGGATGTCGCACCCGTCGGCCACCAGCGAATTCACGCAGCCGCCCTCCGGGTCGATGTAGCTGGAGGGCGAGTCGTTCTCCTTGCCATACACCGGGCGCTCCGGGCAGAACAGCCGTCCGCGCACGCCGGTGTCCAGCAGCTCCATGCTGCGGTCGTAGTAGTTCTGCAATGTGCTGATGTGGGCGGCGTAGCCGTCGTACACATAGCCGTACAGCTTCAGGCGATTCCCCATCTCCTGCAATATGTTCCGCCGCAGGCTGTATCCGTTGCGGCTGATGCACTCCGTCACCAGCTGCACCAGCAGCTCCGTCCGCAGGACGAAGATATTCAGGCAGCGGTAGCCCGACGGGGTATACAGCTCATAGGCCGTGTCGGTGATGCGCCCGCCGCCGTCCAGCCGGAAATAGGTGTCCCGCCCGTCGCCGCCTGCGGCGGTGCACACCGCCGTGATGTCCGCGCCGGTGGCAATATGCCGCGCCAGCACGTCCTCCAGCGGTATGTTGATGATCGTGTCGCTGTCCGACAGCGCCACATAGTCCTGCCGGATGCTCTTGAGATAGTTCATCACGCTGTACAGCGCCTCCACCCGGCCGCGGAACTGCCCGTCGCCGTGGCTGCGCTCGTTATAGGCGAAGGCGGGCAGCAGCGTCAGCCCGCCGAAGTTGCGGCTGAGATCCCAGCTCTTTCCGCTGCCCAGATGATCCAGCAGCGACTGGCACTTGCCGTGCATGATCACGCCCACATCCGTGATACCGGCGTTGACCATGCTGGAGAGGATAAAGTCGATGATCCGGTAATCGCCGCCAAAGGGGACGGAGCCGTGTACCCGGTTTTCGATCAGCTCCCGCAGTCCGTTCTCCTTTTCGTAGGAGAAGATGATCCCGTGCAGTCCCTTCATCTCCGTACCTCCTTGCCGTCCTCGCCCAGCATCATGTTCGGCTGGATGACCTGTCCGTCGCGTACCTGCGCATGGGGTCCCACCACGGCGATGCCCCAGTGGTCAAAGTCCACGCTGCCCGGCGCACCGCCTACCACGGCGTTCTCTCCGATGCGGCAGCCCTCGCCGATGATGGCGTAGGATACCTTTGCGCCCTTTCCAATCACCGCGCCGGGCATCACCACGGAGTAGGACACCTCCGCGCCCTCGTCCACGCAGGTGCCGGTGCTCAGCACCGAGTTCTTCACCTCGCCCAGCACCGTGCAGCCCTTGGCGATGGCGCTGTTGCCCACGTCGCCCTGCGCCCCGATGTAGGTAGGCGGACAGGTGGGCGTGCGTCCGTAGATGCGCCACTTCTTGTCCAGCAGATTCAGCCCCGAGCCGGGGGACAGCATGTCCATGTTGGCGTCCCACAGGGAGTCCAGCGTGCCCACGTCCTTCCAGTAGCCTTCGAAGCGGTAGGCCGCCATTTTCTCACCGTTTTTCAGCATGGTGGGGATGATGTTCTTGCCGAAGTCGTTGTCGCTGGCCGGGTCGGCCTCGTCCGCGATCAGATACTCCCGCAGCTTCTTCCATGTGAACACATAGATGCCCATGGATGCCAGATTGCTTTTCGGCTCCCTGGGCTTTTCGGCGAACTCCGTGATGTTGTCCTCGCCGTCCACGGACATGATACCGAAGCGGCTGGCCTCCTCCCAGGGTACCTCCATCACGGAGATGGTGCAGTCCGCGCCCGTCTCCTTGTGGCGGCGCAGCATGTCGGAGTAGTCCATCTTGTAGATGTGGTCGCCGGAGAGGATCAGCACATACTCCGGGTCGTACAGATCCACGAAGCCGATGTTCTGATAGATGGCGTTGGCGGTGCCCTTGTACCACACGGCGCCGCCGGCGCTCTGGTAGGGCGGCAGGATATGTACGCCGCCGTTCATGCGATCCAGCTCCCAGGGCTGGCCGCTGCCGATATAGGTGTTCAGCTCCAGCGGGCGGTACTGGGTCAGCACGCCCACCGTGTCAATGCCGGAGTTGGTGCAGTTGGACAGGGGAAAGTCGATAATGCGGAACTTGCCGCCGAAGGGCACGGCGGGCTTGGCCATGCTGCCGGTGAGCACATACAGGCGGCTGCCCTGACCGCCGGCCAGCAGCATCGCCACACACTCTTTCTTCATCGTTGTGTACCTCCTGCTTCATCGTTGCGCCGCTTCTTTGTGTTCGTCCGCCGCAGCAGCACCGCGCCCAGCGGCGGCACCGTCAGCGACAGGGACTGCTCCCGCCCGTGGGAGGGTACATCGTCCACGTTGATCCTGCCGCCGGCGCTCAGGCCGCAGCCGCTGCCGCCCCAGCAGGTATCGTCCGTGTTGAACAGCACCTCGTACCCCGCCGCCTTCGGCACGCCGAAGCGGTAGTTGTCCCAGGGCACCGGCGCGAAATTCACTGCGCAGATCATCTCGTGTCCTTTTCTGTCCCGCCGCAGGAACACCAGCACGTTGTTGTGGTTGTCGTCGGCCACCAGCCACTGGAAGCCCTCCCAGTCCCGGTCGTTTTCCCACAGGCAGCGGTTGCGCCTGTACAGCCGGTTCAGCTGGCGGATGCACTCGTGGGTGGCGCGGCAGGCGGGGTCGTCCAGCAGATACCAGTCCAGCTGGCCGCGGAAGTCCCACTCGTGCCACTGTCCCAGCTCGCTGCCCATGAACAGCAGCTTCTTTCCCGGATGGCACAGCATGTAGGTATAGAAGCCCCTTACACCGGCCAGCTGCCGCCAGTCGTCGCCGGGCATCTTGCCCCGCAGACTGCCCTTCATGTGCACCACCTCGTCGTGGGATAGGGGCAGTACGTAGTTCTCGGAAAAGGCGTACAACATGGAGAACGTCACATCCCGGTGGTGGAACTGGCGGAAGTAGGGGTCCATCTTCAGGTAATGGCACAGGTCGTTCATCCAGCCCATGTTCCACTTCAGGTTAAAGCCCAGACCGCCCTGCTCCGGCGGGTATGTCACCAGCGGCCACGCGGTGGACTCCTCCGCCACCATCAGCGCCGCGGGGTCGGCGGCGAAGGCCGCCCGGTTCAGCTCCCGCAGGAACTCGATGGCCTCCAGATTTTCTCTGCCGCCGTCTTTGTTGGGGCGCCACGCACCGCCCTGCCGGTCGTAGTCCAGATACAGCATGGACGCCACCGCGTCCACCCGCAGCCCGTCGATGTGGTACTCCCGCAGCCAGTACACGGCGGAGCTGAGAAGGAACTCCTTCACCTCCGGCTTGCCGAAGTCGAACACACGGGTGCCCCAGCCGGCGTGCTCCCATTTCAGCGGGTCGCTGTATTCATAGAGGCATGTCCCGTCGAACTCGATCAGCCCGTGGCTGTCCTTGCAGAAGTGGGCGGGCACCCAGTCCAGTATCACGCCCAGCCCCGCCCGGTGCAGCGCGTCCACCAGCGCCATGAAGTCGTGGGGCGTTCCGTAGCGGCTGGTGGGGGCGAAGTAGCCGGTGCACTGATAGCCCCAGCTGTCGTCCAGCGGGTACTCCGTCACCGGCAGCAGCTCCACGAAGTTGTAGCCCATGGACTTCACATACCCCGGCAGCTCCCGCGCCAGCTCCCGGTAGCTCAGGGACGTGCCGTCCTCGTGGCGCTTCCACGAGCCCAGATGCACCTCGTAGATCAGCAGCTCGCCGTCTACCGGCGGCTTTTCCAGCCGCTGCTGCCGCCATTTCTCATCCCGCCACGAAAAGCCCGCGATGTCGTATACCTTGCTGTCCGTCCCCGGCCGCGTGGCCGCGTGGAAGGCATAGGGGTCGGCCTTCCACACCACCCGGCCGTCCGCGCCGGTGACGACGTACTTATAGGCGTCGTACACCCTGGCGTTCTCCGCCGCCGCCTCCCATACGCCGCCGTCCAGCCGCGTCATGGGGCAGGGCGCCCAGCCGTTGAAGTCACCGGCCAGCGCCACAGCGCGGGCGTTGGGCGCCCACACCCGGAAGGTATAGCCCTCGCCGGTCGGGTGTGCGCCGAAGTAGGTATAGGCGTCATGCGCCGGATGCTGCATCATGCTCTCCGCTCCTTTTTCACTGTGTCAGTATAGCACTCCTGCCGCGCCGAGAGCGGCGAAACAGGTCGTTTTTGCTGTCCGGTATCGTTACCGAACATTGTACCTCTTTTTGTCCGTTCCGTCAACACGCAACCCCCGCTGTGTGTGAAAAACGCGAAAGGGAAACGCAGAGCACCTGCGTTTCCCTCCTCATTATGACTCCTTCTGCTGAACGGCGCTTCCCCCGTTCAGGCCGAAATCATCCGCTACGCTGGCGGTGTCGCGCCGCAGCATAGTCTCCATCACCCGTATATCGCTGTCGATGTCCATGGCGTCCGTGCGGTACAGCTCATCCAGCTGGTGCTCGAAGCCCGCCACGATGCTGTCCATGGTCTTTTCGATCTTGGCCTTGGCCTGGCTGAGATTCTCGCCGCTGACGCCGGCCTCCTCAAAAGCCGCGTAGTTCTCCAGCAGCTTCAGCGTGGTGGGCAGGTAGTAGCTCAGGAACGTACCGGCGGCCGCCCGCTTGTTCTCATCCTCCTCGATGAGCCTGAAGATGCGTCCGGCCACCTGCTCCATGCGATCCATCTGCGCGCTGAGCCGCTCGTCGGCGATGCGGTCGTTAAGGTCGCGTATCTGCGCCAGGATCGCGGCGTAGCCCTCCGGCGCGGGCGCAGCCTGTGCGGGCTGCTCCTGCTCCGCCTTGGCGCGGTGGGCGGCGTCGAAATACGCCGTGGCCGCCTCCTGAGACTTGAACAGCATCCCGCTGCCCAGATCGATGTAGGCCTCGTCGCCCCACATACCCTTTTCCAGCATCAGGTTGACGTCCTTTTCCACCCGCTTCCGGGACACATCGGCGGCTCTTGCCAGATAATCCAGCGGCACGGCGGCCTTCTGCCCCGCCGTGCGCAGATAGGTGGCGAACCGCCGCTGGCGGCGCTTCATGGCGCCGCTGCCCAGCAGCAGGGACACGCCGCCGGCCATCATGCCCATGGGGTAGAACAGCTGCCGGGCAAAGTACCACCACTCGTTGTAGTGGTAGGCGTAGGACAGGTTGTCGCTGACGGCGCTAAGCATGGCCACGCAGCCCAGAATACCCACCACCGCGCCGATGATCTTCATGGTTTTGGCGCCCTTATCGGAGTAGTTCGGCGTCTCCGTGACCTTGCGCACGGTGTTCTTCGCCGCAGAGGCGCGCGCCTGCGCGGGCTTCGCCTCGGCGCTGCCCGCCGCCGTCCGCTGCCATGCCTCCCGCGCCTGCTGGCGCATTTTCCTGCCGCCGCCCTCGCTGAGCTTGCTCAGCAGCAGGATCAGACCCACCGGCCACGCCACGGCGAACATCACCGCAATGAGGATCCACGAGCCAAGGTCGTTGTTGTTGTTCTTTTTCGGAGGCTGCGGCTGCAGGCCGCTGCTCCCGTCGTATTCGTAGCTCATTCTTCCGGCTCACCCTTCCCCTGCAGTTTCCGCTTGTTGCCCTTTTCGTCCACGATATAGGTGTTTTCCAGCACCGCGCGGGCGTTGCTCATCACCGCGTTCAGGTACTCCTGCCGCAGCACGGCGCGCTCCTCGATCTCTGCGTCCGTCAGCCCCTCGGCCTTGGCCTTCCGCGCCAGCTCGTTGATGCGGTCGATCCTGCTCTGTTCCATACGTTTCACCTCGTTCCTCAGATGTGCGTCTATATGCGTCTGATCATATCATGAATACCGCTGTATGACGATGGGGAGCCGCCCCTTCCGGGTAGGACTTCCCACGCTGCCCAGCACGCAGCGTCCCCAGCCCCGGCAGGTGATGACATCCCCCGCCGCCACCGGCTTGTCCGGCTTCAGGCAGACGGTGTGGTTCACCTGCACCGCGCCCCGCTGGATGGCCTCCGCCGCCTTGCCCCGGCTGACGCCGAAGCCTGCGGACGCCACGCCGTCCAGCCGCAGGGAGGCCACCGTGTCCCGCACCTCGGTAAATACCGGCGCCTGCGGCGCAAGGGCGGTGAGCGATGGCAGCGCCGCCACGGTCAGCCGTTCCCGTCCGGCGGAGTCCCAGCTCTGCACCAGATGCTCCGCCACGGACGGCTCCACGATCACCTGGCAGCCGCCCTCCGTCAACAGTATATCCCCTATCTTTCCTCTGGTCAATCCCAGAGCCATCAGACTTCCTAAAAAATCCCGGTGTGTCAGGCTGCTTCCGCTGCGGCACCGCGCCTCCACCGCCGTGATCTCCTGCTCGTCCGGCGCGTCCTTCCAGTCCGGCAGGAACACCAGCCGCCGCCGCTCCGCACCCTCATAGCCTCCGGAGAAGGCGTAGCCCTCCCGCATGCCCAGCGCGTTCAGCAGCCGCTGCGCCGCCGCCTGCTCCTGGGGCGACAGGAAGTCCGTGGCCGCGGGGATGTTCCTCTGGCGGCACTGCTCCCGCTTGTCCCACACACGGCTGAGCAGCAGCCGCTCCTCCGCGTCCTGCGCCGTTTTGTCCAGCAATTCCCGTCTGTCCATGGTCACTCTCCCGGATTCTGCGTGCGGTACAGCCGGGCGTACACGCCGTTCCTTGCCAGCAGCTCCGCGTGGCTGCCCTCCTCGGCGATCACGCCGTCCTGTATCACCAGAATGCGGTGCGCCGCCCGGATGGTGGACAGCCGGTGGGCGATGATCAGCGTCGTCCGCCCCTGCGCCAGCCGGTCAAAGGCGCCCTGTATCCGCGCCTCCGTCACGCTGTCCAGCGCCGAGGTGGCCTCGTCCAGTATCAGGATGGGCGGGGATTTCAGGAACACCCGGGCGATGGCCACCCGCTGCTTCTGCCCGCCGGACAGCAGCGCGCCCCGCTCGCCCACATAGGTGTCGAACCCGTCGGGCATGGCGCAGATGTCGTCATAGATCTCCGCCTGCCGCGCCGCCTGCTCCACCTCCGCGTCGGTGGCGTCGGGACGGCCGTAGCGGATGTTCTCCCGGATGGTGTCGGCAAACAGGAACACGTCCTGCTGCACGATGCCGATGGCGCGGCGCAGGGAGCGCTGTGTCAGGGAGCGCACGTCGTGCCCGTCCACGGACACGCTGCCGCTGTCCACGTCATAGAACCGGGGCAGCAGCTGGCACAGGGTGCTCTTGCCGCCGCCGGAGGGTCCCACCAGCGCCACCGTCTCCCCGGCGGGGATGTGCAGCGTCACGTCGTGGAGCACCTCGGCCTTTTCCCCGTAGGCGAAGGACACATGCTCCACGTCCACGTCGCCCTTCACGTTCCGCAGCTCCACCGCGTCCGGCGCATCCTGAATGGACGGGTCGGTGCCCATCAGCTCGATGAACCGGTGCAGACCGGCGAAGCCGTTGGAGAACATCTCCGCGAAGTTGGCCAGCTTGCGGATGGGGCTGACAAAGGTGGTGACGTACAGGGAGAAGGTGATGAGATCCACATAGTCCATCTTCTCCTTCATAATGAGCCAGCCGCCCACGGCGATCACCGCCACCGGCAGTATGCCGGTGCAGAACTCCATCACCGCGTTGAAGCGCCCCATCTCCTTGTGGAAGCCGCGCTTGGCGGTCTTGAACACCTCGTTGGCCTCATCGAAGCGGCGCTGCTGCGCTTCCTCGTTGGCAAAGGCCTTGGTGGTGCGGACGCCGGACAGCCCCGACTCGATGGCGGCGTTGATGGTGCCGGTCTTCTGCTTGGCGGCGCGGGACGCGGCGCTCATCTGCCGCCGGCGGCGCAGCGCCACAGCCAGCAGCACCGGCAGCAGGAGCAGCAGCACCAGCGCCAGCTCCCAGCGCAGGCAGAACATCACCGCCAGTGCGCCCAGAATGGTCACGGCGGAGATGAACAGATCCTCCGGCCCGTGGTGCGCCAGCTCCGTCAGCTCGAACAGGTCGCTGGTCAACCGGCTCATCAGCTGGCCGGTGCGGTTGCGGTCGTAGAAATCGAAGCCCAGCTCCTGAATGTGGTGGTACAGGTCGCGGCGGATGTCCGCCTCCACCCGGATGCCGAAGGTGTGACCCCAGTAGGCCACCACGAAATAAAGCCCCGACCGCAGCAGATAGGCGGCCACCACCACGGCCATAACGATGAAAAACGTCCGGAACTGCCGCTGGGGGAGCCACGAGTACATGGCGGCGCGGGACACCAGCGGGAACGCCAGGTCGATGCACGCGATCAGGAACGCGCAGGTCATATCCAGCGCAAACAGCCTCCGGTGGGGCTTGAAATAGGAGAGAAATATCCGCAGAGGGCTGCGGGTACGGTAGTCTTGGGTAGTCATAGCACGCCTCGCTTCGTAATTTTGAGCATATAGTATAGCACATTTCCGCTTCTTTCGCAACGGATGTGAAAACGAAAACCACCGCAGTTTTTTATCCTTTGCCGCCGGTCAGCCTTCGCACCATAACGGAGCCGGCAGGGGAGGGGACAGCCTGTCGATAAACCTGCACGGTCACGCATATCGGAGGGAAGGATAGTGTGAAAGGGAACCGTCAGGGTTCCCTTTCGCGTTCAATCACCCGCCGCAGCGACCAAAATCGCAAAATAAAATACTGTTTTTTTATTTTGCGATTTTGCCCGCAGCTTGTCAAAAAAGTCCGTTCGGACTTTTTTGACAAGCTGCGAGAATGGCTGCGGCTCTGCCGCAGCCATTCCCAGATGGAGATTATATTATGATGATAGCATCATAAACGAAATGGATTCCCGGCTTACACCAGAACCGCCTTGTGGAACACCTTCTTGCCCTTCTTGATGACCACGCCGTCGCCGGTGAACTGCTCGCAGCCGAAGGTGGTCTCGATGGCTGTCACCTTCTCATCGTTGACGGTGACGCCGCCCTGCTGCACCAGCCGGCGCGCCTCGCCCTTGGAAGCCGCCAGTCCGCACTTCACCAGCAGGGTCAGCACGTCGATGCTGCCGCCGCCGAAGTCGTCATTGGTCAGCTCGGTGGTGGGCATGTGCTCTGTGTCGCCGCCGCCGGCAAACAGCGCCTTGGACGCGGCCTTGGCCTTCTCCGCCTCCTCCTCGCCGTGTACCAGCTTCGTCAGCTCGTAGGCCAAAATCTCCTTGGCCTCGTTCAGCTGAGATCCCTCCCAGCCAGCCATCTTATCGATCTCCTCCAGCGGCAGGAACGTCAGCATACGGATGCACTTCAGCACGTCCGCATCGTCCACGTTGCGCCAGTACTGGAAGAACTCGAAGGGACTTGTCTTGTTGGGATCCAGCCACACGGCGCCGCTGGCGGTCTTGCCCATCTTCTTGCCCTCGGAGTTCAGCAGCAGGGTGATGGTCATGGCATGGGCGTCCTTGCCCAGCTTCTTGCGGATCAGCTCCGTGCCGCCCAGCATGTTGCTCCACTGATCGTTGCCGCCGAACTGCATGTTGCAGCCGTAGTGCTGGAACATGTAGTAGAAGTCGTAGCTCTGCATGATCATGTAGTTGAACTCCAGGAAGCTCAGCCCCTTCTCCATACGCTGCTTGTAGCACTCGGCGCGCAGCATGTTGTTCACGGAGAAGCAGGCGCCCACCTCACGCAGCATCTCGATATAGTTCAGCGGCTTCAGCCACTCGGAGTTATACAGCATCAGCGCCTTGCCGTCGGAGAAGTCGATGAACTTTTCCATCTGGCGCTTGAAGCACTCCGCGTTGTGCTTGATGGCATCCTCGGTCAGCATCTGGCGCATGTCGGTGCGGCCGGAGGGGTCGCCGATCAGGGTCGTGCCGTCGCCGATCAGGGCGATGGGCTTGTTGCCCGCCATCTGCAGACGCTTCATCAGGCACAGTGCCATAAAGTGCCCCACATGCAGGGAGTCTGCCGTGCAGTCAAAGCCGATGTAGAACGTGGCCTTACCGTTGTTGACCATCTCGCGGATCTCATCCTCGTTGGTGACCTGTGCGATCAAGCCGCGCGCCACCAGTTCCTCATAAATACCCATAGCTTCGATTTCCTTTCTGTATTCTCATTTGTGTTTTTCTGACAGGGAAATAAAAACGCCCCCTGTCCACTGACAGAGGGCGATGCTAACGCTCGCGGTACCACCTCATATTCGCCATGCCCTCGCAGACACGACCTCGTCGGGTGCAGACACACCCTATCGCTGTAACGGGCGAACCCGACACATCCCTACTGGCTTATGCAAACGTTCGGGAGGCTGCTCCGGGATGTATTCACCCATTTCTTCCTCTCCTCCTTACACCGACCGGAGGCTCTCTTGGCAGGTCTGAAATGCGCTACTTATTCCCTTCATCGCTGTTGCGGTATCAAGTTGAGGCTATTGTAGCAGATTTTTTTCGTTTGTCAACTATTATTTTTCACGCTGCGAAAAAGCGGTCACAATTCCGCCCGGAACGCCTCTGCCTGCGCCAGCAGCTCCTCCGCGCCGTCCAGCATGGTCTGGGACA